>Ga0256840_1001657_pt1 | contig 20578 bp, 16 predicted proteins | sample 355202metaG_FD_185969 | JGI IMG/M metagenome (GOLD analysis project Ga0256840, IMG submission 185969) | Hydrothermal vent microbial communities from Mid Atlantic Ridge, Atlantic Ocean - 355-202 | ecosystem: Environmental > Aquatic > Marine > Hydrothermal vents | place: Atlantic Ocean: Mid...
TTGGAAGAGCCACAAGCCGTTTGTTATGACTGGTTACGCCGCCACCAGGATCAACTTAAAACCACCTTAGATGATATAAAACTATTACTCGTATGTGATGTGGGTGGCGGTACGACCGATTTAACCTTAATCAAAATCGAAGCCACCGAAGCTGAACCGAAATTGTCACGCATAGGCGTAGGTGATCATTTAATGCTTGGCGGTGATAATATCGACCTTGCCTTAGCGCATTTAGCCGAGTCACGCCTTAATACGGATAACAAAAAGCTCTCGGCAGCCAATTTATCGCATTTATTAGAACAATGTCGTATAACGAAAGAACGCTTATTAGCCGAAGATGCTCCCGAACAACTTAATGTCACGTTATTAGGTGGCGGCTCTAAGTTAATTGGTGGTACACGCTCAGTTAGTTTAACGCGCGAAGAAGTGAAAAAGATTGCCTTAGATGGCTTCTTTCCTTTATCTAAACTTAGCGAATTACCTGATAAAAAACGCAGTGGCGTGGTTGAGTTTGGCCTGCCCTACGCAGCAGAACCCGCAATCAGTAAACATATTGCCGCATTTTTAAATACCCATCGCCACGCAGCACAAGAAGCACTAGGAAATGACACGATTGTCCCCGATGCCCTGTTATTAAATGGCGGCGTATTTCGTAGTCAGCCGATTAGGCAACGCACTCAAGCCTTAATCAGTTCATGGCGTAATAAAGCCCCCGTCTTATTGAAAAATGAGCATCCTGAACTTTCAGTGGCTTACGGTGCAGTAAGTTATGGTATCGCTCGCGAACAGAAGAAAATTAAAATTGGCGGCGGTGCTTCACGTAGTTACTTTTTATTAGTGGGTACGGAAAAAGAACAACAAGGCATCTGCATTCTGCCGCGAGGCAGCGAAGAAGGAAATGAGATTATCTTAAAAGAGCGCCAATTTTCTTTGCGCTTAGGTCAACCCGTCAGCTTTCACCTTGCTTCATTAACCGGCGGTGATCAATATAAAGCAGGGGAACTCGTTAACATTAGCGATGACTTTCACCCACTACCGCCTTTAGCCGTCGCTTTTGACCACGATAATAGCAATGCACAAACTGAAGTCACGGTACAATTATCCGTCACTTTATCTGCAGTCGGTACCTTACAAATCCAATGTGTTTCAGTTGCCGAACCAGATCAACGCTGGGATGTACAATTTCAAATCAGAAAGAAAACAACTCAGCTTACCTCTAAAGAACTACCGGAAAAATTTCCGCAGGCCGTAGCACAAATTGAAGCCATTTTCGGTTCTAAATCTAAAGACATTAACCCTAAAGCAGTAAAAAGTTTACGCGCTGATTTAGAAAAATTATTAGGCTTGCGCAGCGCATGGTCCAGTCATTTATTACGTGAATTATTTACGGTATTACTAGAAGTACGCAAGAACCATCGTCGTTCAGCTAATCATGAGCGAGTATGGCTAAGTTTAATCGGCTATTGTTTACGCCCTGGTTTTGGATATCAATTGGATAATTGGCGTGTTGAACAGCTATGGAAAACCTATCAACATAATATTCAATTTGTTAATGAAACCCAAAACTGGACTGAATGGTGGATTTTATGGCGGCGTATTTCTGGTGGCTTAGATACCGAAGCTCAAGAACTAATTTTTAACGATTTAGCTAAATACCTAAACCCAGCATCTGCACGCCAAGGTAATACCGCAAGAATTGGCAAACAACGGGGTTATGATGATATGGTGCGCTTGGCAGCAGTATTAGAGCGCTTACCTATTGCCCAAAAAACACAGTTAGGTGAATGGCTATTAAAACGCCTAGAAAAGGCCAGCGAGCCAGCGCATACTTGGTGGGCAGTGGGTCGTATCGGTGCGCGTGTGCCCTTTCATGCTAGCGCACATTTCGTAGTTCCCCCTGAAACGGCAACACTTTGGCTGGAAAGGATCCTTAAAGCCGATTGGAAAAAAATCCCACAAGCCGGTTTTGCTGCGACCTTAATGAGTCGCATGAGCGGTGATCGAGCACGTGATATTGATGAGACACTGCGCAGTCGAGTTATCGCTCAATTAACAGCGACCAAAGCACCTAACTCATGGCTAGAAATGGTTGAATCAACCAAAGAACTAAACGCCTCTGAAGAACAGCAAATATTCGGTGAAGCATTGCCGCCTGGTTTGACTTTGATTAATCGCTAATATTAGAAGGAGAATGCTTGATATGAAAAACCCCACATTGTATGTAGTTTGGGACAATAAAACTAAAATAGGTGTTCCCATTATTGATGAGCAACATAGAGGAATCATTGCTACCCTAAATTCGTTACATTATTTTATTCAACAAGGACGTGGACTTGAAGCTTTACAGCCAACCTTACAGATAATGAGCAAATATATTGGATTTCATTTAAAAACTGAAGAAATGATTTTAGGTGAATGCAATTATCCTCATGTTGATGAGAATTTGGTAAGACAGAAAAAAATATTTAATGATTTTAACAAGGTTGCGAGAAATGCCACTGCTTCTAAAGATCCAGAATTATTGCTGAGATTTATTAAAAATTGGTGGCTAAGCCATATTAACGAAGAGCATAAAGCATATAGTCAGTATCTAAAAGGCGACTTTACTTAATAACATGGCACTATTGATTCACCGTATGACAAATCAACTTTGTGACAGGCTCTCCAAAATCTACCTAAGGTACTGGGTAGCACACCTACAAAAATATCTAATTAGCCGTTGGTAACGAAGCACATTGCCAAAGGAAATTTTTATCAAATTTGAGTGCTTTATTAGAATTCATATACCACCGACTAACAGCATTTGATTGTGCAACTAGGCTGTAGAAAAGCCTAAAAGTACCCGTTATGAGCCAACAACTGTATTTTTAAACAATTGATATATAATAACTCATTTCTCTTAAAATTAAATTCTTAGGGAAATAAAGGACTTCCAATAGTCTCGTTAGGCGCACTCCCACAAGTACAAAACACAACTAAAGTGGACCCCATCTGATACAGGTGTTGGCTGATAGTAGAGTGTTGAACGATTGAGTCCCAACAGCTCACACTGGCGACGAATACTAATGGCTTCATACTTTGGCTCTATCCATTGTCGCTTGAGTTCAATAGGACTCGTTAACTTTTTTTTAAGCCAGCCCAGTTCAACCTTTAATCGACCTATTTCTTCATAGAGAGGTGAGGTTAATGCCGCCTCGCCAATTGTTTTAGCACGCCCTGATTCAAATAACTGAGCTGCGCCATCGATCAAACATTTCTTCCAAGTACTCACCTGGCCTGAAGAGATTTTATGTGCGGAAATTAGCTCTGCTGCTGTTTTATCGCCTTTATAAGCTTCTAAGGCAACTTTTGCCTTAAATCTTGCACTGTGTGATTTTCGTTTTGTACTCATAATAATAACCCCCTATAACCAACCTATATTTTGAGCTAAATAGCTCCTTAAGTATTGGTCTAAATATTGGGGGGGCACTATAGAACCCTCGAAAATGAGTTTAAAGAAAAAGTGATGTTTTTAGATTGAAATTTATATGCGATTGCCTTGACACACCGACCAATAATTTACCTAGAATTTATTATATTCATCTACTTTTGACTAATTTCTTGACACCAGCAAATGGCTGTGCGATTTTTATAATATTACACAATGTAAACAAGGAACCTCCATGACTATTTCTATAGGCGATCATTTATCCGCAGGCCAACTGACTGAATGCACTGAATTCGATAGCTCAATAGCCTGCCCAACTAATCCACAAACACTAGATGTCATAAAGCAGTCGCAAGGTAAAAAAATTATCATTTTTGGTGTACCTGGCGCCTTTACACCGCTTTGTTCTGCACAACATTTACCCGGTTATATTAAATATGCCGAACAACTTAAAGCAAAAGGGGTCGATGAGATCTGGTGTTTATCAGTCAATGATGCCTTTGTTATGGCTGCTTGGGGTAAAGAACAAAATGCTACAGGGAAAGTACGCATGATGGCTGATGGGAGTGCAATCTATACTCGAGCTCTGGGTTTAGAGCGTGATTTAACTAAGGGTGGCATGGGTATTCGTTGCTTCCGCTTTGCTATGCTTGTGGATAATGGTGAGGTTAAATACTTAGGCGTGGAAGGATCTGGAGAATTTGAGAGGTCTAAAGCAGAAACTCTGCTTAAATTACTGTAATTTTTCAGGGAAAGGTGATACCTACATAAATATATACTGGCTATGGCAGTCTTAAAAGGCAAGCGCATTAGATTAGGCGCGCCATCCTACCTCATGAAATACTTGGAACTCCTGTCGCCAAATATTCATTCACATACGGAGCGAATTGGATAAGCCCCAGTACGCCCTGCGTCCGCTTCAACTTCGCACAAAAGCCGCTACGTTAAAGCTACCTCAAATGGCTTGACGGCTGTCGGGATAACTACTAGCCTCCCTCGCGCACTGCTATCACAGTGCACTTCGGATTGGCGAATTTCCCTGTCGCCTACTGCGGACTAAAAATCATCACTTCGCTATCGCTCCGTTTCCCTGATTTTCAGCGACTGCGATATTAAACAATATCTGAGCTTTTACAAAGCAGTCAATTATTACCTGCTATTATGCTAAAATTAACTGACTTCGAATGGATCATGACTATATGCAAATTTTTCAGGCAGTATTCATAACTTACACAAGGAAAATACTAGTACACTATTTTGCCATAGCCCTAGTCTTATTTAGCCTTTTCTCTATTAATTCTGTTTTCGCATCCGTAAAAGCAAGAAATCAACTCGTAAAAATAGGAGTTTTGGCTTACCGCCCTAAAGCAGAAACTTTAGCTCACTGGAAACCTTTAGAAAATTACTTCAAAAAAACAATACCTCAGCGTAATTTTATTATTGAGGCTTTCACTGTCCTTGAACTTGATAATGCCATAGCCACACGAAAAATTGACTTCGTCCTCACTAATCCTGGGAGTTATATTCAACTCAAAGAACGATATAACTTATCTTCGCCCCTGGCAAGTCTGGTCAAACAAACAGGTCAACATACATTAACTGCGTTTGCAGGCGTTATTTTTACTTTAGCAACACGTACCGATATTAACCAACTTAAAGACCTAGAAAACCAGCATATTGCAGTGACTAACACGTATTCACTCGGTGGCTATCACATGCAAAGTTTTGCTTTATTTCATCAAATGGGACTTCCACTTCCCAAACCAGAACAGCTGCTTATTACCGGAATGCCTCATGATAATGTAGTTGATGCCATATTAAACAATCGAGCCGATATTGGCTTTGTACGTACCGGTGTATTAGAGGCTTTACAACAAGAGCATAGCTTAGATTTATCGCACCTAAAAATTATTAATAAGCAAAATATTCCTAATTTCCCTTATCTGTTATCAACTCGTTTATACCCAGAATGGCCTATTGCTGCACTATCCCATATTGACTCAGACCTTGCTAATCAATTTACTGCTGCCTTATTACTATTCCGTAATAGTTCCGAGAAAGTGAGTGGCGTGATAGGCTTTAACATACCGATGAACTATTCACCGGTAGAAGATATTTTACGTGCCCTACGCGCCCCTCCTTTTGACTCAGTCCCTCATTTTACTCTATTGGATATCTGGAAACGCTATCCATTCCAAATTATCATTGCCACCATCGCACTATTACTGATCTTAGTGCTTGGCCTGTATTTATTAATTTTTAACCGGCGTATTATTCAGCAGCGCCTGCAAATAATAGAAAAAGTTGAGCAACATAGCACGTTACTCAATGCGTTAGCTGAAGGTGTTTACGGGCTCGATAATCAAGGCCGTTGTACTTTTATCAACCCTTCTGCACTAAAACTACTGGGTTACACTGAAGTTGAAGTATTAGGCAATCATGTACCAACGTTATTTCATAGCTATCATGTCCATGAATGCCCAGTAATACAAACTTTACTTGATGGAAAAACACGTAGGGCAGAAGAAAAATTTGTGTGTAAAGACGGTCATTTAATTACCGTAGCCTTTAATGTAGCGGCTATACATTTACCTAATACAAGCTTAGGTGCCGTCGTCGCTTTTAGAGATATTACTCAAGAAAAACAAATTACTGACCGTAACAAAATGCTAGTGACCGCATTAGAAGCATCGCAAACAAGTGTAATGATTACTGATACATACGGTAATATAGAATGGGTTAACCCTGCGTTTGAAAAACTAACGGGCTATCATGCCTCCGAGGCAGTAGGACATAGGCCAGCAGAATTAATTAAATCAGGGCAACAGGATGATATTTTCTATAAAGCCTTATGGAGAACTATTCGGAGTGGCAAGCCTTGGCAAGGTGAAATTATCAATCGCCGTAAAGACGGTAGTTTATATGACGAAGAATTAAATATCTCACCCGTCGTTGATGAGACAGGGAAAATCCAACATTTTATTGCCGCCAAAAATGATATTTCCAAACGCAAACAGATCGAAAGGCGCATCAAACATTTAGCAGAACATGATCCCTTAACGGGCTTACCCAATCGTACCCTTCTTAGTGACCGTTTAGAACAAGCTTTACATGCCGCCAAACGAAATAAAAAGCACTTAGCACTCATTTTTCTGGATTTGGATAAGTTTAAACCCGTCAATGATGAGTATGGCCATGCGGTTGGTGATTTATTATTAAAAGATGTCGCAACACGTATTATGAGCTACCTACGTGAGTCGGATACAGTGGCACGTGTTGGTGGCGATGAATTTATTATTTTATTGCCTACTATTGAAAGCCAGAATGATGCATTTATAGTTGCCGAAAAAATTCGCCATGCGCTTAATCAACCTTTTACTTACCAAGGACACACATTATCTATTGCTGCTAGCTTAGGAATTGCCAGCTACCCTGAGCATGGCCAAGATGAAATTAGTTTAGCAAAAAACGCTGATATTGCCATGTATTATGCCAAAGAATCAGGCCGCAATAATGTCCAAATCTTTACCCAAAAAATGCGCGAAGACCTAGCTAAGTCAGCTATGGAACGTGCACGTAATAATGTCCCGTAGTATAACGCAGGATTTTTTCTTCAGGTGGAATGATCTCATGAGGCGCATAGTTATTCTACGTAACGAATGAGATCATTTCAGCTGGAGTAAAAAGACAAGTTAGAAATCGGGAACTTATTTCGTGCACGTTCCTATAGTAACAGCCCAATAAAATTTAAAGGATGACCCCAAGCTTATGCTCTTCTCACAAAAAAAATTAACGCTACCCAGTACAGCAGAGGCATTAACTGGCCGAGATACGCCACTATGCACGCCTGAACCACACTTTGTTACAGGCAAACCTATCGCACCACCTTTCCCTGTAACACTGCAAACAGCCATTTTTGCCTTGGGCTGTTTTTGGGGAGCAGAACGTTTTTTTTGGCAACAAACTGGCATATTCAGTACAGCAGTAGGATATGCCGGGGGGATTACACCTAATCCTACTTATCAAGAACTGTGTACCGGCTTAACGGGGCATACTGAAGTCGTAAAAATACTCTTTGACCCAAAGCAAATAAGCTACCAAGATTTGCTGGTTTTATTTTGGCAAGCACACAACCCCACACAAGGTATGCGTCAAGGAAATGATATAGGCACACAGTACCGCTCAGCCATTTACGCCACAACGGATGAGCAACTTAATACAGCTTTAAGTTCCAAGCAACACTACCAACAACGCCTTACTCAAGCTGGACTCGACAAAATTAGCACTGAAATTTTACCCGCCCCCCAATTTTATTATGCGGAAAATGAACATCAACAATATTTAGCTAAACACCCCGAAGGCTATTGCGCTCTAAGTGGCATAGGCGTATCTTTCAATCATTCGCTGAAAATCAGGGAGACGGAGCGATAGCGAAGTGATGATTTTTAGTCCGCAGTAGGCGACAGGGAAATTCGCCAATCCGAAGTGCACTGCGATAGCAGTGCGCGAGGGAGGCTAGAATTTTATCCCGACAGCCGTCAAGCCATTTGAGGTAGCTTTAACGTAGCGGCTTTTGTGCGAAGTTGAAGCGGACGCAGGGCGTACTGGGGCTTATTCAATTCGCTCCGTATGTGAATGAATATTTGGCGACAGGAGTCCCAAGTATTTCATGAGGTAGGATGGCGCGCCTACGCTGAAAATCAGGAAAACAGAGCGATAGCGAAGTGATGATTTTTAGTCCGCAGTAGGCGACAGGGTTGTCGCCAATCCTCATTCACTGCGGTAGCAGTGCACGAGGAGGGAGGATAGTCGTTATCCCGGCAGTCGTCAAGCCATTTGAGGTAGCTTTAACGTAGCGGCTTTTGTGCGTTGTGAATCGGACGCAGGGCCTACTGGGGCTTATCCAATTCGCTCCGTATGTGAATGAGTATTTGGCGACAGGAGCCCCAAATATTTCATGAGGTAGGATGTGTGGCACGCCTATAGTGTTTTTCAAGCACTAACGCAATGTTCTGCTAAACAAATTTAATGCCAATTGATAGCCTAACATTGCAGTTTGTGCGTCATAGCGCTCACCTTCATCACGCATAAACGCATGTTGTGCATTGAATTCATGCCAAGTAAAGGTCAGGTCTGTTTCATTGAGTTTTTGATAAATTTCAGCACGCCCGGCCGTTGGAATATGTGAATCTTGCTTACCCCAAATCATCTGCAACTCACCGGTAATATCATCCAAACGTTCCATGCTGTGTTGCCCAGGCTTATTAGGAATAACATGTGTGTGTAAATCAGTTGCATAAAAACAAGCCGTGCCTTTTACTTCTGGCTGTAATGCGGCACGAAATGCCAAGTGACCGCCAATACAAAATCCCATCGCACCTATATTGCCGTTGCACCAATCTTGTTGTTTAACAAAATCAATAAGCGCAGCATTATCAGTATCGTAACCTTGCACATCTTTAGCCATTTTATCCGCATTGCCTTTCTCGCGGCCAGCATCGTCATAACCTAACACTGTACCAATAGGGTTAAGCTCATGAAATACCTCAGGCACTAATACGGCATAACCGTGACTAGCCATTATTTGCGCCGCACGTTCAATCGGGCCGGTTTGCTGAAATATTTCTGAATAAAATAAAATTACGGGGTATTTACCTGCCCCTACAGGACGATGAATATAAGTACGCATAACCCCTGTCGGGGTATTTAGGTCGGCAATATGGCTTTGTATGTTCATGATAAGATCTCTTAATTCACTTTTAACGTGTTGATAGAAAGGTTATATAAAAACCAAGGATATTGTACAACGATACATGTCGCTTGCGCCGCTTAATACTTGTTCTTTTTAAAGCGCTACTTATCACAGAACTTACGGCGATAATCTCGGTATTGAGGCTCCCAGAAATTATCTTTAATCTTTACTTTTAACTCTTGCGCTGAAATGACTTCAGCTACACCATCTTCCATAGCCTGCAAGCCTACTGCTAAAGCAATAGAGAGACTGACCTCTCTTATTTGGCTTAAAGCGGGTAACAAAGTATCTCCCGTTCCCTTAACTAAAGGCGAGCTTTTGGCTAAAGCGCTGCTGGCAGCCATAAACATATTTTCCGTAACATGCTTTGCTTGGCTAGCAATCACCCCTAAACCTACACCAGGAAAAATATAACTATTGTTACATTGAGCTATAACATAATGTACCCCTTCAAAGTCAACAGGCTTAAAAGGGCTCCCCGTCGCAACAATCGCATTGCCTTCAGTCCAACGTATAATATCTTCAGGAAAAGCTTCAGCATGAGAGGTTGGATTGGATAATGGCAATACAATAGGTTTCCGACAGTTAGCATACATCGCTTTAATAACTCCCTCAGTCATTAAACCTGCTTGCCCAGAAACACCAATTAATATCGTTGGTTTACTCTCGCGCACTAAACTTAATAAACCTATTGCTTCACCTGCGCCACTCCAATCAGTCACTTCATTAGGGTCACGCGCAAATTTTCTCTGAAAATCGAGCAAATGATCCATTTCAGCAGTCAATAAGCCCTGGTGAGTAAATAAGTAAATACGACTGAGTGCCTGTGCTTCAGTTAACCCTTCTTTAACCATATGCGCGACAATTTGGGTTGCAATGCCACAGCCTGCGGAACCACCACCAATAAAAACAAAACGATGATTTTTAAGTTCACTATGATTAGCATGACAAGCTGCCAACAAAGTCCCTACCGTAACAGATGCTGTGCCTTGAATATCATCATTAAAACAACGAATTTTCTGTGCATATTTTTTTAATAATGGCGTAGCATGAGCCTGAGCAAAGTCTTCAAATTGCACCAAAACACCTGGCCAGCGAGTAGTGACCTGCTGAATAAACTCATCGACAAAATTATAATAATCATCTCCAACAATCCGTTTATGGCGCCACCCCATATACATAGGATCATCCAATAACGCTTGATTATTAGTGCCTACATCCAAAGTAATAGGCAAAGTATAGGCAGGACTAATCCCCCCACAACTAGAATAAATAGCTAACTTACCAATAGGTATGCTCATGCCGCCAATCCCTTGGTCACCTAAACCAAGAATACGCTCGCTATCGGTCACCACTATAACTTTAACATTTCTTTTATCCATGTTTTTGAGTATCACAGCGATCTTGTCACGGTCAGGATATGAGACAAATAAACCTCTTTTACGCCGATAAATTTGAGAAAATTTCTGGCAAGCTAAACCCACCGTTGGGGTATAAATAATGGGCAGCATCTCTTCAAGATGATTCGTTAGTAAGTTATAATATAGCGTTTCGTTAGTATCTTGAATATTGCGCAAAAAAATATGCTTATTAAGGTCATTGTGCAACTGAGATATCTGGTAATACACCCGCCTTTCCTGCTCATCAATCGTTTCAATAACCGCCGGTAAAAAGCCATCCAATTCAAATTCTTGCCGTTCTCTTGCTGTAAATGCAGTGCCTTTATTGAGTATTGAAATCTCCAATAACACAAAATTTGCATAGGTGGTATGTAAAGGACGTTTTTTAGTTATTGCCATCAGATTAGTTATTTTATTATTAAATGTTTGCGACTAGCATTGAGCAAATGAGTACAGTAAACCGTGTAGTGTGAACATAGAAAAATCACTCTCCACGTTGTTTATCGGGATACCCAATAAGAGTAAATTACTATCAATTATATGATAAATTCGCTTTAAACTTGAAACCTAGATGCTGAAAGCCATAAAATAATAGTTTGCACCCCCCTTTATTTACCCATAACCCAAAAAATAACCCCACATGACACAACCAGAACCAGTAACGCCTTATTCTTTAATGGGCGGCGAACCCGCTATTTTAAGCTTAGTCGATCGATTTTATTTTTATATGGATACCTTGCCCGAAGCAAGTGAAGTTAGGTCCCTGCATCAAGCTGATTTATCATCAGCTAAATCTAAACTATTCAAATTCTTATCTGGTTGGCTAGGAGGGCCTGATTTATTTGCCCAAGAATATGGTCACCCTCGCCTTAAGCAACGGCACTTTCCTTTCAAAGTTACAGAGCAAGGTAGTAAGGAATGGATGCTATGCATGAATAAAGCATTATGTGAAGTAAGCATGCCAGATGAATTAAGAAAAAATATCAAACAAGCACTACAAGATCTTGCGACACATATGGTTAATACCGACTGATTAGGCTGCTTTAGTGAGTATTGAGAAGTAGGCAAAGTTGCCATTTATATGAGAATACTCTCCCCTCTCATTGATTAAAAGAGGAAACGATAAAAGCCTGCTTGCCTTCCTAAGGCAAGCAGGCTTTTAATCTTGATTACATCACTACACCCTAGATATAACCACGATCTAATACCGGCATCACCCAATAATGTATGCCAGAACCTGAAAAGTCACGCCTTAAAGCATCAATTAAGCCATTTAACTTCTGCTCGGGTATATACATTTGAAAACGAATTTGCCTTTGTGTCCCAGCAACTTGCTCGGCTAAAGACATATGCTCATGATCACTCACATGCGCATTCACCGTTAAACTACTAAAGCCATCTGCCGACTCTATCGCTAACAAACAATCTACCACCCCTTCTTCTAACAAAGGCGGCACATTAATGGTCACTAAATATTCTTGACTGCTCATACGTTTTGCTCCTGCTTTGCTTCACCGAACATTTCATACAAAATGGGTAATAAAATTAGCGTTAAAAAGGTCGATGAAACCAATCCACCAATAACCACAATCGCTAACGGCCGCTGAATTTCAGAGCCTGGACCTGTGGCAAATAACATGGGCAATAAACCAAATGCGGTTAAACTCGCAGTCATCAAGACCGGACGTAAACGGCGCTCAGAACCGACTACAATCACCTCAGATAAAGCCATCCCTGTGGCACGTAATTGATTAAAATAACTCAGTAATACCACACTATTTGGTACGGCAATACCTAATAAAGCAATAAAACCAATGGAAGCTGGTACAGACATATATTCCCCTGAAATCCACAGTGCAAACACGCCGCCAATCATGGCTAAAGGAATATTAGAAAATACCAAAGTTGCCTGGCGTACCGAGCCAAAAGTGGTAAAGAGTAATAAGAAAATCAATAATAAAGACACCGGCACGACAATCGCTAAACGTGCTGCGGCTCGCTGTTGATTTTCAAATTGTCCTCCCCATTGCACTAAATAGCCGGTCGGTAATTCCACTTTAGTTTGCACTGCTTGTTTGGCTTCATCAACAAAACCAACCAAGTCACGCCCTTCGACATTACTACGCACCACTACAAAACGCTGACTTTGTTCGCGTTTAATTGATACCATGCCATCTACTTTTTCCAACTTAGCAACACTCGATAGCGGCACTTGTCTACCATTAGGCAAAGTAATTAATAAGCTTTCAAAGTTAGCACTGTAACTTTCACCGCGTAAAATTAACGGTGTCCTGCGTATACCCTCTTGTACAATACCTAACCTTAAGCCTTCAACTTGAGCGCGTAAAATCTGCTCTATTTGCTCGACGTCCAACCCCAAACGACCTGCGGCTAAACGGTTAATAGTGAGCTGTAAATATTGCATGCCTTCATTTTGACTAGTAAAGACATCGACTGAGCCAGTAATAGATTTTAAGACCGATTCGATTTCCCCCGCTTTATGATTAAGTAAATCCAGATCAGTCCCAAATAGTTTCACTGCTACATCTCCACGCGACCCTGTTAGCATTTCTGAAACTCGCATTTCAATTGGCTGAGTAAATCCATACGCAACACCTGGCGTACCCGACATCACTTTACGAATTTCTTCCATCAACTCTTCTTTGCTTTCCATGCGCCACGTTTCTTTAGGTTGTAATTCTAAAAAAGAATCGGTTTCATTTAAGCCCATCGGATCCAAGCCAATTTCATCCGAACCGACTCGTGAGATAATATTTTTTACTTCAGGCACATTTTTCATGATATTTTTCTGCACCTGTAGGTCTAAAGCCACAGAATTTTGCAAAGTAATGGACGGTAGTTTTTCTAGCTGTAAAACAATATCACCTTCATCCATAGTCGGCATAAAAGTACTTCCTATCTGCATAAAGACAGCAACCGTTACAATTAACATGCCCCCAGCACCTACAAATACTTTTTTTCGATTAGTGATACTCCACTGCAAAAGTGGCATATATAAGTGATGCATTTTTCGTGCTAACCAAGGCTCTTCAATCGCCCCCATTTTTAATAAATAGGAAGCAAATACGGGAATCACTGTTAATGATAAAATTAACGCGCCCGCCAAAGCAAAAACAATAGTTAAAGCCACTGGCGCAAATAATTTACCTTCCAAACCTTGTAAAGCCAATAAGGGTAAAAATACAATAATAATGATAAGCGTACCCGATACCACGGGAACAGCAACTTCACGAGTGGCTCGATAAATAATATGTAGGCGTGGCAAACGCTGAGATTTTTGACCTTGCGAAAACTGGGTTAAAACATTTTCCACAACCACGACTGCCGCATCAACTAACATACCTATAGCAATGGTTAAACCGCCTAAACTCATTAAGTTAGCAGACATGCCTGTGGCACGCATCATAATAAAGGTAAATAAAGCCGCTAATGGCAAAATCAAAGCCACGACTAATGAGGCGCGTAAATTACCCAAAAACAACACCAATAAAACCACCACAAAAGCAATCGCCTCTAAAAGTGCTTTATTTACTGAAGATAAGGCAGCATTCACTAACTGTCCGCGGTCATAAAATACTTCAATATGTACACCATCAGGTAAACTAGTACTTAATTCTTCTAATTTAGCTCGTACACTAGCTACTGTCTGTCCCGCATTCGCACCCCGTAGGCTCAAGACTAAACCTTCAACCACCTCACCAACACCATTACGGCTAACCGCACCATAACGAGTCAATGCACCAATTTCTACACGCGCCACATCACTAACTAAAATAGGCACGCCATTATTATTTCCCACGACAATAGACGCGACATCCTCTAAGGTTTTAATTCGCCCTTCAGCACGCACTAATAAAGCCTCCTCGCCTTCATTAAGCCGTCCAGCGCCTTCGTTACGATTATTGTTTTGTAAAGCCAAAACTAATTGTGCAATGCTAATATTTCGTGCGCTCAATAGCGTATTATCTGGTACAACAGCAAAAGACCGTACTAAACCACCTAGGCTATTAACATCAGCGACACCCGTCACTGTTCGCAGTGCTGGACGTATAACCCAATCCAGTAAACTACGCCGCTCCATTAATGTTAAATCCTCCCCTTCAATGGTAAACATAAACATTTCACCTAAAGGTGTCGTCATAGGTGCGATACCACCTGTAATACCCACCGGCAAATCAGCCCAAACAGCATTTAAACGCTCGGTAACTTGTTGCCTAGCCCAATAAATATCCGTTCCTTCTTCAAAATCAACGGTAATATCGGCAAGCGAATATTTAGTAATAGAACGCAACATAGTTTGGTGTGGAATTCCTAACAACCCCCACTCTAAAGGAGCTGTAACACGTGCTTCAATTTCCTCGGGCGGCATCCCAGCCATTTTGACAATAATTTTTACCTGCGTTGGTGATACATCAGGAAATGCATCAATAGGAATTTGTTTAAAAGCTGAATAACCCCCTCCCACTAATAGCAAGGTGACCAGCATCATTAGCAATCGCTGAGTTAAGGCAAAACGAATTAAAGCAGCCATTATTCATCACCGCCCAAGCCAAGTAGATTAGCTTTTAATGCCACTGCGCCTTTAACTGCAATCTCAAGACGAGCATTTAAATTATCAGCACTAATAATACTGTCATTAACCTCTCTACCAATCACCTGAACAGGCTGTGCAGCAAAGCCACTCTTAGTACGAACAAATAAATACGTCATACCTGAAGATTGCGCTAAAGCCGCATTAGGCACTTTAAACAAAGTTTTTGCACTGTGTTGGCTGATTTTGACATTGACACTTTGCCCTAGACGAACATTGCCTTGTGTGTCGGTGATTTCAGCTCTCACTAATACCGTTTGATTCTGCTCGTCCACATTTCTACTTAATAAGAAAACACGTGCAGTCGCACCCAAACCCTCAATAACAACTTGATCACCTAGATGCACCTGAGCAATATGTTGTTGCGGCACACTAATATCTAGCCAAAACGTATCAAGATTAGCAAGTCGAAATAAAGGTGCTAAAGCATTAACGCGTTCTCCCGCCATAATATAGCGTTCTAATATAACGCCAGAAATCGGTGCAACCACGTTTAATTGACTACTTAATTTACGCGTTTTTTCCAATGCCTTAATATCTTTTTCAGACATCCCCGAAATCTCTAATAACTGGCGTGTTTCATTAAAATGCGCCATAAATACGTTGTAACTAGTTTTAGTTTGTAGCCAGCGGCGATTAGCAATAACACCTTCTTTATACAGTTGTTGGTCGCGCACATAACTCGATTTTGCTAATTGTAAATCATTAATTGAACTCAAATGGTGCTGCTGTAAAGTTAACAACTCAGCACTTTTTATGATCGCCAAAACCTGACCTTTGGCAACCTCATCACCCACGCTGGCACTAATTTTACTCACTAAACCAGCATAAGAAATGCTGATGAAATATTCATTAGCCGGTGGAATAGAAACTTTTGCCGGTGCTTCTAATAAAGGGATAGATTTAATGGGCTGTAGTTTACCCAACTTGATACCTAAATTATCAACCTGGGCACCTGATATTGTTATTTGTTGTATTGCGAATAGTGGCGTACTTAAAAAACAGATAACTAAAATGCTGAATACTCTCATGGCATAACTCCTACGGCTTGGTTATAAAAGGCAATATCACGCTGTAAACGTATGCCACTTTCTTGTGCATTTTTAATCGCCCTATAGGCTTGCGTCTGAACCCTTAAAAAATCCATTAAATTAATCTCTCCCGCATTAAAACTCATCTCCGTCATTTTTAAATGCTCCTGCGCATTTACACGCATTTGTTGCGTCATTTCAAATTGGGCTAGTTCTACTTCCAGCCTATGCTCTGCTTCATGTAATTTTGCTAATAAAGCGCGATATGCATGCATTTTTTGTGTTTTTGCTGCCACTAAGTTACGATTTGCAGCAGCAATTTTGGGCGCTAAAAATGCACTGCCCCCAAAAGGCACGTTTACTGCAAAGGTAATACTATTAATCGTCCTATCATTTCGTGAGCCGCTTTCGGTCACTCCCCCGATAGCGACTGTAGTTTGCCCTGAACCTTGCGCTTTAACCCATTCAATTTGAGCTTTTCTTCGAGCAATGATGGCATTCATCGCAGCAAGCTCTGGGTGTGCTTCATTAATAGTCCTCTCGGTACTTTGCACTTCATTAATCTGCTCAGGTATTTTATGCGTCTGCGTTAAAAAATAATAACGCTTACGCGCATGCATAACGGCAGCTTCCTGATTAATCAACGCTACTTTTTTCTGTAAAGAGGCATTTTGTGCCAACAGAAAATCAGAACGAGGTAAATCTCCTAAATCAACACGCCGCTGTACTGTTTGCATTAAACGTTCAGCTAAAGAAAATTCTTTTTTCGCCAATTCATAACGTACATCCTCCAGCTTTAATAGCCACAATGTTTCACGCACCAAACCCGCGACTTTTAATTTAATTGACTTCACTTGCTGCTCAACACTTTGTCCTGCTTGCTCTGCTAACTGCAAGCCCGCACTCCGTTGCCCCCAGTTCCAAACAGGCACTTGAAGCGTGCCATCGAATTCATAAAATCCTGTATTCGTACCAGCAAAGTCATCTTTATAATAGCCCTGAAGCTGTGGTGCACCAGAAATCCAGCTACTACCGCGCTCTTGCAAAGCATCACTCTCCTGCTGCATCGCTGCAATCAAGGCATAATCTGGATATTTTTCTAAGGTTTTATTAATTAAATCAGACAAGCTTAATTGCGCATCAAGGGTAATTAAATCCACATGATCAACAATATGCTCCTCTTTAGCCTGTACTATGGAAAGGCCAAACAACCAACCCCATAGCACTAGGTAAATAAAAGGTTTAACGAACATTTTTATTCCTATAAAAAGAAAATAACAGTACTTTTATTAATCTAAACATTACCCAGAAACCACTCAACTCAAGAATAAACTAGGTAGGTAGCGGGACACTGACGTAACGGAATATAAATAAAAAAGCACAAATACAAAGAACACATTAGCTATATAGCTATGTATAAATAAATTTTAAAAATTTATTATTTGTAGAATAAGGCGTGTAACACCTTAAAGAGAATTAAAATTTCGTATAGGGGGGGCGCGAGGCGCAATAACAGATAAACTTACAGAGGGTGGAGCAATAAAAACAGGTGGTGAAAAACCGATTAATTTATTTACAATCAGCTTATGAATAAATTTAGGTCTAGCATCAACAAAAAGTGTATGTGACAGCTCACCATCTAACAGTAGTGTCTTTTGCGCAACAATAGCTGACGGCATATCAATAGCCGCACAAGTATGATTAACGCTACTTAGTGATAAGTCATGACCTACATCCTGCCAAGCACGGCTAATTTCATCAATATGAATACCACTATCGCCATTATCAACCATCTTCACATGCGCATGCACCAAGGGTGAAAACCCTTGTAACAATAATAGCAGTAATATAATAAATCGACGGAATACTAAATTCATAGTGCCATACTAGGTTATTTTAAAAATTTTGTAAATAGAAATGGGAAACTTAAATCTAGCGAACACGATAGGCTCAACATAATCACTCAGCAACATTGCTTCAATCTTGATTTATCAATATTAGCGGTACCCATTAGTTTAATGATCATAGTGCCGCATAAAAAAGAAACCCGCTACAGCCCCCCAAGTGATAATAAGTACGTCATGAATAATCATTTCTAAACTTAAACTATCAACGTTGCGAAAGTAATCAAAAATGTCATCAGAAACCAAAAGTACTAACACAATATACAAGGCAATTTTGATTTCAATTTTTTGCTCATACCAACCCCATATACCGAGAATACCAAAGCCAACAAAAAAACGGACTAACTTATGTGTTAGCATTTCTAAGCTAAAACTATCAATATGAAACGCGATATCTATAAAATAAAATAAGATTAACCCAACCGCTATCACTGCATAAAATAATTTCATGTTATTCTTCACTCCTTTAGAATGAGGGATTAGTCCTGTTGGTCATTATTCTTGTAGCCATGCCACATAGCTCTAACTAGATTTTCACCATGTACCAAACTTTCTAATACTACTCCGGCGATATGAATAATAATAAGTACTACCGTAAAATTAACGATTATTTCATGCGCTTCTTCCCAAAAATGTTCATAAGTAGAACTGATCATACCGGCTAAAGGCCCAGCACTCTGATCAGCGGCATAAAGTACTAAACCACTCAATACAATTAGCAATAGACTAATAAGCAGTAAAACTATCATTAATGATCCTGCCGGATTATGCCCAAGATAATGCTTTGCCTTAGACCTAGCAAGATCTATTAAATAGGCTTTGGATTCACTCACCGAACAAATAAAACTGGAAAAACGAGCGTATTGGCCACCGATAATACCCCATATCACTCGAAATACCAGTAACCCAGCAACCAAATATCCAGCCCAGACATGCACTGTCAACCAATCATCTTCGGAGATATAAGCCACCACAAAAGCAGTCACTAATAACCAATGAAAAATACGTAAAGGTAAATCCCAAACTAAAATTTTATTTTGCATGTTACTCTCCTAATCTATTTTTATGTGTATGCAACCAAGAGGTGAAATCTTCTATCGGTTCAATATGCGTATCTATATCAATTTTGGTAAATTCATTACTAATTTTTGTTTCAATACTTTCCAGCAAATCATGGCCTTGCTGTATTGTCCAATCACCAGGCACTAGGATATGTACCGACATAAAACGCTGCGTTCCTGCATAGCGAGTGCGTAAAGCATGATATTTAATCCCTTGTTTCAGTTCAAAATCATCTAATATCGCGATGATTCTCCCTTGTTCTTCCAAACTTAAAGCCACGTCCATTAAGCCTGCAAAAGTACGCCGCATTAAGCCAATACCCACCCAAAGTATATTAATTGCTACTAATATTGCAATAATTGGATCAAGAATTTCCCAACCTTCATGCCCGAAAAACTGCAATCCAGCAATAGCTCCAATACCGATAATAATACCTGCCGTAGTCCACACATCGGTCATTAAGTGCTTACCATCAGCTTCCAAAGTAATGGAGTGATGTTTTTTTCCCGCAGCAATCAAAATACGTGCTACGCCAAGGTTAATAAGTGATGCAAATACCGAAATACTCAAGCCTATATCTATTTGTTGAATTGCCTGAGGGTTTTGTAATCTCTCCCATGCCACAATGGCTATACTAAAAGCAGCCAACAGAATCATAATACCTTCTGCACCACTGGAAAAAAATTCAATCTTTTCATGTCCAAAAGGATGGCTATTATCAGCCGGTTTCGCTGCTATGCTTAAAGCAATCAAAGCAATTATAGCCGCTACCAAATTAATAAGAGATTCTAATGCATCTGATAATAATCCTACTGAATTGGTAAGCCAATAGGCATAGCTTTTTAAAGCGATAGTGGCAATAGCCGCAGCAATAGACAGCCACGCATAACGCGTTAATGAGTGAGGTACTTGAGTTTCCATATTGTCCTGCAATATTTATATTGTAATGATACCGAAAGTAATGCATAGAAACGCCTGTATATACAAAATGTATACACGCAAAAAATCAAATACATTAACAGCTTAAATAAAAGACTCTCTGTAAAAAAGCAGTATTAAGCGAACAAAACTAGGCGAAAAAACCTATAAAAAGAAACTACAGAGGGGGAGCGCGAGGCGCAATAGCAGATAAACTAACAGAGGGCTGAACAATAAACACGTCGGCGAAAGCCGATGTGTTATTAATACCGAATAAATGAATAAATTGAGGTTTCGCATCGGCACAAAGAAAGTGTGATAGATCACTATCTAACAACAGCTTCTTTTGCGTAATAACCGCCGGCATATCAATAACGGGGCTAGTAGCATGCTCACTATTACTGAATGATAAAGTATCCCCTGCATCTTGCCAAATGCGGCTAATTTCATCAATATGAATACCACTATCACC
>Ga0256840_1001658_pt1 | contig 20577 bp, 21 predicted proteins | sample 355202metaG_FD_185969 | JGI IMG/M metagenome (GOLD analysis project Ga0256840, IMG submission 185969) | Hydrothermal vent microbial communities from Mid Atlantic Ridge, Atlantic Ocean - 355-202 | ecosystem: Environmental > Aquatic > Marine > Hydrothermal vents | place: Atlantic Ocean: Mid...
TAAGAATTGTTTATATTATTAATATTTGCGAATTGCTCTGGTAGAGGTGTATCTAAGGATAGATAGTAGATAATGTCCAAATTTTGTTTAATAATATTTAATAAGTATTGACCTTTAATAGTCACCTTATATACTATATCTGTATCTTGATTCTTGAATTCGGTCTGAATTAGATTATAACTTAAAAGAGAATCTATTTTTTTATTAATATAGTTCTTATCATACCAGATAGATAAGCTGTTAATTATTTCTTCTCTTGAACAAGTTGTTGTCCCAATATCTAAGAGCAATTGCAAAATTCGAATTCTACACAGACCTGACCACTTATCTAGTCCATGATGTGGATAAAATATATTTGGAAAAATTTTAGATACGTCTTCACGAGTGGAATTCTTTTGTCTCCCCGTTTGAATACATAGTTTATCACGGAGAAAAAAAGTTTCTTGAAAACTTTTCTTTGCATAGTATAGACACTTTTCTTCACTGTACTCAATCTCTCTTCGTTTTAAATCAAAATAAACTTGTAAGGAAACAAATAAATAATGGCGTAAGAGCATTCTTATATTATCTATATCTTTAAAATCAAAATCGTTATTCGAATCTTTTGCTAATTCAGCGGATAACTTTGTGTATATACACGTAAGGATTTTTCCATATAAAGAATTGTTTAACGTCGTAATTTTATTAATCGCCTCATAGCGTTTTTCTAAAACGTCAGATAATTCATTTAATATGGGTCTATGATAATCTATTGTATATTCCGTATCTTCATTGTCTTCAATGTAGCCTGATTTTTTTTTATCATTATATTTTGAAAGAAAAGTTTGATATGTATCATTCCTAAAAGCTATAAAATAATATAAATTCTCTTTTTGATTATTTGCTTTTATGGTCTTACATATTTCATCAATTTTATGTTCAAAAAAATTTTTATCTATGTCCGAATCTTGAATAATTATATTATCTATTCCATCGATAATTTTTAATATTTTATAATTGTTTTGAAGAAGAATATTTTGAATATATTTTGATATTTTTTGCCATAATCCTGTTATAGTTTTGTAGTTGGATATCTTGTCATCAGCATGTTTCAATAGTTCAGTTGTTATTGCATTCTTTTTTCTTAATGGAGTAGACCCATCCTTTAATATCTTTCGTATATTTATCTTGATACTATCAACTTGTTCAGAATTCCACATAAATAAATACTCATATAATAAATTATTACTTAATATGTTTTCATAATCATTCACCAATTCCTCAATCATATCATCTGTACTTTTATCAGAAATGTTTTTCATAAGCATTATGGCATAACTAAAACTATTATCTCTCTTAGATGTTATGGTCTCCTTATAATGAATATTTTTAGACTGTTCATCTAAAAAGTCTCCTAAGTTCTTAAAGCGACTGCCCCGTACTATTTCTGTCTGATCCATGTCAAGCAATCTATCTATTTTCTCCATTAAATTTGATGCAATACCCACTTCCCCATTAGATTTGTTATTCCATTTTTTATTCCTATATTTTAAAAAAATATATAATAATTGCATATCCAAATATTTATCAATTGATAAATTTTTATAATCACTTTTAACAATAGAAGATTTCATTAAATTATATATTTTATGAATATCACATCTTACATGAAAAATATTATTTTTTTCCATCTCTTTAAAATGTTTATCAATCCATATATTCTGCATGAGGGTCTTTCCACTACCCCTAGAACCTACATAAATATAAGGTAACACCGTTTTTCTTTCAAGAATAGAGCTCCAATATCCCTCAAGAAGAGTTTCATTGCTTTCAATAGGCACATAATATTTATTTGCCACATACTCTTTATGTGGATTATAAGAATGATTGTTAATTAATTTAAGCAGTTCATCATAGAGATTCTGTTCTTCAGGGTTTAAGTCAAATCTATGTATATTATTTAGATTTATAGTTTCTCCTGCTTTTGTGCTACTAATTACACGAGAAAGTTTTTGGTTCGATATCAAGTTTTCATTTAGAATAGCTTTGGAGTATATGGTTTCTATAAGTGTGTTATATTTTTTTTCAAATAAAAAATCTTCTATAAATTGAAAGTTACTGACTATATGAGGAAATTGCAATATTGTATTATGATCCCCTGGTAATGTATGTTGTACATTTAAAGAAACTATATCTCTATAATCTAATATAATTTTGTCATCTGTACCAAAATAGTAGTTGTATTTTATTTTACTATCAAAAGAGTATTTTTCTGAATCAGATGCTAATTCTCTTAAAAATGGTGAATATGTAGTCATCGCCTTAGCTTCTGATGAACCTATCCTAAGCGTCTTGCTAATATTAGCAAAATATGAACCGATAAAAGGTGTACAAATATATAAAATTTTATTAATTTTAAGTGTATTATTATTTTTGATTTCATCAAGTAAATATCTGGTACTAATTAGTCCACCCATACTATGTGCGACAATTTCAAAACTAGAATAATTTGGTATTATATCTTTATCAATATAGGTTTTAAATTCTTTAGAAATTGATGTAATCTTATTAAATAACACTCTACTTTCATCAGTGTCTCCCCATAAGTTAATTAAAACATTTTTTGCTAATTCTGTAAAAGAAATTTTATCACTCTCATAATCATAATATTGAAAGTCTATATCTTCATAATCCTTAGTCTTTATAACTTTCTCGGTAGATCCCCATGTTTTTTCTGCATTACTTCCAATTCCATGAATAAAAACTACACATTTTTTCTTTCGTTCTTGCATATAATCCCTTTTTTGGTTGTTCATCACCACTGCAACCTATATCCCAAACAACCCATTAAATACCTCACAACTTTTCTATTCCCACAAATTTTGATTGAAAATACCCAAAATAAATACTATATTTTTTTCTTTGTCAATATACAAAGGAACCGTATAGCCTTTATAAATCAACTCACGTGTATCCTCATCCATGCTCTCTCTTTTACGATACATATAAGGATTAGACGGTATATCATGTAACTTTTCTAGGAGTCCATCATAAAAATCTAACGCTCTTTCACTACTATCTTCTGCAATAAAATCTAGTATAATAACAAGCTCATCATCAAAACGTGCTGTAGTCTCAACTACCAACATATCTTTCTCGGACGGAAGATAGCTTATGAAGGGCATTGGTTTCTATCTGGTTATTCTTAATCTCATCTATCCGCTTTTGAATCTCATCATCTAAATTATTTTTAATAAGCGTCAACTTGATAGCACTTTTTGGGATACTATCTATAAAGTGCTGAAATTTTTGGGCATATTGTTCATTTACTTCTACTACAGCTGTCATACATATCCTTTCTACTGTTAAAATAAATTATATCATAAAATCTCTACAAATATTATGCCAATGGATGATACGCATTCATCGTATCTGCCAAGTTTTGTTTTTGTATATGTGTATAAATTTGCGTAGTCTCTAAAGAAGCATGCCCCAACAACTCTTGTACCACACGTAAGTCTGCACCACCTATGATGAGAGAGGAAGCAAAAGAGTGTCTCAATACATGAGGTGAGACACCCAAGTACTTTTTGACTATTTTATAGGCTGAAATACGGCTCAGCTGTTCTCCTCTGTAGTTTAACCAAAGGTAGGGGCTTGACAACTCTTGTTCTACTAAGTAGCGTTCTAAGGCTTGCGTGGCTACAGGAGCTAGTGGTACGACACGTTCTTTTTCCCCTTTAGCAAAACGAATCTTGAGCCACCCCTCTATGATGTCTACACGTTGTACTGAAAGTGCCTCAGAAATGCGGCATCCACTGGCATAAAGAAAGAGTATCAATGCATAGTCACGAAGTCCTATGAGTGTACTTCTATCTATCAGATTTATGCCGTCTAGTATCTCTTCATTACTGACGTATTTTGGAAGGTTTTTAGGTACTTTTGCCATAGGAATTTTTATCTTCTCGTGTACAAAGTCTTGTTTGTGGCAAAAAGAAAAAAAAGCGTTAACAGAAGAGAGTTTACGGTTAAGTGTACGTTTATTTTCAAAACTAGCTAAAAATGCCAATACATCGCTAGTGTCCAACTTCGTAAGTACTTTTTGCGTAACGTCTTCGAGTTGTGTAAGGTCAGAAATATAGGAAGAGATAGTCAGAGTATCCAGTGCCTTGGTGACGGAGAGATATTCTTTAAAAGCAACTAATAAATTAGAAATATCAACTCCTTAAAATCGACTACTCATATCCCAATTTAGAAAGCTCAATCACTTTTCCATCTTTATAGAGTTTTTTACCCGTGATAAATGCTGGCTCATCTACAGCACCTAAATCATATATTTTAGATTTTGTTAAATTTTTATTGAGTACGACAAGAGAACCTTGTTGGTCTAGTGCGTACACTTTAGCATCAAAAGCAGTAGCAACTGCGTAATGTGCGAATTTAAATTTTGATGTCCCCAGTACTTCAAGTCTACTACTCAGTGCAATAACTTTCCCCTCTTTTGTGAAGATATAAATTCTTCCACTGTCTACTGCTACTTCCGAGATATTGGCTTTATAGTCCAACTTTCCTTCTGTACCTAATGTAATGAGTCTTTTTGGTGTGGCTGCTACCATTGTATTTCCCATACGTGAAAGGTAAATAACATTGTTAAACACTGGCTGACTTGAAATATAGACTACTTTAGCATTTTCAGAATCTGCGATATTTATAATAACCAACTTACCATCAAGCATAGGCATCACAACCAAATTTTCAATGAACATTGGGCTTGCTGCTCTTGTGTCAATGGCATACGTTCTTTCAGAACGGTTTTCAACTATTTTTCGGTTGTCTTTCATGAGGTAAATACCAAAGGTATTGTTATTTAAAATATACGCGATTACACCATTCTTAATGGTTGCAGCAACCACAGGTATATGAAGTGCTACTGCACGTACAGGCTCTTTTGTTTTCTTATCAATTACTTTTAAAACTCCATCAGTATTTGCAGCGAGTACATAAGAATTATTCTCATTTAGGAACCTATAACCTTTACCAAGTAAAATATCATTCACACCTGCTTTTCCAAGGTATTTTCCATTACTAAGTGTACCACCATCACGTGAAATATCTACAAGGTTTGCACCATAAGACTTTGATGCATGAGATGCAGAGAAAGTATTTTCAGGTTCAAAATACTTTTTTGAACTACATCCAGAAAAAAGAAGTGCTCCACTGGTAATCACCAACAATAATACCTGTTTCATTTAGTTTCCCTTTATGATAGAGTGCTTCAAAAAACCTGTAATAACAGCTAGAGGTGAACGTTCATCTATGAGTTCTAACTTTGCCCTTGCCGTTTTGGTATCACCTGCACCTATAGCAAGATATGCTTTTTCAAAAAGTGCCAATTCATTATAAAGAACTGAGTCAACGGGCTTTTTATTGAGTACACCTGCAGTATATGCACTTACATCAGCAATGACAGTATTTTTACTACTGCTTAATTTTTGTAATGTTTTAGCATCTTTATTTTTTACAGCTTGCGCGTAGAAAAAAAGTTCTAATAGCGTTGGGTTATTTTCTTCAAGTATTTTAAATGCTGCTGCATCTGTAGGTGTTTTTTGTAAAACCAAAAAAGCTTCATTCGCCTTTTCAAGTTGTTCCTGATGCATAGACTCTTGCATCGAACGACCACCAAAGTAGACCACTAGCGCAATCACAATTGCCCAAAGTTTAAATTTATGTTTTTTATACAGTGTTTCAAGTTTAAATGCACTCTCAAGTACTTTTTCGTCACCACTTAACTCTTTTTTAATATCTGCAATATTCACAGTATTCTCCTAAAGCATTTTAATTGCATATATTATACCCTTTGGAGTTAAAAGTTCTCTACAACTCCACAACCGTAATACCCAAGTTCCCTGGCATTCTGTAAAACTTCCCAATTTTAGGATGTTTTTTAAGGTATTCACCAACCAGTTTAGACAGCACTCCCCCACCCGTACCATGAATAATCTGCACTTCACTGAGGTTATTGACGAGTGCATCCGATAAAAATTTATCGACCGTATCTAAAGCTTCATCTGCATACATGCCTAGTAGTTTTACTGACACTGAGGCACCTGATTTTTCTACATTGACATCTGCTTTGGGTTTACGTGGTTTTGGTTTGAGTTTGGTTTTTGGCTCTTCCCCTCTTCTTTTAAGCTGAGAAAGAGGTACACGCATTTTAAGCCCATCTACGATGATAGTCGCATCTTTACCACGCAAAGAGACAAGCTCACCTTTATGCGAACGGTACTTCACTTTGTCGCCCTCTTGCAAAGGTGCAACGTCTTCTTTGGCTAACGCTTTTTGCTTAAAATCTTTGCGTTGATGTGCTACATTTAGTAAACGTCTACCTTCTGTAGACTCTTTTACATTCAAGGCCTGTCTTGCTTTTTTTGTTGCTGCGTTATAACGGTTTTCTAGTGTGGCTATAGCTTTTCTGTGCTCTTCTTGAAGTCTAAATTCTTCTGTTTCTAACATAATCTTTTTCTTCTCTACAAAAGCCAGTTCATCATCTATTTTGGCTATCTTCATTCGCATTTCACGCTCTAAGGTAGTAGACTTTTCTATGAGTTCATTTAGGTTGTCTTTGTCCTCACCATAGACCTGTTTTGCCTTTTTGACTATGGCTAATGGAACACCATAACGCTGTGCTGTTTCAAAAGCGTAGGACTTCCCTATGCTTCCTTGTAAAAAAGTGTATGTAGGCAAACGTCGTTCTTCGTCGTACAAGGCAGCTATGAGTTCTACCTCATCATCTGTTGCCATAAGTGACGCTAGACGTTTATGGTGAGTGGTGACTATGAAATGTATGCCTTTTTTACTCAGCTCATCTAGCATCACCCTAAAGAGTGAAGCAGCTTCATCTGAGTCTGTTCCGAGTTCTATCTCATCTACCCCTACGATGGCATCTTCTTTGTTAAAAAGTTTTGCAAACTCCTGCATACGCCCTGCAAAGGTTGAAATGTCATTTTTAACCGACTGTGGGTCATCTATGACTGCTTCTATACTTTTATAGTGTCCCACCTCTGTACGTTCTTCATCACATGCAAAGGGTAGCAGATACTTTGACATATACACTGCAGAGAGCATGGACTTTAGTAACATCGTTTTACCCCCAGCATTTACACCTGTCACAAGCATGATTTTTTTGTCAAAGTCCATGCTTATCGGTACTGGTTTTTCTATGGCAGGGTGTGCAAAGGCTTCTAGTTTGATGCGTTTTCCTTTTGACGGGAGTATAAACACATACTCTTTCGCCCTTGCAAACGACACACGTGCTTGGTAGTGGTCAAAACGGTCATACTCTTTGTTGATGAACGCTAAAAAACGCTCCCATTTAAAAAAGACAGCCGAGATTTCTTTACAGTAACGAAAGATAATTTCTTCTTTTGTAGAGAGTAAAGCAGACTCTTTTTCTTTAAGGTGTGAGATGCTTTGAGGTAAGATGTAAAAGAACCCAGCTTGAGATCTAGCAACCACAGTAGCTTTTATGGCATTGTTAAACCCACCACGTACAAGTAAGGTCTCTTCTCCACCGTTAAAGTGTACTTGCGTGTCAACTAGATAGTCTCTAAGCTTGCTTGAGTGTGCCAGTTTATAGAGCGTGTCCTTGATGTCTTTTTTGTTTTGCTTGATGGCACGTTCAAGTTTAAAAAGCTCAGGGTCCCTCTCAGGGTTGATGTCCCCTTCCTCTGTAAAATATCCTATGATTTCAGCTATTTCTTCGGGTATCTCGATGCCTTGTATCCATGAGATAAGAGGTTCTGTAAAGCCTACCGCTGAAAGGGTATTGAAATAAGAAAACATCGTTACAAAAGCGTAAATCTCATCAAGTCCAAGTATGGCTTGTTTTTTGATACGTGCGAGTTCTCCATCTAGGTTGGGTACAGTTTTAGGTGTAGGAAATTGCACACGTGAGAGTGCTTTGATGTAACGATAATGCTGATTTATATCCCCCATCATCGCCACAGGTTTCTCTCTGGCTAAAAAAGTTTGAAACTGCTTGACATAGCCGTCAAGATCTAGTTTTTGAATGATGGATTTTTCGTTTGTTTGTTGTTGTGACACCAAAATTTTCCTCTGTCGTTAATTACATGAATTATACTATAATACTTTCAACATAAGGAAAACCCTAAAATTTTATTACACCAATGCTAAATCATCTATGCGCTTAAAGTGTTTTTTGTTTAAGGTAGCTAATGGCATTTGTGTTGATATAGCCGATGCAGCTATAAAAATATCTCTAAATTCTATAAGTTTATTTTTTGCTTTTAGTTTTTGAAAAACAGAAGAAGCGATTTTGGCTTGTTTTTCATCAAATGATAAGATGTTCAAATAGGAGAGGACTACCTCTAACGCATCTAAATGCTTAGGTTCTTTTGCTCCACTATAAAGTTCAAAAACAGTCACACTAGAAATGTAACATTCGTGCGTATTTATAATATCCCAGAAAAGTGTCTTTTCTTTATCTGTTTTTCGTAAGTAATCTATGATAATAGACGTATCAACTAAAACTTCGCTATATCCCAATCTGAGACCCTCACTTCTTCAATATCTATAGAGCCTATATGTAGTAATGCTTTCAAATCTTTTTTCTTTTTTTCTACTTTTTTCGATATTTCATTAAAGGGTAAAACCAATACTTCTACTTTTTGATTCCAATACTCTTTAGGAATTTTAATGAGATTTTCTTTTTGTGTTGGGGTAATAATTTCCCTATACATGCTAATTCCTTTGTTTCTTTTGATTATTATAGCATAAAGTTTTTCAGGGTATTTCCATACAAGAAAACCTTGTTCCTCCTCTCCTGAGGTGGAACATATTGAGGGTATTCTTTGCTTATTGGAATTATAGTGTAATTGGAATTTGACTATACAAACGAGCAAAAAATTTCCTCAATCGTTAATTTCAAAAAAGGGGGGACAAAGGCATGCTAGGTGTTTTTTGGATCTATGACAATCAGGTTTTTACAAAAAAACAAGCTCTATCAGACATAGAACCTATCAACGGTTTTAAAGACAGCAATTTGGCTCACTATCAAGTGTGGAATGAGATACAACATAAACATCCAAAATTCTACCTCTTTGAATATGAAGATATCCCAAGAGGAAGAGTAGTCTTTAATGTCAAGAATCAAATTTTTATCATCTACAGTAATGACAATATTTTAAACGATGTCACCGCAAAGACATTGATTATAAAAGCCTTTGAGCTTAAAAGTACGCAATGTCATTTTGCTTATGATGAACATTATCAGATTTTTTGACTTTTTATCGATATCTATTTTATTGGATAATTTTTATACTGATAGAGCATAACGAAGCTAGAGCTTCGTTATGAGTTAGACTTCTTCTCGTATCTGATGCAATGATACTTAGGTACAGTAGTATTTGCATAGGCAGGATTGTAAATCTTTGTTTTTCCTAAGATACACTCTCTTTTTATAGGCGTATGCATATGTCCACATAGTATGATGTTGGGTTTTATAATTTTTCTTACCAAGACATCATAGAGTTCCTTATCTCCCCAATCTGCTCCACTACTTTTATCTATAGCAACATCTGTATTACTTGGAGGTACATGTGTAATTAAAATATCTACATCGTCAAAATCATAATAACCCTCCGCACCTATAAACGGGTAACAGCCAAACCTCACACCATCTATCGTTCTTTTGCTATTGTCTGCATAATAGTTTGTAGTATCTATCCTATTTAACCAATCTTCATTATCAAATTCTTCTAGGTCGTGGTTACCACTACAAACAAAAAGAGGTTTTTTAAATGCTTTTATCCAGTCTGTCACCCATGCAATTTGTTCAGGCAGTGTTTCTACTTTACTGCTCTCCAAAAAGTCCCCACTGATAACAAAAACATCATATTTATCTTGCTGCTTGGCTATCCACTCGAACCAATGTATATTGAAGTGTAAGTCACTAGTATGTAAGATGGTCATACCTAATCTTCCTCTACTAAATTAGATAATTCATATGCTCTTGTAGCTATCATTTCTAAAAAACAGTCAGAGCCATTGAGAAGATCTACAGTTCCACCTGTTAAACCATAAAAAAAATCACATTTTGCATCACGATACTTCAGCCACGACTGTTGAGACCTTTTTAACTCAAGCCTCTTTTCTTGATTTAGTGTCGCAATTACCTTTTTATAGTTTGCATTAAGTAATTTCTTTTGTTTTTCCATTTCATCACTCTCACAATTAAGCATAACAGATGTGATACCATTACTGTTATCCATACAGTGGTCATATTGTTTAGAGTAGTTCACTTCTGCAAATAATATAACCATAGTTGCCAACCATATAAGACTATACTTCATCACTACTATTGTTTATAGTTTTGAGGGATAATATACATATCTGCGTAGATATCATCTTCGTCTACTAAAATATCACCAGAAACTTCAGGCATTAAGTCTCTATATCTATGCCAATTGATTACTCTTATGTTTGATACTTCTGCAAGTATTTTTTCTTTTCTACTTATCGTATTAATGTTTGATGAGTTATGTGCAGGTAAGTGTGTATTTATTAAAACCTGTTCTGCTAAACCTATGTCTTTATCTAAATTATAATTTTTATCCTGACATAATTTTTTATCAAAAATTCTTCCTGTATAAATTTGTACATTATCTGCATTTGAATCATCCCACCAATGTTCTTCTTCTTTTATTCTTATAGTAAAACTTCTAGTTGTCTTACCAATATATAATAAAACATTTGAACCATAAATTGGGTGTGTTCCATAAATTTGATATAAACCTTTTGAAGAATCAAGATGTTTATCTCCATTTTCTAATTCTTCTAAACTATAGGGACCATCCCATGTAATCATTATCTTTCTCATGTTTTTTCCTTCGTATTCTAACTTATTTTATTCTAACTAAATGTTACTTGCTACCCATGCATATTTTAAAAATCATACTAGGGTTCTTATCTTCATCAAAATACACTTTATTTGTAGTAGAAGATTCAATTTTCTTCAATTCACTAAATCCAACAAGGACAATACTATCATCACTCTCGTCATATAAACTTTCCATGAAAAATTTAACAATATCAAAATCACATTTCTCATGTATCTCTATATGCACCAAATAATTTACAAGTGTCTTTTTTGAACTAATCAATATGACATCTCTCACTATTAAATTTATGGCATCCAACATCTCTTTTTTACTAGAGTTTTTATGACAAAAAATACTATGAGACATATATGTCATTTTAGATGATTTATCTAGTATTGTCTTAAAATCTTCAATACACAAATCAATCCCATCCACACTTTTCTTCATCATGCTGTTTATGTCATTTTCAATATATGAAATATTTTCATCTTCATAGTCTAATTTTATGCAAGTTCTTTTCACCAGAACACAGTCAGTATCGCAAGTAAATATACTATTTTGTACACTCATGGCTATCCTTAGTAATGTATTTGTACCTATGTACAAACCCCTATACAAAGTAGCTTCACTTTTGTAACACCAAAAGTGCTATTTTTGCCCTTTTCAAGGGTTTTAAATTTTTCATGTATCAAAAAGTTACATATTATGTCCAAAAGTGCTACTATATATCTAAAAAATACGAGGAATTATGAAATATTTACCTATTTTACTTCTTATGGTACTCGTCATCTTTACCCTTAAACCAAAGGAAAAACCCATCCAAACACTAAACCAAAACGACACCATCTTGGCTTTCGGAGACTCACTCACCTACGGGTACAATGCCAAAGAAGATGAGAGTTACCCTGCTGTGCTTGCTCGTCTTTCGGGTTATAAAGTTATAAATGAAGGTGTTTTAGGAGACACTTCGCATGATGGATTGAAACGTATAGTACCACTACTTGAAGATAAGAGCACCAAACTCATGATACTCTTTTTTGGAGGCAATGACATCATGCAAGGCTTGTCTATGGAGAACCTGAAGTCTAACCTCAAGACCATGATACGCATGGCAAAAGAAAAAGATATAGACGTACTGCTTGTCAGCGTACCAAACCTCAGCCTTTTTGGACTTTCACCTTTGGAACTTTATGAAGAAGTAGCAGGGGAAGAAAACATACCATTACTATCAGGTATGTTAGCAGACATCATCTCGAAGCCCTCACTTAAAAGTGACCAGATACACCCAAATTCTTTAGGGTATAAAATAATGGCTGAAAAAATCTATAAAAAGTTAAAAGAAGAAGGGTGCCTTAAAAACTAAGCCTCACCACGTATTTGGTACGTAATATCACCTGCTCCAAAAGCAGTGACTAAACCTTCTGAGTAGGTACGTATAACGTTTCCGTCACGTATGACTTTTACGATGCCATCTTCTTTAGTAACCGAGTCTGCCATCAGAAGTTTATGCCGTGCAAATGCACCTTTTAAGTCTATGTCTACTTCCAGTTCACCTGCTGCCCATATAGGGAGGATGACAAGTTCATCTACCCCATCAAAACACTCTACAAAAGCTTGCAAGTTGTCCATAGTACGTGAGTACTTGTGTGGTTGCCAAATGACATTGAGTTTGGTGAAGTTACGTAACCCTTTGTAAGCCTGAAGTGACTCCATCGTTACTTTTATCTCTGTAGGATGATGCCCATAGTCATCTATGACTACACAGTTTTCTTTGTTTTGGACAATGTCAAAACGTTTTTTAATGCCTTTGTAGTTAAGCAAATTGCTACGTATGTCTTCTACTTTCTCACCCACTTCAAGTGCCGCAAGTATGGCAAGTGCCGCGTCAAGTGCGATGTGGTTTCCAAAACCAAAGACTTCAAAATTCCCAAAATCTAAAAGTTCAAACCTTGTGTGAGGCTCACCATTTACCAGCACAAAGTCTATGTTAGAGATGTCTTTGCTTGGGTAAAGTTTGATACTCTCCTGTTTTAGTGAAGACAAAAATGCATCTTCTGCGTTGATGACACGTACCTTTGCAAGGTTTAAAAAGTTTCTGTAGGCATTGTAAAAACGCTCTTCATCGTACTCGTAGTACTCCATGTGTTCTGGTTCAACATTTGTGACTATGGCTAAATAGGGGTTAGAGTTTAAAAAACTTTCATCACTCTCATCTGCTTCAAATACTACTTTGTTGTTAGGGTAGTTACGCACATTTGAGCCAAACTCTTTACTGATAGCCCCGATGAGTGCATTTGACTTAGGTATGATGGAAGCGAGCATCGCAGAAGTCGTACTCTTTCCATGGGCTCCACCTACCGCATAGACCTCTTTCTCACCCAATATACCTTTGAGTGACTCTTTACGGGAAAGAAGTTCGATGCCTAGTTCTTTGGCCTTTTGGTACTCAGGATTGTTGGGACGAACAGCTGCAGAGTAGATGACTCTGTCTACACCTTCTACTGCATCAGCATGATGTGGTATGGTAATTTTGGCATCAAAGTTGCATGCTAAATCGTTCGTGATTTCTGTTTGTTTGATGTCAGAACCTGAGATTTTGTGTCCGTCATTTGCAAGAAACTTTGCCAATGCGGAAAGCCCTATCCCACCTATACCTATAAAATGTATTTTCATAGCTATCCCTCTTGTGAATTAGCAAATACACGTATCTCTTCACGTGCTAAAGCTACTTCTTTTTCAAAAGTACTAAACATATCAGGTATAGACTTGGTAAATGTTTGTATGAAAAATGCCAAAGGGTCTGTTTCTTCTACTTTAGAAACATCTACATATTTTTCTATGAAATCATCAAAACTTGTACCCGACATGACTGCTGCAGCGTGAAGTAACATCGCATCTTTAAGTGAAGACTTATCTATGCTGTAAGATAAAATCAAAAATATCTCTTTTGCACCTTTTTGATTGTTTTCACTGTAGAGTTGGATACCATGTTCATAGATAGCACGTGCTGCGGCTCTCTCTTCGTCATGTTCCATACTAAAAGTTTGAGCAGTAGAGAGTTTTTCTGCTAGTGCATCAAAGGCAGCGTTGACTATGAAGGTAAAGATTTCATTTATCTCTTCTTCTGGAGCTTCTATGATGAGCTGTGCATCTAAAAGTTGATACCCTTTGGAGATGCTTTGTTCTTCTTTGCACTCTACTTCAAGGCGTTTGATATTTGCTAAAAATTCTTCATCTTTCTTTAACTCTTCTACGTGTATTTCTGGGGCTTGTTCCATTAGTTGTTCTCCAAACATTGCTTAATTCTTTTCAGACATTCTCTTGTAAGTGCTGCTTCATACACAAGGGCAAGTCTTACATACCCTTGCCCTTCTCCCTCACGTCCTAAAAAGGAACCGGGGATGACTTTTAGGTTATACGCTTTGTAAAGCTTGGTCGTAAAAGCTATCTCATCTTCCACTTTTAGCCAAATGTAAAACGTCGCTTCTGGCGCATCCACACATAAGACTTCTTTGGCTACTTCAAAGTTCTTTTTGTATTTTTCTCTAAACACTGCCACATGCTCTTGGTCTGCCCATGCAACAGCCGCGGCGTGTTGTAATGGGAGAGGTGATGCACACCCTACATAGGTACGGTAAGTCATGTACGCTTTTAGTATTTTCGCATCTCCTGCTATGAAACCAGAGCGTAAACCTGGTGCAGAAGAACGTTTAGAAACAGAGTTAATGACTAAAATGTTTTTAAAGGTATCGTTGCCCACCTCTCTACTCGCATTAAGGAGTGATGGCAAAGGCTCATTTAGATACAAGTCAGCATAACACTCATCATTCATCAACACAAAATCATGTTTAAGTGCAAGCGTTACCCACTTTTTTAAGTCATCCATATGCATCACTGAAGATGTAGGATTATTTGGAGAATTAAGTATGACAAAGTTTGCCCTGCTTAACGCTTCTTCGTCTACTACAGGTTGAAAGCAGTTTGAGGCATTTAGATTGAGGTAAATAACCTCGGCTCTACATGCCTTTGCTGCCCCTTCATATATCTGGTAAAAAGGATTGGGGAAGACCATCACAGGGTCTTTGACATCATGCAGTAAAAACTGTGGAAAATTAAACAGTACTTCACGTGTACCAAAAGTAGGGATGATTTGGCTGTTCTCTAACCTTAGACCAAAGCGTTCTTTATTGTAAGAGAGCATCGCATCACGAAGTACTGCTTCTCCTGCAGTTTTGGGGTATTTGTTAAGAAGTGTAGCATTATCATTGAGTGCATCGAGTATAAACTGTGGTGTTGCAAACTGTGGTTCACCTATAGTCAGTGACAATGCTGAATAATTACTATTTGGTGTGATATCTTGCAGTAAAGTATTGAGTTTTTCAAAAGGGTAGGTTTCGAAGTTCATAATTGCCCTAATTTTTTACGCATTATAACCAAAATGGGGTAAAAGAAAAGTGTCCCTACTGCCTAGTAATAAACGCACTTTTATTGAGTTTTTGTTTTACCTTTGGGAGTATCTTTCTTGCTGTAGACTCTTTTTTGTAAGGGCCTATGAGTACTTTATATATATTTGTCTTTTTAACTTTGTAAGGTAGTCCCAGTTTGGTTATTTTACTAAGATATGTTTTGTTTGGCTTGAGTTTAAAAGAACCTAACTGTACATAATAATAGCTACGAGTATGAGCTTTTTTAGTTGTCTTATTCTTAGATTTTACAACTCTTTTTGATTTCACAACTTTTTTGTGTTTGTTTTTTACTGTTGAAGCTTTTATCAAAGTAGACTTTGATTTAGCAGAGGGTTTTGCTGCACCTTTTACGAGCCACTTTATGATTTCATTTTGTAACTTGGCTCCACGGTATTTGGCTTTGGTACTGTTTACCAGTATCACAACTGTGTACATCTTGCCTGCTCTGTTTTTGACATAACCACCTATGTTTTTTACCCGTCTGAGTGTGCCTGTTTTCATCCACGCTCTGTTACGTACTACCGTACCTCTGAAACGTCTTTTTATCGTACCATCTACACCTGCTATAGAGAGTGTGTTCATCCAACGTTGTCCGTAACGATCGTATGCATGGTCATACATCGTAGCAAGTAGTTTGGCATCCATTTTTGCCACTCTTGATAGGCCTGAGCCATTGTCTAACATAAGTACACCTGTGTCTAACGCTCCTCTTGAGGAGAGTATCTTCACCACGGCATCTCTACCTTTTTGTAGTGTTGCAGGAGCCCCATATGTTTTAGCACCTAGCAGTAAGAGTAGATGTCGTGCATAAAGGTTATTACTTTTTTTAGAAGTTTTAGAAATGATTTTTTCTAAGCTATCAGAATAGTACGTAAAAAGTTCTGTTGCATGTTTAGGTACTTTTCTTAATCTCATCGTGCCTGTTACTTTAATACCATTTTCTTTCATCTTCGCTTTTAGTGCATAGTAAAAAGATTTATAGGGCTTTGTTAACACTTTACAGATGTTACGCTTTGCACAGCGTTTTGATATCTTACCTTTAAGTATGACTTTTGGCATGATGTCACTCTTGTCTATCTTCACACCTGGCCAAGAGTAGCGACCTTTACACGGTTTGTTTACCCGTATAAGCTTGTTGACAACCTTGTAACTGCCATCTTCATTTTTTTTATAGACTTTATTTTTTTTAGGTTCTACACACACTGTACTTACACGTTCGTTAAACATCATGGCATCTGGCATGGCGTTGTAGACAGAGTAGGTGTGTTCATCAAAACCTGAGTTGTCTCTGTTTCCTACTTTAAAATAACTTCTATCTATGACGATGTTACCTTGTACCTTACGTACACCTTCAGCTCTTATGTACGAGACTATCTTCTCAAGGTCTTTGTCACCCAGTGTAGGGTCACCATATCCCTTTATGATTAAGTCACCATAGAGTACGCCATTTTTTATCTGACCTTTGGTATAAAACTTTGTTTGCCATCTATAGTTAAACCCAAGTTTTAACACCGCAGCATACGTAGTCAACACCTTAATGACCGAAGCAGGTATACGTGTTTTATGGGCATTGAGTGAGGCTACAACCTTGCCATGTTTGCCAGCTTCTTTTATGTAGATGCTCAAATCTTTTTTAGCTATGCCTGATTGGCGTATCTTTTCGTTGATACCTGCTGGCAGTGCATAAAGCCAAAGTGAGAGTAGACAAAAAAGTAGTAGTTTTTTCATCATAAGGCTTTTACCGCTTTTAGTAGTCTGTGCATAGCTTCTTCAAGTACTTCTTTACTTGTACCCACATTTAAACGCATAAATCCCTCACCTGCCTCACCAAAACTCATGCCATCGTTGAGTCCTAGTTTTGCTTTATGGTAAAAAAACTCTGTGAGTGCTTCATGTTCAAGTCCCAAACCTTTACAGTCTAACCATACTAAAAACGTAGCTTCAGTAGGCATAGCTTTTATAGGGATGTTATGCTCTTGTAAAAACGTCGTAACATATGTAATGTTTGAGCGTAAATGTCCTTTTAAAGCATCTAACCATTCTCCACCCTCTTCATAGGCAGAGATGAGTGCTTCTATACCAAAAGGGTTACCATTTGTGATGCCTGATTTGTCTTGTTCTAGTCTATACTTCTGACGAAGCTTAAGGTTTGGGATGATGGCATAAGAGGTGTTAAGCCCTGCAATGTTAAAAGTTTTTGAGGGAGCATTGAGTATGACACAGTGTTGCATCATCTTTTCAAAACTCCCGATGCTACGGTGTACCTTATCATACACTATGTCCGCATGGATTTCATCTGCTATAATCAATACATCATTTTCAAGACATATCTCTATGAGCTTTTCTAACTCCTCTTTACGCCAAGCACGTGATGTTGGGTTATGTGGGGAACAAAGTAAAAAGAGTTTTGCTTCTTTTGCTTTAGCTATAAAATCTTCAAAATAAATACTATATTTTCCATTTTCATAGACTAGGGTATTATCAAGTACTCTTCTTTTTTTGTGTTTTACTGATGAGACAAAAGGTGGATAAATAGGTGTTTGAACGATGATAGCATCACTTTCATTACTATACGCAGAGATGGCAAAGTTAAGTGAAGGCACTACCCCATAACAAGGGACTATCCACTCTTTTTCTATACTCCAATCAAAACGTGTTTGCATCCAGTTTTGTATGGCATCATAGTAAGCAGGTGGGTACACAGTATACCCGTACAGAGGATGTGCTGCACGTTTTGCCAACGCGTCCTGCACACATTGAGGTGAAGCCAAATCCATATCTGCTACCCATAAAGGAAGTAAATCATCTGTACCAAATTTCTTTTTGGCATCATCATACTTTGTGGTGTATGTCCCTTGACGATTTACTGCTTTGAACATCTTAAACATTATCTAAATCAACAATACGGTAAACACGTCGACTTAAGTTCATTATAAAAATTCTTATATGAAGTGAGTAATTTTAATTTATCTAATGGAATTTTTTGCCCCAATGGTGTATATAATTCGGATATACTCAAATTTCTATGTCGTTTTGTGCAATTTTTTTGTGCAATTTCAATAGCCTTTACAATTATATCTTTAGGATCAGAATAATTTTCTGATTTTTTTGTTAAGTTTAATGTTTTATTATCTATTTTATCAGCATTAATCTCATTTTTAAACAATACTATATCTGCAAGCATCCAAGCCTCTGTCATTGCAATAGGTATTAATGGTATAATCTTATTACATAATATATTTGGCTCTAATTCATTATTTACTGCATCTATAGCAGGTTTAATCTTACAGGTTACAGTAGTTTTCGATGAACCACTATCGGCATCGCAATGTAGAATCAAACACTTAATCCCTGAATCATGTGCTTCTTTTGCCACAGTAAGTATTTCTTCTATATATGTCTTCATGTATTTTTTAGTAATAACATGAATAGGATAAAGTTCAATATCCATATCAGAATTTAATATTATATCTTTTATTGTACGTTCTATAATGGGTTTTAGAAATCTATAATCAGTTGGACCTTCAGCATTTAATGCAATGGTTAATAATTCACTCATTTGTCATCCTACAAATATTCGTCTACTTGAAAATTTTCAAGATAATTTTTTACTTCTGTCAGTGTTAATTTTTTTTCTTCTTCAGAAGTATTGAATAAATTTAATACTTTTTGTTGATTTGGAACTACGGGTAACATTTTCGTCACTTTAGTCATGAATTTATTGTTTTTATACTCAATTTTTTTAGATATTAACCTGCTAAACCATATTGAGTTTTTTAAGTTATTCTCTAATTTTAAAACACTACCAACAAGTGTTGGGGAGTGTGTATTAATCATAACTTGTCGTAAAGGAGAGTCGCCTTCATCAAAATTAATACTTAAGTCATTCAATAAGTCAATCATAGTGTGTATTCTACTAGGATGAATACCATTTTCTGGTTCTTCAAAACATAAAAGCCCATTAAAATCATCATCATAAAGCAATACACATAATACTAAAAGACGTAATGTTCCTTCAGAAAGTACACGAGAAGTGTATTCTTCTCCTTCTTCGCTTTTCGCTTTAACTAAATATTGTTGATTAGGTTTGTCATCAATAACATTTATCTCAACCATATTAGGCAGTAAATTATTGAGTTTACGCGAAATATTTTTTAAATTAAATTCATCATCTTGTTTAATTCTAAAAAGTGTCGATGCCAAGTTAGCACCATCATAATCTAATGAAGATTTAGCTAAATATTTACTAGGTTGTCGCAAGACATCAGGACTCAATTGTAAAAATTTCCATTTTCTTATTTCCTCTTTAGCAGCAAATGCATGAGGAAAATCCACAGAATTAATACTACTGAGGATTGTTTGTGCAACTGCATTTCCAGGTGTAGCTTTTCCCCCAGCCTTACCATCTTGTCTAATTTTAAATGATCTATTATTCTTATCTTCTATTGTACGTATATAGGGGTCAGATTTCCCTCCTACAACTTTAGGAATCCAATTGTACTTAGTCTCAACATCTTTAGGTAAAAAGTTTTTAGCCCATGTATCATTAGCTTTTTTTATTATTTTGAGTTCTTCATGTATTACATAAAGTTCATCTAAGTTACGTTCATTCTTTTTTCTTTCTAAGGTCAATTCATATCTTAGTCGTGTATACTTTATGTCAGCTTCAACGCCCCAATTATCAATAATATGCTTATCGATTAACATTTCCACATTTAATGACATTTTATTAGTATATTCGTTGTCTTTATACTGGGTAAACAATTCTATTGGTTCACCTCGCTCACCAGAGAATGCTGTTCTTAAGTCAAATTCAGTAAGTTTTTTTAATAGATGCAAAGCATCGAATAAGTTACTTTTTCCAGATGCATTAGTACCTGCAATGACAGTAAATGGTGTAAAATCCATTGAAAAGTCTTTAAAAGACTTAAAACCGTCTATCTCGATTCGCGTAATCATTAAATATCCCTTTCTAGTAATATATTACATTATATCATCTATACTATAAACTAAAGAAAAAATCATAAGTTACTAAGTACCTATAATTCTAAATATCCTAACATCTTACTTCTTTTCCCAAACACTCATTTGTGCCACGGTATGTTGGTGTTTACGTGCTGTTTCTTGTATGACAAAAGGGACATCTCGTGTCTCTAAAAGTCTAAAGTCAGAACCAAGTATCTCTTCGAGTCCTTGTAGTGTTGAGACATTTTCACCATCACGTTTGTACCCAC
>Ga0256840_1001659_pt1 | contig 20577 bp, 12 predicted proteins | sample 355202metaG_FD_185969 | JGI IMG/M metagenome (GOLD analysis project Ga0256840, IMG submission 185969) | Hydrothermal vent microbial communities from Mid Atlantic Ridge, Atlantic Ocean - 355-202 | ecosystem: Environmental > Aquatic > Marine > Hydrothermal vents | place: Atlantic Ocean: Mid...
ATTAAAGAGGCTTTGCCTTATTTTACAAAAGAAAACACTACTTGGTTTAGCTTTGGCTTAAAAGCCGATGTTTTTAACTCGTATTTTGATTTTTAGTATGAAAAAATCCTTTGAATAATTGTATTCAAAGGATTTTACACACTCATTTTTAAAACTTATTTTTTTATAGGAGTACTTTTGTAGTTAAATAAATAATCAATATCTAATTCTTCTACCTTACCTAATTTTTCTAAGGCTTTCATATTCATGTCTTTTTTATTTCCGATTACCAACGATGTATAATTACTACCTTTAATATTATCGGCAAAGAAAACAGCTAAATCTTTCATTGTCATTTTTTCAATTTCATGATAGATTGCTTCTCTATTATCATTTTCAATACCTCTATCTTTTAAATTTTGATATGTCCAAAAAATATTTGATTTATTAATACGCTGTGCCGCTATTTTTTTAAGCGTTGCTTTTTTAGCAGCTTCAAATTGTTGTTTTGCTTCTGGCATATTATTCATTAAATCTAACATAGCATCAACAGCTTGTGGTAATTTGTTTGCTTGAGTACCTACATAAGCATAAATATAATCTGAATCGTCTTTTTTTCTTGCATTAGAATATGCCGAAAAAGCAGAATAGGCTAAGGATTTTGACTCTCTAATTTCTTGAAAAACAATAGACGACAATCCGCTACCAAAATAGCTATTAAACACTCTTGATAATGCCAATTTTTTAGCATCAAAAGTATCCTTTTGGGCTACAAAAATCATTTCGGATTGCACCATGTCAAAATCAACAAAATTGACTTTATTACCAGTTGCTAATTCTTTATATTTTACAGCTTTTGGATAGTCTTTTAATTCTGCTGGCACTTTATGCAATTTATTTAATGCTTGTGTAGCACTTGCCAAGTCTTTACCATAATAAAAAATACGCTGTTTGTAGTTTCTTAAATCTTTAATAAGACGAACCAATTCAGTTGGATTCATTTTAGCTAATTCTTCGGCATTATAAATATTTCTTAAACGAGAGTTTTCGCCATATTTTGCATAATTAAACAAACCATTCCATAAAATATTTCCTTTTTGTGTTTTGCCGTTACTTCTACCTTTAAGTATTTTTTTAACATATTTATCGTAAGTATCTTGGTCTGCAACAGCATTTGACCATAAATTTTCTAACAAATCTAAACCTTTATACAAATTATCTTTAATTCCAGAAATGTAAACATAAGATCGGTCGCCGCCAGTTTGCACTCCATAATCAATACCTAATTTATAGAACTCTTTTTTTAGTTCTTCTGGTGTGTATTTATCGGTTCCTAAAAAGTCCAAATAACCAACAGCTAATGCTAATTTTTTATCATGATCTTTTCCCATATCAAAAATTATATTCAAATCAAATAAATCATTGTTTTCATTTTCTATATGCGCTAAAGGCAATCCGTTTTTTAACTTACTACGTTTAATTTTTTCATTATAATTAATAAATAGCGGCTTAATTTCATCGGATTTCATTTTATTAAACGACTGAATAAATGTTGATTTTTTATCTCTATTTAATTTAACTGGAGTAATACCTGGGTTTTCAACTTTAGCAATGGCGTTATCTTTTCCTTTACGTTTATAAGTAACAACATAATTGTTTTTATAAAATCCTTTTGCAAAATCGATTATTTCTTGCTTTGTTATTTTACGTAAATCACTTATAAATTTTACTTTATTTTTCCAATCTTGTCTATGAATAAAAGCGTTATAATATTCGCCTGCCAAAGCCGTACTTTTTTCATACTGTTGTGTTTGACTTAACTTTAAATCATTAATTACAGCATCTAACATCCATTCGTCAAAGTTTCCTTTTTTTAAATTTTCAATTTCTGCTAACAATAAATCTTTAACCTCATCTAAAGTTTGCCCTTCTTTAGGCGACCCATTAAAAACATGGTAACCATAATCGTTTAAAAATGTAGGCGAACAACCACCACGCTGCATGGTCTGTTTTTGATTGATGTTTAAATCTATCAAACCTGCATTACCATTAGCTAAAATCATGTCTGCCATAGTTAGCAACTTTTCTTCTTTAGTACCAATACCTTGCGACCTAAACGCAACGGTTACAGTTGGTGAATTTGGACCAAAAACTTCTTTTACAATTGGTGCTGTTATTGGTGATTCTTTTGGTAAAACAGGATGCGTAACCTCTTTGCGTTTCAGCTTACCAAATGTATCATTTATCATGGTAATAGTTTGATCAAAATCAATATCGCCAACCAAAACCATTGCCATATTATTTGGCACATAATACTTATCAAAGTAATTATGAATATCTACCATTGAAGGACTTTTTAAATGCTCTGACGTACCAATAGTCGTCTGTTGTCCATAAGGATGCGTTGGAAAAAGACCATCTAACATTGCGGTGTATCTTTTACGCCAATCACTATCTTGACCACGATTAAACTCCTCATAAACTGCTTCTAATTCAGTATGAAATAATCGTAAAACCAATTCGCTAAACCTTTCAGATTCTAATGTTAACCACTTATTTAATTCGTTAACTGGTATTTTATTTTTATAAACAGTTTCTTCAAACCAAGTATGTGCATTTGTACCGGTTGCGCCAAGCGAACCAACCATTTTATCATATTCATTTGCAATTGCGTAATTTGATGCTTTTAAAGACACTTTATCAATCTCTTTATAAATTTCTTTTTTCTTTTCAAGGTCTTTTTCTGCACGTTGTTTTTCGTACAAATCTGATATTTGTTTTAAGATGATTTTTTCTTTTTCCCAATCGTATGTTCCTATATGTGAAGTCCCTTTAAAAACCATATGCTCTAAATAGTGTGCCAAACCTGTAGACTCTTTCGGATCATAAATTGAACCTGCTCGCACTGCAATATATGTTTGCACTTTTGGTTCGTCTGTGTTTTTACTTAAATAGACTTTTAATCCGTTTTTTAATGTATATAAACGTAAACCAGTTGGATCGTTTTCAACTGTTTCATAATTATTTCCGTTGGCATCTTTTTGTGTTTTTACTTCGTAAGTTTTAGCAATTTTATTATCCGTTTGCTTACAAGCAAGCAGAACAAATGCCAAAATTAATACTGAAAAACTAAGTTTTAATTTCATTTTTTAAGGTTTTAGGTTAGTAGAATTTCTTCAAATATAGTAAATAACTGTAAATGAGCTTATTTATTGTTTTATTTATTATTATTTTAACTAAAAAAGCTACCCAAAATGGGTAGCTTCCTAAAATAAATTATTTATTTTTTATTCTTTAATGATCTTTTTAAAAGCAATTTGATTAAATTGATTAACTATTTTAATTAAATAAACACCACTATTCAACTCAGACACATCAAGTGTATTTGTTTTATTTTTATCTAAAATCAATTCGCCTAATAAATTATATATAGAAATGTAATCAATAGTTGAATCTGATTTAATTGTTAATTCATCATTCATAGGGTTTGGATATAAAGAAATACTACTTCTAAATGCCATATCGCTAATATTTGCCGTATTCTGTGCAGAAATTTTAAAACTATCTACAGTCCATCTTGTTGGACCTGCAGCATTTACATAATATCTAAATGCTACATAAGCATCTTGTGTTAAACTGCTTATATCTGCATTACTAATTACCTGTATTACTTCAGTCGAACTACCATCGTGCGTATCAATAGTAATATTTGGCATAGCTGTCCAAGTATAATTTACAGGGTTTCCTACACCATCGTAATTGGTTGAATACAATAAATCTAACGACATAGAACCGTATTTATGTATTAAATAAACAGATAATTTTTCATTAGAATATTGAGAAAAATTAATTGCATTGTCAGTAATTAACCAATCTTTACTTGCCACATCATCTTGATAACCATTCATTTGAATGCAAGCTGAGTTATTTTCGCCGTATTGATTTGAACAAGTCCAGTTATTTGTACTTGCCTCACTAAAAGGAACAAATGCAGATGTGGTTCCGCAATTATCAAAATTATCATCAACTAAAAAAATAAAAGCATTTAATGTAGTTACATTAATTGTATTACTAATACCTGAAAAATTTTGAGATGCATCGTAAGCTTTAACATAAAATGAATAGCTTGTATTTGCTGCTAAGTTAGCAACTGAAAAACTGTTGGTTGGCGAAGAGCCTATTAAACTTCCGTCTTTATAAATTTCATAACCTGCAACACCTGTATTATCTGTTGAAGCTGTCCACATTAAATCAACACTAACATCTGCTAAATTAGCGTAATTTAAATTTGTTGGTGTACTTGGAACTTCTGTATCTGGAATAGGATTCCAAATAGCATTTACCCATTCTGGATGACTAATAAACGGATTTGCATTTCCTTGATAATCATAAGCAGCGTTATTTCTATCAATTTCACGTTGACTAACTGGGTCTTGAATATGCCATTGATACAAAACATCAAAATACCAATTTTCAAATACATGATCTGAAGAACCGTCTAAAACTGCATTAGAGCTTGCATTAGCACCTTGCCAAGAGCCAATTTCATTTTCATAACGTGTAGCCATATAAAAATAAATACGTGCTACATCGCCTTTAAACTCATCTATTGGTTCAAATACTGTTCCGCCATAACCTGCATCAGCACAAGCACCTCTTTTAGAACCATTTTGAGATGTCCAAGAAGCACTCGAAACATCTGCTAAAGGATAATTACCTCTTTGCCCATTAACTTTACCATCACTTGGCACAACATGATGAATATCGCTTTTCATAGGCTGAGCAGAATTAAACCAACTTTGTGGCATTAAATGCTCTCTATTATAACAATCACCTTCATTAGAATAACTTCCACATTTATTATTGTTATGTGTATAATTATATGGATCTGTTCCATTTGGATTTTCAGAATAAATATCTAAAACCGTACCATCATTTTCATAATAATTATCTGTATCGGTTGTTATATATCCATTATAAAGATTATTATATCCATGGTTTATATGTCCGTTAGATATTATTGTCCGTAATTGTGATTTTAAAGTGTAACCAGATAAACCATTAGCAGTATTGTAATAATTTGCTGGAATTTGTGCATTGATTGTAACACTAACTATTAGTGATATAAGTAATACTATTTTATTCATGTTTTTTGTTTTAATATTTTATTTATTCTATTCTTTCTAACAAAGCCATATAAAAGCCATCATAGCCAGATTTTTGAGGCGATATTTTATTTTCTGTTATAAATTTATATTCTTTATGATTCTCTAAAAATTTAGCTACTTGATCTTCATTTTCTGATGGGAAAATAGAACAGGTTGCGTAAACAAGTTTTCCGCCTACTTTTACAAGCTGTGAATAAGAATCTAATATTTCGGCTTGGGTTTTCATAATGCTTTCCATGAACTCAGGTTCCATTTTCCATTTAGAATCGGGATTTCTTCGCAAAACACCTAAACCTGTACAAGGTGCATCAATTAAAACTCTATCGGCAGATTTTTTTAACTTTTTAATTACCTTAGAATTTTCAATAGGTCGTGTTTCAATATTATGAGCACCATTTCTTTTTGCTCTACGTTTTAATTCTTTCAACTTATTGCCATAAATATCTAATGAAATAATAAGTCCTTTATTATTCATTAAAGAAGCTAAATGCAATGATTTTCCGCCTGCGCCTGCACAAGTATCAATAACACGCATACCTTCTTTAACATCTAAAAATGGTGCAACTAATTGTGATGAAGCGTCTTGTACTTCAAAATGTCCATTTTGAAACACTTCGGTTCTAAACACATTTTTGCGTTCTACCAATTCTAAAGCATCTGGATAATTATTTAACGGTATTGTTTCAATACTTTCTGCTAATAAATCTTTTTGAAGTTTATTTCTATTTGTTTTTAGGGTATTAACTCTTAAAATAACCTTGGCTTGTTTATTTAAAGCATGTATTTCTTTATCCCAAGATTCGCCTATTTCTTTCATTCCTAATTCATCTAACCAATCTGGTATTGATTCTCCAAATTTTCTAATTTTAGACAATTCGTCAAACCTTCCTTTAATTTTTCGAACAGGTGTATCTAAAAATTGATTCCAATCGGGTAATTGATAACCTTTAAGCACGGCAAATACAGCGAAGTTTTTCCATAAATTTTCAGCAGTATAATGTCCTTTTGTTCCTGCAATTTCGTTATACAAGCGTTTCCAACGTACCATTTCGTAAATGGTTTCTGCAATGAATTTTCTATCTCTCGAACCCCAACGTTTATCTCGTTTTAAAACTTTTTCAACAACTTTAGAGGCATATCTATCTTCATTAAAAATTAATTTTAACGAATCTATTACCGCAAAAGCAAGCGTTCTATGTAATCTTTTATCTTTTGACATTTCTTAATTTAAGTAAGCGTACAAAAGTACAAAAACAAATTAATTCAACATTCAATATTTAACATTTATAATTCAAAGCAAAATCACTATATTTGACCTCAAATCAAAAAAGAAATGAATAATTTACTTGTCGTTGAAAATGTAACCAAACAATTTGGTGATTTTACAGCCCTAAACAATGTCTCTATAAGCGTTCCTAAAAACTCAATTTTTGGTTTATTAGGTCCAAACGGAGCAGGAAAAACTACACTTATTAGAATAATTAATCAAATAACAATGCCAGATTCTGGTAAAGTACTATTTGACGGAAAACCTTTAAAGCCAGAAGACGTACATACTATTGGCTATTTACCTGAAGAAAGAGGTTTGTACAAAAATATGAAGGTAGGCGAACAAGCTATTTATTTAGCAATGCTTAAAGGTATGTCTAAAAAAGACGCAAAAGAAAATCTAAAATATTGGTTTGACAAATTTGATATTGCAAGTTGGTGGAATAAAAAAATTAGTGAACTTTCAAAAGGTCAAGCACAAAAAATACAATTTGTAATTACCGTAATGCACAAACCAAAACTGTTAATTTTTGATGAAGTTTTTAGTGGTTTAGATCCAATCAATGCAAATTTAATTAGAGATGAAATTTTAGAATTAAGAAAAAACGGCACTACTATTATATTTTCTACCCATAGAATGGAATCGGTTGAAGAGTTATGCGATCATATTGCTTTATTAGACCATTCAAATAAAATATTAGAAGGCAATCTAAATGATATTAAAAAGGAATTCAAAACCAATACTTTTGAAGTTGGCTTAAATTCTGACAATAATGACGCGCTTGAAAAAGAAATTTCCGAAAGATTTTCTATTTCAAAAGCATCGTATAAATCTTTAGAAAACGATTTAAAACTAAACATTAAATTAGGTGTTAATAACACTTCATCAGATTTAATACAGTATTTATCGAGCAAAGCACAAGTTAATCACTTTGTAGAAATTATTCCAAACGCAAGTGACATTTTTATTCAAGCAGTTAAAAACAATAGTAATGAAGGGTAAATTAGGTTTAATTATAAAAAGAGAATTCAACGCTAAAGTTCGTAATAAATCGTTTATTATTATGACAATACTTGCACCATTTTTAATGGTAGCAATGGGTTTTCTAATCATCTATTTAGGAAAAGCAAACGACAGTAAAATTAAAAAAATTGCTTTTGTCGATCAAGCTAACTTGTTAAAAGAAAACACGTTTGAAGACACAAATGCTGTAAAATATATTGATTTAACTTCTATTGGTGTTGAAGCTGCTAAAAAAGAGTCAGAAGACAAAGAATATTATGGTTTATTAACCATACCAAAACAAGACAGCTTAGAATTATTAGCTACAGACATTAGTTTTTACTCTAAAAAAACACCAAATACTATTGTAGTAGAGTCTTTAGAGAAAAAAATTGAAAGCAATCTCAGAAACAAAAAACTACATCGTTTAGGTATTGATATTGCTAAAATTAAATCCGCTAAAATTAGTGCAGACATTAAACTTACAAATTTTTCTGGCGAAGAAACTTCTAAGTTTATGAATAGCATAAAAGTAGGTATCGGTTCGTTTGCAGGTTATTTAATTATGATGTTTATTATGATTTTTGGCACTTCGGTTATGCGAAGTGTAATTGAAGAAAAAACAAGTAGAATTATCGAAGTAATTATCTCATCAATAAAACCATTTCAATTAATGATGGGAAAAATTATTGGTAACGCTTTAGCAGGTTTAACACAATTCGCTATTTGGGGAGTTTTAATCACTATAATTAGTATTGTTGCTTCTTTTGTTTTTGGTATAAGTTTTGGCGAAATGCCAGCAACAAATGTTTCTACACAACAAATGGAAATAGCAAAAGAAATAATGGCAGATGGAAAAATACAGTCATTAATAACCGAATTAAGAAGCCAATTGCCTTGGGTTTCTATGCTAGTTTATTTTATTCTTTACTTTTTAGGAGGTTATTTATTATATAGTGCTATTTATGCGGCTATTGGAGCCGCGGTAGATAGCGAAACAGACACACAGCAATTTATGCCTATTGTTATGATGCCATTAATGTTAGCTGTATATGTTGGTTTTGTTGCTGTAATGAAAGATCCTAACGGACCAATTGCTGTTGCTTTTTCAATAATACCACTTACATCACCTATTGTAATGTTAATGCGTATTCCGTTTGGAGTTCCAATATCTCAAATAATAATATCACTAATCTTACTTATATTAAATTTTGTTTTATTTGTATGGTTAGCGGCTAAAATTTACAGAGTAGGTATTTTAATGTATGGTAAAAAGCCAAGCTATAAAGAAATTTATAAATGGATGAAGTATAAAGGGTAATTCGCTGTATGTATTAGTTGGAAGTTTGGAAGTGGGAAGTTTGGAAGTTGGAAGTTTGGAAGTTGGAAGTTTGGAAATTTCTTAGAAAATCAATAATTAAAGACACACCTAATTGTACATATTCAATAAAAATATAAAATTATAATAAAAATAGCATATAGAATCTGCCTAAAATAAACATTTTAAAATGAGCAAAATATTAATAATAGAAGACGAAGCAGCAATACGTAGAGTATTGGGTAAAATTATATCCGAAGAGAATAAAGCGTATAACGTTGAAGATGCTGAAGACGGTTTACAAGGCTTAGATATGATCACAAAAAATGATTACGACTTGGTATTGTGCGATATTAAAATGCCTAAAATGGATGGCGTAGAAGTTTTAGAAAAAGCACAAAAAATAAAACCTGAAATCCCTTTTATAATGATTTCTGGTCATGGCGATTTAGATACTGCTGTAGAAACTATGCGCAAAGGTGCATTTGACTACATATCTAAACCACCAGATTTAAACAGACTTTTAAATGCTGTTAGAAACGCATTAGATAGAAAAGTATTAGTAGTTGAAAATAAACGCTTAAAGAAAAAAGTAAATAAAAAATATGAAATGATTGGCGAAAGCCCCGAAATTACTCATATTAAAGAGATTATAGATAAAGTTGCTCCAACTGATGCTCGTGTTTTAATTACTGGTAGCAATGGTACTGGTAAAGAATTAGTAGCACATTGGCTACACGAAAAAAGTCCACGTTTTAAAGCTCCAATGATTGAAGTTAACTGCGCTGCAATACCAAGCGAATTGATTGAAAGTGAGCTTTTTGGTCATAAAAAAGGGTCGTTTACTGGCGCAAGTAAAGATAGAGCTGGAAAATTTGAAGCTGCAAATGGCGGTACCATTTTTTTAGATGAAATTGGAGACATGAGCTTATCTGCTCAAGCAAAAGTATTACGTGCTTTACAAGAAAATAGAATTAGCCGAGTTGGTTCTGATAAAGACATAAAAGTAGATGTGCGTGTTGTTGCTGCAACGAATAAAGATTTAAAAAAAGAAATTGCAGCTGGTAAATTTAGAGAAGATTTGTACCACAGATTGGCTGTAATTTTAATAAAAGTTCCGTCTTTAAATGATAGACGTGATGACATACCTTTATTAATAAATCACTTCGCAAAAAAAATAGCAAACGAACAAGGAAATGTAGTAAAAACTTTCTCGAACAAGGCAATTGAACTACTTAAAGAGTACGATTGGACTGGAAACATTAGAGAATTACGAAATGTAATTGAAAGGTTGATAATTCTTGGCGAAGCTGAAGTTTCTGAAAAAGATGTGAAATTATTTGCAACCAAATAACAACTTATTTATAACTATTAGATGGCTTTTTTAAATAAAACAGTTTGGATTACTGGCGCTTCGTCTGGTATAGGCAAAGCATTAACTCTTGAACTATCAAAACAAGGTGCAAACCTAATTATTTCATCTCGTAATATAAAAACATTAGAAAAAGTTAAAAACAAATGTGCTTATCCTGATAAAGTAAAAACGTTACCATTAGATTTAAATAATTATTCCAATTTTAATACTATCGTAAAAAATACTATCAATTTATTTGGAAGTATTGACATACTTATAAATAATGGCGGAATCAGTCAACGTTCGTTAGCAAAAGACACAAGTATCAAAGTAGATGAACAAATAATGAACACCAATTATATTGGCACTGTTGCGCTTTCAAAAGAGCTACTTCCTTATTTTATAAAGTCGAAAAATGGTCATTTTGTTGTAATAACAAGTGTTGTTGGAAAAATAGGGACTCCATTACGATCTTCGTACGCCGCTTCTAAACATGCTTTACACGGTTTTTTTGACAGCTTACGTGCCGAAATTTATGATGACAATATTAAAATAACCTTAGCTTGTCCTGGTTTTGTAAACACAAACGTTTCAATAAATGCTTTAATTGGTGATGGTTCAAAACAAAACACGTTAGACAATGCTACTAAAAACGGACTTCAACCCAAAATCTTTGCTAAACGACTACTTAAAGCTATTTTAAAGGAGAAGCATGAAATTGTAATTGGTGGAAAAAAAGAAATATTAGCAGTTTATGTAAAACGATTCTTTCCTGAAATATTAGCAAAAATAATTAGAAAAATGGATGTTGTTTAATTATGGAAAATATCGAATGTTAAATTATAAATAATGCAATAATGAAAATAACAAAACCTATAAAACTCATAAACGTTCCTACTTTATCTATTCATAATAACGCTAAAGCGGAATTAAAAAAGGTTCGTAAAAAAATTAGTATTCTTCAAGATAAATTATATGCACATGGAAAATATAGTGTATTGGTTTGCTTGCAAGGAATGGATACTTCGGGCAAAGACAGTTTAATACGTGAAGTTTTTAAAAATGTTAATGCCAATGGCGTTAAAGTAACCAGTTTTAAAGTTCCAAGTACAATTGAATTAAAACATGATTTTTTATGGCGACATTATATTGCATTACCAGAAAGAGGCGTTATTGGTGTTTTTAACAGAACACATTATGAAAATGTTTTAGTTACAAGAGTCCATAAAAATTATATTTTTGGCGAAAACATTCCTTCAGTAAAAAATGAAAGTCATTTAAATGATTCTTTTTACGAAAACAGAATGAAAAGCATTATTAATTTTGAAAACCATATTGTTGACAACGGAACAATTGTTTTAAAATTCTTTTTAAACATTTCAAAAGAAGAGCAAAAAAACAGATTACTAAGACGATTAAATACCTCTGAAAAGAATTGGAAATTTTCTGCAGGCGATTTAAAAGAACGCAAATTATGGAATGAATATCAATTTTGCTATCAAGATGCCATTAACAAAACCTCTACAGAAAAAGCTCCTTGGTTTGTAATACCTGCCGATGATAAACCAACTGCAAGGCTATTAGTTGCTCAAACAATTCTAAACACTTTAGAAAAATATACTTCCATAAAATATCCTGAATTAGATACAAAAACAAAAGAAAATTTACAACTATACAAAGACGAATTATTAAACGAATAACTACAACTCTAACATACTTTCTTCTTCGAAAAAGGGTTTATCTTGTTTAGGTTCAGTTACTTTACCAAACAATTTTCCTTTCCAATCTGTCCAACCGTATTTTTTTGAAAAAAATAATAGTATTAAAGGATATATAATTAAAACAGGTATAAAAATTTGGAAACCCATTCTTGGTTCTGAGGTATCTAATAATAAAGCTTCCGTTTGAAAAACCGTCCAGTTTGTAGTGATAAATATAGCAGCTACTATATTATTTGCCGCATGAAAACCAAGAGAAAGCTCCGAACCTTCGTCCATTAAAGTCATAATTGCAAGTAAAAAGCCTGTACCAATATAAAATACCATTACTATCGGTCCGAGTTTTTCAACTTCAGGGTTAAAACCATGCATTACTCCAAAAAGAATGGACGTAAATAATAAAGGAAACCATTTGTTTTTAACTTTTACACCTATTTCTTGCATTAAATAACCTCTAAATAACAACTCTTCAAAACTGGTTTGCAAAGGCATAAATAATAAGGAAATGATTACCAAGCCAACAAAAGGATACAAATCAAAATTCCATTCAAAATTTTCTGGCGCCGATAAATAATCAACTCCAAGCATTGCTGTAGAAATCAAAAACCAAAAACCAAAGGCAAAAAATACACGTTTCCAATCTGTTTTTTTTCTACTTGTAATTAACGAAGTTACACTTCTTTTGTGCAAAACTCGAACAAGAACAAACAGTAAACCTAAAAAGAACGCAAAAGTCACCAAGCTTGTAAGTAAATCAAAATTACTATTCATACTACCATTTTCTTCCATTGCTTTTTCAAACAATTCGGGCAGTAATAAGTAAAAAGCAATATTTAAAATAAAGGGCGACATCACTATTAAGGTAGTAATTACAAATCGCCAAACACCTTTTTCACCTTTATATGCTTGTTGAATATAATTCATATTATTTAAATTTTAAATCAATTATTGCATAATGCGAAGCGTTAGCTATTACTTTTTTATTTTTAATTACTATTAATTGTGGCGACTGATGTGCTACGCTAAAATTTTGAGCAATTGCATTTGAAATGTTTCTAAAGGCAATTAAATCTAAAAAATAAAAATCAATGTTTTCGGTATTTTCATTTAGTTTTTCAAATTCCTTGATTACACCTCTACTAACAGCGCAACGTGTACTGTGTTTAAAAATAGCTTGTGTTTTCTTATCAGAATTAATTACAATTTCATTTAATTGATTCATTTCTAATAAGGGAATCCAATTAAAATCTGAAAATTCATCTTCTTGTTTTTCGAATAATTTACTAAAAAAGCTCATTGTTTGTTTTTTCAGCAAAAGTAAGTAAAGTTTAACGATAATGAAATTTAGTTACACTTTAGTTAAACATGAAAAAAAGTCAGTTTCTTACGTCTTTTACAGTCATTTTGTCTGTTTTTGGTTAAAGGAATATTGTTTGATGATTAAATAAATGAAAAAACAAATCAATGATTTAACATTTCAAGATATTAACCTTTAAAAAATAAAAAAATGAACATAAATAATTTTACTATAAAATCACAAGAAGCCATACAACAAGCACAACAAATTGCGCAAGGTTATGGACATCAACAAATAGAAAATGCACACGTTTTAAAAGCCTTATTTGAGGTTGATGAAAACGTAACACCATTCGTTTTACACAAATTAGGTGTAAATACCGATTTGTTTAAACAAACCTTAGAGAATATTTTAAAAAGTTTCCCTAAAGTAGAAGGTGGAGAAATTCAGTTTTCAAGAAATGCAGGAACTATGCTAAATGAAGCAAGTATCATTGCTAAAAAAATGAAAGATGAGTATGTTTCTATTGAACATTTATTATTAGCCATGCTAAAATCAAAAGGAGCAACAACTCAACTTTTAAAAGATAACGGAATCAATTCAAAAGATTTAAAAGCAGCTATTGATGAATTACGAAACGGAGAACGAGTAACTTCACAATCTGCCGAAGACACGTACAATTCCTTAAATAAATACGCCAAAAATTTAAACGAATTGGCAAATACAGGTAAATTAGACCCTGTAATTGGTCGTGATGAGGAAATACGTAGAATATTGCAAATTTTATCACGAAGATCTAAAAATAATCCCATTTTAATTGGAGAACCAGGAACAGGTAAAACCGCTATTGCGGAAGGATTAGCACACCGAATTGTAAAAGGAGATGTACCAGAAAATCTACAAAATAAAACCTTGTACTCCTTAGATATGGGTGCTTTAATTGCAGGCGCAAAATACAAAGGTGAATTTGAAGAACGCTTAAAATCTGTTGTAAAAGAAGTAACCTCTGCAAATGGCGAAATTATACTTTTTATCGATGAAATTCACACTTTAGTTGGTGCTGGAGGCGGACAAGGAGCAATGGATGCGGCAAACATCTTAAAACCTGCTTTGGCTCGTGGAGAACTACGTGCTATTGGAGCAACAACTTTAGATGAATATCAAAAATATTTTGAAAAAGACAAAGCACTTGAAAGACGTTTTCAAAAAGTAATGGTTGATGAACCAGATACCGAAAGCGCTATTTCTATCCTTAGAGGAATTAAAGAAAAATACGAGACACATCATAAAGTACAAATTAAAGACAGTGCTATTATTGCTTGTGTAGAGTTATCACAACGCTACATTACCAATCGGTTTTTACCAGATAAAGCCATCGATTTAATGGATGAAGCTGGCGCAAAAATACGTATGGAAATAAATTCTAAACCAGAAGAATTAGATGTTTTAGATAGAAAAATAATGCAATTAGAAATTGAATTAGAAGCGATAAAACGTGAAAAAGACGATAAAAAAATCAGTCATATCAATAAAGAATTGGCAAATTTAAAAGAAGAACGTGAGAGTATTTATGCCAAATGGAAATCTGAAAAAGATATTGTAGATGAAATTCAAACAGCCAAAGAAAATATTGAAAAATACAAATTAGAAGCTGAAAGAGCAGAACGTGAAGGAAATTATGGCTTGGTAGCCGAAATCCGTTACGGAAAAATTCAAGTAGAAGAAGAAAAGCTAAAAGAATTGCAAGCTAAGTTTGCTCAAAATGAAAATGCTTTAATTAAAGAAGAAGTTACTAGCGAAGATATTGCTGAAGTTGTGGCAAAATGGACAGGTATTCCCGTACAAAAAATGCTACAATCAGATAAAGAAAAACTCTTACATTTAGAAGATGAATTACACAAAAGAGTTGTAGGGCAAGAAGAAGCAATTCAAGCAGTTTCTGACGCAGTAAGACGTTCAAGAGCAGGATTGCAAGACAGCAATAAACCATTAGGCTCATTCTTATTCTTAGGAACAACAGGAGTTGGTAAAACAGAACTTGCTAAAGCTTTAGCCGAATATTTATTTGATGATGAAAGTGCTTTAACCAGAATTGATATGAGTGAATATCAAGAACGCCATGCTGTAAGTAGATTGGTTGGTGCGCCTCCAGGATATGTTGGTTACGAAGAAGGCGGGCAATTAACTGAAGCAGTAAGACGTAAACCATATTCTGTAGTCTTGTTAGATGAGATTGAAAAAGCACATCCAGACACATTTAATATCTTATTACAAGTTTTAGATGAAGGTCGTTTAACAGACAATAAAGGAAGATTAGCCGATTTTAGAAATACCATCATTATCATGACTTCTAATATGGGAGCGCACATCATTCAAGATAAATTGGAAGGTTTAGATATGAAAAAACGCTTGGAAGTAGTGGAAGAAACAAAAGTGGAAGTTCTTGGTATGCTAAAACAAACTGTTAGACCAGAGTTTATTAATAGAATTGATGAGATTATTATGTTTACTCCTTTAAATAAAGAAGAAGTAAAACAAATTGTAAAAATTCAAATCAATGGTTTAACAAAAATGTTAGCACAAAAAGGAATTCAATTTAACGCTACCGAAATCGCTATTGAAAACCTTGCAACAATAGGGTTTGATCCTCAATATGGAGCAAGACCAATTAAACGAGTAATTCAACGAGAAGTTTTAAATAAACTGTCTAAAGAAATTTTAACAGGACGCATTACAGCGGAAAGTCATATTAAATTAGATTATCAAAATAACGAGTTTGTTTTTGGAAATTAATATTCAATTTGGGTTTCACTTTTAGTGAAACCCAAATTTCTACAAACAAAAAAAACACACTTCACTCATTCAAAAGCTGCATTCACTCATTTACGTTTTTTAAATATAATATTTGCCCTTAGTTTTGAGGTATAATTAACCTAAAAACTCAAATATTATGAATAAAATGATGACATTGGTTTTTGTAATCGGATTTACATTAACCGCTTTAGCACAACAAGAAAGAACAATAACAGGAATAGTTTCTGATGACATGGGACCAGTTGCAGATATTTCTGTTAAAGTAATCGGCACAAATAAAGGAACGGTAACTGATTTTGACGGAAATTACTCCATCAAAGCAAAAACTGGTGACGTATTAAAATTTACACATATATCTTACATTACGACAACTAAAAAAGTAACGAAAAATAGCATTATTAATGTGACCGTTGGAACAAGTGGAAATGCATTAGAAGAAGTTATTGTTACTGCTTATGGAAGAAAACGTTCAAGTAGAATACGCAGTCACTCTACACGTCAAATTAATCGAAAAAACAAATACAACACATCAATTACCAATACACTACAAGGTAAAATAGCTGGCATTCAAGTTACATCAAATTCTGAATCAACTGGTAATTCATCCAAAATAATATTAAGAGGCACAACTTCTATAACACAGAACAACGTCCCTTTATATGTAATAGATGGCAAACCATCAAATTCAAGCACATTGAGTAGCCTAAACCCAAAACACATCAAAAATATAAATGTATTAAAAGGAGCTAATGGAGCTGCATTATATGGATCACAAGGAGCAAATGGTGTAATTGTTATTACCACCAAACAAGGTGTTTATAAAATATTAAATAAAAACGAAAGCAAAAAACTTTATATTATTGATGATAAAGAAATGTCATTTAAAGATTTTAATAAAATAGCTCCAAACAAAATTAAAAGCATCCAAACTTTAAAAAACAAATCATTAATAAAATTATACGGTCAAAAAGCAAAACATGGCATAGTTTCAATAACAACATTTAAAACTGATGAAATGCAAAATGAAAGTTATCAAGAAATTGATGAAAATCAGTTTAAACATGTCTATTTTGCTCCGCTTTCAACCTTTTCTATTGATGTCGATAAAGCATCGTATAGCAATGTAAGACGAATGATAAATAACGGACAAGCTATTTATCCAGACGCAGTAAAAGTAGAAGAAATGATTAATTATTTTGACTATCAGTACAAACAACCTAATGGAGAACATCCTTTTTCAATTCAGACAGAAGTAGCAAATTCACCTTATAATAAAGATGCTAAAATTGTAAAAATTGGTTTACAAGGAAAAAAAATAGCTAACGAAAACATTCCTGCTTCTAATTTAGTTTTTCTAATTGACGTCTCTGGTTCAATGAGTGCTTCAAACAAATTACCTTTACTAAAATCAGCATTTAAAATATTGGTAAAGCAATTAAGAAACAAAGACAAAGTGGCTATTGTTGTTTATGCTGGCGCTGCTGGTGTTGTATTAAATGCGACATCTGGTGATGATAAAAATAAAATATTAAATGCGCTAAACAAACTTAAATCTGGCGGTTCAACAGCTGGCGGACAAGGCATTGAACTGGCATATAAAATTGCAAAAGAAAATTTTATAAAAAATGGCAACAATCGAATTATATTAGCAACTGATGGTGATTTTAATGTTGGAGCAAGTAGCAATAAAAGCATGGAAGATTTAATTGTTGAAAAAAGAAAAACAGGTATATTTTTAACTGTTTTAGGTTTTGGAATGAGCAATTACAAAGATTCAAAATTAGAAATATTAGCAGACAAAGGCAATGGAAATCATGCTTATATAGATACTATGCAAGAAGCTAAACGCATTTTAGGCACCGAATTTGGAGGCACATTATATACCATTGCAAAGGACGTAAAAATTCAAGTAGAATTCAATCCAAACAAAGTGCAAGCCTACCGATTAATTGGTTATGAAAATAGATTATTAGCAAATAAAGACTTTAAAGACGATACCATAGATGCAGGTGAATTAGGAAGTAATCATACTGTAACTGCTCTTTATGAAATTATTCCTACTGGAGTAGAAAGCAAATACCTAAAAAATATTAGTGATTTAAAATACACAAAAGTAAATGCTACTAACTTTAATGATGAGCTATTGACTGTAAAATTTCGCTATAAAAAACCAACTGAAAATAAAAGTAATGAAATTATTCATGTAGTAAATAACACCAATGAAACTTTTCAAAATGCAAGTAATGACTTTAAGTTTGCTACTTCGGTTGCTATGTTTGGCATGAAACTAAGAAAGTCTAAATTTACAAAAAGTGTTAATTATAAAGACATTATTACTATCGCAAATAAAAGTAAAGGTAAAGATACTCATGCTTATAGAGCTGAATTTATTAGATTGGTAGAAACCGTTGCATCGGTTCAATAACACCATTTAACCATCTTACAAAAGCCTGTTAAAAAATAACAGGCTTTTTTTATATGTAACAAAAATTACTATAATCAAATTATAATTTTATATTTTGTAGGCAAATAAATTTTACGATATGAAAATAAAAAGAATACTAGTTGCAAATCGAGGAGAAATAGCAATACGCATTTTTAGAGCATGTACAGAAATTAATGTAGAAACCATTGCCGTTTACACCTATGAAGATCGCTATTCTGCACATCGGTATAAAGCAGATGAATCCTATCAAATAGGCACAAACGACAATCCGTTAAAACCGTATTTAGATATTGATAAAATTGTAAACCTTGCTGTTTCTAAAAACATTGATGCTATACATCCAGGCTATGGTTTTTTATCTGAAAACTCTAAATTCGCAAGAAAGTGTGCCGAAAATGACATTATATTTATTGGTCCAGATCCAAAAATAATGGATGCTTTAGGCGATAAAATTAAAGCTAAAGAAATTGCTATAAAAAGTAATGTTCCAATTATTGAAAGCAGTAAAAAAGAATTAACCTCATTAAAAATTGCACTTAGTGAAGCCGAAAAAATTGGCTACCCTTTAATGCTAAAAGCAGCTCATGGCGGCGGCGGAAGAGGAATGCGTATTCTTAAATCTAAAGAAGATTTAGAAAAACAATTCCATTCATCAAAAAACGAATCATTAAATGCTTTCGGCAACGATACGGTATTCTTAGAAAAATATGTTCAAAATCCCAAACACATAGAAATTCAAATTGTAGCTGACAATCATGGCAATATTCGCCATTTATACGAAAGAGATTGTTCGGTACAACGCAGGTATCAAAAAGTTGTTGAAATGGCACCATCTTACAATATATCTGATAAAATTAAACAAAAATTATATGATTATGCCATTGCAATTGCCAAAACAGTAAACTATAATAATGTTGGTACTGTCGAATTTTTAGTTGATGATGACAACAGCATTTATTTTATTGAAGTAAACCCACGAATTCAAGTTGAGCATACAGTAACCGAAATGGTTACAGGCATTGATATTGTAAAAACACAAATATTCGTAGCTGGCGGTTACAAACTTGCTGATAAACAAATCAAAATTTACAATCAAGACAGCATAAAACCAAATGGCTTTGCCATACAATGTAGAATTACTACCGAAGATCCTGAAAATGATTTTACGCCAGATTATGGTACAATTACAACATACAGAAGTGCTGCTGGTATGGGTATTAGACTTGATGTTGGTAGCATTTACCAAGGCTCATCGATTTCGCCATTTTTCGACTCTATGCTAGTGAAAATTTCTGCTCAAGGTAGAACATTAGATGGCGCAGTGAGAAAAATGACAAGAGCCTTAAAAGAATTTAGAATTAGAGGCGTAAAAACAAATATTCGTTTTTTACAAAATGTAATTAATAATACCACATTTAGTAAAGGTGAAGCAACCGTTAATTTTATTGCAAATAATTCATCTCTTTTTAAAATAAAAAAATCTCAAGATAGAGCTACAAAATTAATTGAATGTATTGGCGAAGTTGTTGTAAATGGTAATAGTGATGTGAAATATATTGATTCAAATAAAAAATTTAGAAATCCTATAGTACCAAGTTATGATATAGTTGCGCCATATCCAAAAGGAACAAAAAATTTATTAACTAAATTAGGCGCTGATGAATTTAGTAAATGGTTAAAAAACGAAAAACAAATACACTATACAGACACTACACTTCGTGATGCACATCAATCACTTTTAGCTACAAGAATGCGTACTATTGACATGCTTGAAGTAACAAAAAGTTTCGCTAAAAATCATCCTAACACATTTAGTTTAGAAATGTGGGGCGGAGCAACTTTTGATGTCTGTTTACGTTTTTTACATGAAAACCCATGGACAAGATTACGCCAAATACGTAAAGCCGCACCAAATATTTTATTACAAATGTTATTACGTGGTTCAAATGGTGTTGGCTATGCTGCATATCCTGATAACTTGATTGAAAAATTTATTATTAAATCTTGGGAAAACGGCATGGATATTTTTAGAATATTCGATTCCTTAAACTGGGTAAAAGCTATGGCGCCAAGTATAGAATATGTTCGCAATAAAACTGGAGGAATTGCAGAAGCTGCCGTTAGTTATACTGGCGATGTTTTAGATAAAAGTAAAACAAAATTCAATCTAAAATATTACAAACAATTAGCGATAGATTTAGAAAATGCTGG
>Ga0256840_1001660_pt1 | contig 20576 bp, 14 predicted proteins | sample 355202metaG_FD_185969 | JGI IMG/M metagenome (GOLD analysis project Ga0256840, IMG submission 185969) | Hydrothermal vent microbial communities from Mid Atlantic Ridge, Atlantic Ocean - 355-202 | ecosystem: Environmental > Aquatic > Marine > Hydrothermal vents | place: Atlantic Ocean: Mid...
TTTATATCGACTAGTAATCGATGAAGTTGAAAAACCTCTATTAGAAGTATTAATGGAGTACACCAATGGCAATCAATCTCGTACTGCCACCTATCTTGGTATTAATCGTGCCACTTTACGCTCAAAATTAAAGCGTCACTCTTTAATCTAAGCTGTGTTCTCTGTAGGTCAGATTAGCGATAGAATAATCTGACCTACAAAAGAACAAACTTCAACCACCTACCCTATCCCCATAATTGATTAAAATTCACACAAATATCATAATCAGAACTTATCAAGTTTATTAGAATAGAACAACTATTCATCTCTTTTGATAAACCCACCTTATAATATTTCTAGTATTTTCATTTCAACCCTCGTTCTCAAACAGCCTTCCAGACAATTATTACTAGCCTATTGCAAAGCATGGGTCTATTCTCAACTGATCTTTTCAAGCATCATCCACCTGAGGATTTCATGTGAGTAAAAAGCTAAACAAACGTAATAAACTACCCATTATCGTAATTGGCTCTGGTTCTGTAGGCGTACATTTTATTAATGAGTTGACTTATAAACAACCTGGTGCCTTTATTAAAGTTTTTGGTGGTGAAGAGCAACAGCCTTATAGCCGAGAAAACCTTACAAAGTTACTCTCAGGTGATCTAACAGAAGAAAAGCTCTACTCTACTAACAAAATTCATGAATCAAAAAATATTCAGGTTTTTCTTAATAATCCCGTTGTTAAAATTGATTCTAAAAATTCCTTTATTACTGATAGTTATGGCGAACAACATGCTTATGAAAAACTTGTTCTGGCCGTTGGTTCTTTTCCTAAAAAGATGGATATACCTGGCACAGACCTGAAGCATGTTTTTACATTTCGTAATATTCAGGATGCCGAGCTATTAAAAAACCGCCAAGTCTCAAGTCGTAAAACAGTTGTAATCGGTGGTGGTCTTGTTGGTCTAGATGCAGCTTATGCAATGAAACAATACAATACCGAAGTGGTTGTTATCGAAAACAGCACCCGCTTAATGCATCAGCTATTAGATGATCACGCCTCTGTTTACTTACGGTTATATCTAGATGATCTTGATATAGATGTGCGTATTGAAACTGACATCACTCGCATTGAAGGTAAAAATAAGGTTGAGAAAGTTATTCTCGGCAATGGTGAAACCATAGAATGCGATACTGTGATTATCTCTATTGGCATCAACCCCAATACAGAGTTAGCAAAAAGCATTGGCTTAAAAATCAATCGTGGCATTGTTGTTGATGATCACTTGCAGACCAGTGTAGAAAATATTTATGCCATTGGCGAATGTGCAGAACATAGAGATCGTATCTATGGAATAGTGCAACCAGGGTTTGATCAAGCAGCCACATTAGCAAAAATTATTGCTGGTGGAAAATCGACTTACACTGGAACGACAACTGCCAGCCAGCTAAAAGTTATTGAATATCCCGTTTTGAGCATTGGTGACAATGGTGAAGGTGACTCTGCAAATAAAGAAGTTAAGTATCGAGACATCCGCAAAATGATCTATCGAAAAATAGTTCTGAAGCGTGGTCATTTAACAGGTGTCATTGCTGCCGGACCTTGGAAAAATAGTAACAAGCTACATATACTTGTTGAGAAAAAACAATTTATTTGGCCGTGGGAAAGAAGCAAGTTTGAACGCACAGGAGAATTATAAAGATAGGGAAATAAGAACCGACACAATAATAAATCTAAACCCATCCCCCCCCTTTTTTTAGATATTTTAAGGGGATAGTGGGTTAAACCTGAATCCGTGAGGTCACTACAGAACAGAACGCAAGCTATTGATTCATCACGGGTTTATAAAATACCCGCTTAACCTACGGGTGAAACTAAGATTTAGTGAGTTTCCCATCTGCGCTAGCAGATGGTGAACTCAATTATGCAGAGCTTTTTAAATCCCTTACTAAACCAATATCTTACGCTCTGTTATCCGCATTGACCTCACGGATTCAAGTTAAATTTAGCGAAGCTCTACCAATTATATAACCGTAAGCACATCACAAGGCGCATGATTAATCACCCCATTCGTTGATGAACCCAACAAACGCGCTAAACCACGACGACCATGCGATCCCATCACAATTAAATCAACATTATTCTCTTGAGAAAACTCAATAAGTGAATCAACAGGATGACCAGAAATCACTTCTAATTCAATTCTTTCTTGTGGATAATTTAGTTTTTTCAACTGTTCACTCAACTGTTCCTTAACATGCTTTAAGTGCTTCTCTTCAAGCTCTGGATTAGCAACTACAACGGGTACAGCTAACTCACCAAGCGTAGGATAAATATCAGCCGAAAGCTCCTCTGCCACATGGATCAATGTTATTTTTGCATCAAAAGGGGTTGCCAATTCAACTGCCTTTTTAACAGCAGCATCTGAGTATTTTGAAAAATCAGAAGCAATCAGCACATGACGATAACCTTGATATTCATTCTGCTCAGCTTGATTTTGTACTTGTTTTAACCAATTTAATGCATCAGTTTCATTATCGAAAGACTCTATTTCAGTATCCAAAAACAAATCACCTATCTCAACAAGGATCTTGTCTCGCAAGCGATTGCCAACAAAAGCAATTCGTAAAAAATCTTCATTATGCTCGAAACCTAATTTCAAATCTTCCCACATTGCTTGAAGTGTCCAGCCTTCAAAGTTCTCAACTTTTACCAATAAGGAAATGGGGGTTTCCTTTTTTAGCACTCGTTCAATTCTTGGTTTAAGCGTTGCATAATCTTCTGCAACTAGCTTGCCACTCACTTCAAACGCATAGATATGAGACTCATTAATCGGAATTTCTTTAATCATCACCATCCCCTTCTATAAGTTGCTTGTTTAGTTCATTAATCGCCTGAATAATCTCTTGGTTTTTTTGAGAAAGACGGTCATGTTGCGCCTGATCAGTTTTATCCTTAATAATAGCTTGGCTATATTTAGTCGTCTCACGGATTTTCTGGCGAACTTCTGCCCTAACTTTATCCAGTTTTTTTAGGGCAATCTCATACTCACTTTGCCACTGCATAGCATCATTAAGCCAGTTCTGTTGTTGTTCAGAATAAGTCGAAGCATCTGTTGCCATGTGCTGGCGTAAATCATCTGAAAATTCAGCTAACTCAACTGCCGTATGATCAGCCAACTTAGAAAGCCTATTCCAAATACTATCTGCCAAATAGGAAGCATCAAAAGATAAGGTTTGCTTAATACTTTGATTAAGCCGATGACTCACCTCACCTATTTCAGAAAGATTTGATTTTAACTCTTCACTAATATGATCAACTTCTTCACGAGTTAGTTCACGCCATTCACTCAATTTTTCTTCTGCTTCTGTAAAGGCTTGCTTCAGTGGTTTTTTATCTTTGTCAACAAACTCTTCAACATTCTCAAGCATACTATGATACGCCTTTTGAAGCTTTTCCTGTACGTCTTTGCTATCCATAAAATTCTCCTCAAAAATAAATAAGGAACGTGCACCTTTACCTTTAGTATAGGAGAATTTTGTAAAAATATGGATTTAACCCACTACCAGCCAAGCAATCTCTCTCAAGCTTGGAAACGGTTAAAAACTCTGTGGCTTTCTGTGATTATTCCGTGGTTCTCTGTGTTATAAAAAATGCAAAAACAGGGGGGGATGGGTATCTACAAATTTATCCTGTATCCATCAAACTAAACTTGATGAAGTACTACCTGAATCCGTGAGTCCACTACGGCACACTGAATAAGCTATTGATTCATCACGGGTTTAAAAAATACCCGCTTAACCTAAGGGTGAAGCTAAGATTTTTTAAATCCCGTGCTAAACCAATATTTTATCCCCTGCTATCCGCATTGGACTCACGGATTCAGGTACTACCTAAACTTATCAGAATAATAGGTGACTAACTTAAGGAAAACCTGATTAAGTTGATTAGAATTTAGCGCAGAAAAATCTGTCGCTATTTTTCATGAAGTGAGACGTAATAGTTATTCTATTGCGCCGATCTTCATGGAAAATATCAGCAGATTTGACAAGCTAAAAATAATTGGACTTGATCAGGATTTCCTTAAACTACAATTCAAGCAAGATGCTGTCCCGTTTTTAATTGATAGCCGAATAATATCAACAGATACTAAAAGCCTCCTAAAGGATGACGTACCTCATTAATAAACAAGGTAATATTAGCTTATGAAACACCTATCTTTATTTATTGCATTATCTTTTTTACTATTAATTCCGCTCAACTTATCAGCTAAAGCTTCCTTGCATTATGTAAATTTCACGACCGAAGAGCTAAAAAATATTCAGGGACATTATTCGACAGTTTATGGTTATTTATATATTCGCGTAAGAGGAAAGCAGGTGAATACCCGCTATAATGGAAAATATATTCAACTCATAAAAAAATCAGATGGGCATTACTACCCACGCTATAAGTTTTTATGGGTTTTCCCTATTCAGATTGGTAATATGTCATTTAGCCTGAAAAGAACTTTCAGAGGGAAGACTCAGATTGTTATGCATGAAAAAAATATCAGCAGAGTTGTTGCTCAAAAATTCATCGCAAAACCTATACCCGTCGCTTGGAAGAAACGCCTAGGAACTTATAAAGCCACTCGTATAAAAGGCAATGCTAATATTAAAAAAGTGAGGTTAGCAATACAAAATGGAGTACTTGTGTCTTTTACAAATGAGTTAACCAGCCCTTACCCACTGGTTGCCAAATCAGATACACAACTCACATCTCCTAGTGCAGGGCATAATAATGACAGAGCCATAAAAATATCTATGACAAAGCATGCTATTATTTTGGCATTTGAAAGCAATAAACTAAAGTTAATCAAACAGTGAAACTTAAAACAAGTAGTACCTATAAAAATATTTATAATATCAAAATCTTATGAAAAGTATCATGAAAAACTAGTAGCTTTAGATTCAACTTGAAATATTACCTGAATCCGTAAGGTCACTACGGCACAGGATGCAAGCTATTGATTCATCACGGGTTTAAAAAAACCCGCTTAACCTATGGGTGAAGCTAAGATTTAGTGAGCTTCCCATCTGCGCTAGCAGATGGTGAACTCAATTATGCAGATCTTTTTAAATCCCGTGCTAAACCAATATCTTACACCCTGCTATCCGCATTGACTTCACGGATTCAGGTATTATTTATATTACCCCAACTTTAAATTCAGACTTTACTCAAGTTCTATTTACAGTGTATGGTGCGCCCTTATTTTAAATTATTTATTTTGTAACAATTATGGGCAAATCACTCGTTATTGTGGAGTCGCCAGCAAAGGCGAAAACCATCAACAAATACCTTGGCAAAGACTTTATCGTTAAGTCTAGCGTGGGGCATATTCGCGACCTTCCAAAAGGTGGTGGGTCAAAGGCTGGCAAGAAAAAGGCACCCACTTTAGCACAGCTTACCAAAGGCATGTCAGCAGAAGAAAAGGCAGCATTTAAGAAAAAACGTGATGCTGATAATCTGTTTCGGCGCATGGGTATTAACCCTGAAAAAGGCTGGGCGGCAAAATATGAAGTCCTCCCTGGCAAAGAAAAAGTCGTTGCCGAGCTTAAAAAGCTTGCAGCTAAAGGCGATAAAGTCTATCTCGCGACCGATTTGGATAGAGAGGGAGAAGCCATTGCTTGGCACTTAAAAGAAATTATTGGTGGTGATGAGAGTCGCTTTGAACGTGTCACCTTTAATGAAATCACCAAATCAGCAATTCAGGAAGCTTTTGACAAACCCGATAGGCTTGATATTGATCGCGTTAATGCACAGCAGGCAAGACGCTTTCTTGATCGTGTCGTGGGTTTTATGGTATCACCTTTATTGTGGGCAAAAATCGGACGAGGACTTTCAGCAGGACGGGTTCAATCGGTTGCATTGCGATTGATTGTTGATCGTGAACATGAAATCAATGCCTTTAATCCCGTTGAATTCTGGGATATTCACGCAGATTTATCCACCAAAATGGGTGAAGCACTGCGTGTTGAAGTCACTAAAGATAATGGCGCACCCTTCAAGCCTGTTAATGAAGAACAAGCAATGGCAGCCGTTGCCAAGCTTAAAGAAGCTGACTATTCACTGCTCAAACGTGAAGATCGTGCCACCAGCAGCAAACCCAAAGCACCTTTTATTACATCCACCTTGCAACAGGCGGCAAGCACCCGCTTTGGCTATGGCGTAAAGCGCACAATGGGGCTTGCGCAACGCTTATATGAGCGTGGTTATATTACCTATATGCGTACCGACTCAACCAATCTAAGCAATGATGCCTTAGACAGCGTGCGAGAGTTTATTGATGAAAAATATGGCAAAGAATACTTGCCAAAAGCACCGAATAGATACGGCTCAAAAGAAGGCGCACAAGAGGCGCATGAGGCAATTCGCCCCTCAAATGTAAAAGTCATGTTAAGTGATTTGCAAGATGTTGGCGACGACGCTAAAAAGCTCTATGAGCTTATCTGGCGACAATTTGTTGCCTGTCAGATGACACCTGCAAAATATGATTCAACCCGCCTCACCATTCAAGCAGGGCAATACCACCTAAATGCCTCAGGTCGCATTATGCGCTTTCCTGGTTGGACTAAAGCATTGCCACCATTGAGCAAAAAGGACAAGCCTGATTTGCCCGATCTTAAAGAAGGTGACGCGCTCAATCTGGTTGAACTTGATCCGCAACAGCACTTTACTAAACCACCTCCACGCTACACTGAGGCATCCTTAGTAAAAGAGCTGGAAAAGCGCGGCATTGGTCGTCCATCCACCTACGCATCCATTATCTCAACGATTCAAGATCGGGGTTATGTAAAGGTTGATTCGCGTCGATTCTTTGCTGAAAAAATGGGTGAAATCGTCACCAAACGTCTTGTTGGAAGCTTTCAAGAGCTCATGAATTTTGACTTCACCGCCGAAATGGAAAAAGAGCTGGATGAAATTGCCGATGGTAAACTGCAATGGAAAGGTGTACTGGATGATTTTTATAAAGATTTTAAAATTCAGTTAGACAAAGCCAGTGCAGAACCCGCAGAAGGCGGCATGAAGCCCAATGAAATGGTCATGACCGAAATCAAATGTCCGACCTGTTCGCGTAATATGGGCATTCGCACCGCTGCCACAGGTGTCTTCCTTGGCTGTGATGGTTATAAGCTACCGCCTAAAGAGCGTTGCAAAACCACCATGAACCTAACACCAGCCGAAGAATCTATCGACCTTAATAATGAAGACGCTGAAACCGAAGCATTAATGGCAAAGAAACGCTGCCAAAAATGTGGTTCAGCAATGGACAGCTACTTTATTGATGAAACCCAAAAACTTCATGTGTGTGGCGAAAACCCAGAATGTGATGGTTACGAAGTCGAAAAAGGCACATTTAAGCTAAAAGGCTATGATGGCCCCGTGGTTGAATGTGAAAAATGTGGGCATGATATGCACCTCACCACAGGGCGTTTTGGCCCTTATATGAAGTGTAGCAATGAAGACAACTGTAAAAATACCCGTAAAATACTGCGTAACGGTGAAGTCGCTCCACCACGAGAAGACCCCGTGCATTTGCCTGAGCTACCCTGTGAAAAATCAGACGCTTACTTTATTTTGCGAGATGGCGCAGCAGGGCTATTTTTAGCCGCCAGCACCTATCCAAAATCACGCGAAACACGCGCACCATTAGTAGAAGAATTGCGTCAATTTAAAGACCGCATTTCACCCAAATTTTACTACTTAGCCGAAGCACCCGCAGAAGATCCAGAAGGCAATAAAGCCGCTGTTCGTTATGCACGAAAAACCAAAGAGCAATATGTAAGAACAGATAACAACGGCAAAGCCACAGGCTGGTCAGCACACTATGAAAATGGCAAATGGGTAGAAACACTAGCCAAAAAGAAAAAAACAACTAGAAAAAAAGCAGCTCCAAAAAAGAAGAAACAGATGGGTTAAAGGATAGATGAAGGGATGGATAAAAGGGTGGGTATTTCCTGTAAATACCCATCCCCCCTTTTCTTACACTTTTTTGTCCTATAAAAAAAGCCACTGTATTAATACAAGTGGCTTTTTACTTTGTAAGACTTAATTTAAGAGTTAAGGCAAGATAACTTCTTTTAATTCATCCTGAGTTATTGCTCTTACTTTTACGATACGATCAACAGAGTTAGCACAAGCATCATTTTTATATGAAACAACATACTCACCTATTTTAGTCGCATCAACACTACCAGTCCCTGCAGCACTTGCTTCTAATACAGTGCCTGATTTATCTTTTATCTCAGCACCAGGGTCAGTATAAGAATTGTTTACAATAACCTCTAATGGCGAAGCTCCATTAAGTGTATAAGTACAAGTTTGTAACTTAACGGTAACATCACGAGTCACATTATTTGCACAACTTTGACCTTGATAGGTTAAAGTATAGTTACCTAATACTGAAGTATCTACTATTCCAGAAACAGTGCTTATAACTTCTTGATTATTTGTATTTTTTACAGTAACACCAGGATCAACAAGAGCATCACCTTTATCAATCAATAAAGGATTATCACCTTTAAGAGTATAAGTACAAGTAGCAGGAACAACTTTAACTGTTCTTGTTGTCGTATTAGTACAGCTATCACTTTGATAAGTTAGTGTATAATCACCCACTGTATTTTTATCAACTGACCCAGTGACTATACCAATGATTGTCTTGTTATTTGCATCACTGATATTAACACCTGGATCTTGGTAATTACTTCCAACTGTCATTGTCAGTGGATTATCACCGTTCAATTTGTAATTACAGGTTCCAGCCGTTGCAGCACGAACGGTAACGGTACGTGTTGCAGTATTTGAACAACTTTCTGCTCCGTAGGTTAAGGTATAATCTCCAACAGTTGCGGTGTTAACATTACCTGTTGTTGTACCCTGAATAACATTGTTATTACCATCTTTAATAGTGAAACCAGGTTCAACGTAACTTTGACCAAGATTGATTTCAAGCGGATTATTACCTTGAACTGTGAATTCACACACTTGTTTTCCAGCTGTAGAACTTCCACTACCACCACAGGCTGTTAAAACAGCACTTGCCAAGATTCCTAAGGCAATATGCTTAGTTATAGACTTTTTCATTTTGTCCCCATTTTTTCTTTTAATTATAGATATTAGAATAATCTCTCTTTCAATCTTCATAGTTAATAAAAACCAAAAGAGAGAATCATCTAATATCTGTTAGTACCTTTCTATCAAGAAATGTTCCTAAACTCTCTACTAAGGTTGATTTTGAGTCTGTGAATAGATCCAGTTAACTTGTGGAATACCACCAGTCGTTGTACCAATCATTTGGGAAATAACAGCAGGTATACCCGAGTTCTGTCCATTGATATTAGTAAAACGAAGTAATGCGAAACCATTTTGACCCTCAAATTCTGTTCCATCTTCCAAATTCGCCATTACTTGTAATTCGTTTCTTAGAATTGTAATTTCTGAATTGTGAGGAGACTTAGTGTAAGCTATATTATCCATATGTTCATCTTCATCAAACACGTTGTATAAAAATGAGAAGCCACCAAAGTTAGTCTCTGTATCTTGCCAATAACCATCATCGTTGCCCAATTGAACCAATACGCGTTTGTAAGGTTGTGTAATAACAAGTTGATTTGCAATTGAATTAGCAGCAAAGTTGTAAGTAGCACTACTTACCACAAATGCTTTAGCATCTTCACGAATACCGGCTTCATTGTATTTTGCCCATTCCATAGCTACAGGAACTATATCATCATTGACACCTTGGATTCTTCTATCTTGAAGTGATGCATTCTCACCTTCTGTATAGATAATCTTATTACCAGATGTGAAATTATTAATAGCAGTAGCAGGAAGAATCATATCTCTGGCACCACTTGTCGCATTATAGAGCCGAACAGTACCAGTGAGGCTAGCATCGACATCACCAAAAAAGTTACCTGGAGCCGATATTGTTGCAGCAGTAGCTATACCTGCCGCTGCACCCGCTACAGCAATAGCAACATTATTGGTTGCAATACCAATGGCATGAACATCAGCTGCGGTAATTGAACCTGTGATACCATTTACTAGTGTTGTAACATTAGCTGCTGTCATAGTTGCCAACATCGCAGCATTTTTAGCTGCCATAGCTGCACTATTGCCAGCACTTTCTGCTGCTGTAGCCATTGCATTTGCTTTACTAGCTGCCAAAGTTGCAGCTTGAGCCGCAGCTTGAGCCGATGCTAAATCTATTACAGCACCAGCGGCTGTAGATGCAGCCTGTGCAGCAACTCCTGCACTTCGTACTGCACCATACAGAGGACTCGTATTTGTAAAGGTACAATTTGTTGACTGATTTGGTGCGGCAACACTATAATTTTCAACACTCTGAGAATTTACAGTATGTCTTGTATAAGTACCATTAACCATTGCATTTTGATGCCCAACACGCCAACCAGGGCGACAGACATCAAGATCTGCACGATAGTTTCTAAAGAGTCGTTTGTGCTCTTTATGGTAACGCTGATCAAAGCGATCTGCTTGGTCAGCATCTGTAGATGCTTGTGCCATACCATAAACAACGACATAGCCAGAATCAATTCCTACTGGTCTGGAGAATGGTCGCGCAGAGGAAGCAAAATTATTGATACCTACATCATCTAAATTACTAGAAGGAGCAGGAAAAACACGTAAAATAGAACCATCTTCACTGGTAAGGTTTCCATTTTCAATTTTAAAGCGAACCACGTCAGCAGCAGACAAATAGACATTGAAATCTAAAATCTCTTCTGAATCATTGCCAGTGTAAACAGCAACTTTAGCAACAATAGCATGATTCTGATCCGTATTTCTTACAACAAATTCAGTTCCCCAGCCATTAGCTTGGTTAAACATAGGAAAGATTAATGCATCTCCTAAACCATTTACTCCCAAAGTTAAGTTTCCCATAGACTGTACTGGTAAGTGAGGGTTTGGAGTGTTTGCTACTATGCCATTAATAGCAGGCAACAAATCACCTTGATACCCTGCTTCTTGAGTCTCATTTTGAACAAGAATTGGTCCATCATTATTACTCGTCGGAGCACCATCCGTATCAAACGCCATAACCCCTGTACTTGTTATTGCTGTCATAACAGCAGCAATAGACATTGAAAGTATTTTTTTTCTCATTTTTTTAGCCCTTGCTAGATTCACTAGCTTTTTTGATTATTATAAATAGAGGACAACTCTGTTATTCAAATAGCAAATCTGGAATTACAAAAGTGTCTTGGGAATAGAATTATAGGTATCAGAGCTTAATGGGAGATTAATGGGAGATTAATTGTGGTTTTTTTTCCACAGTTTGCGTGACTTAACCGATGAGCTGTCGAATAATGCCAGCGGTGAAGTGTGAGGCGATTTGTTCTATAAAGCGTGGGAAGTCAATAATTGCATGGTGATTGGCTTTATCAGAGATGACGCGAATAACAATAAAAGGTAAGTCGTATTCATAGGCGACTTGGGCGACGGCTGCGCCTTCCATTTCTACGGCGAGTAGTTTGGGTAGTGCTTCTATTAATTCGGCTTGTTTTTCTGGGGAGCTAATAAACTGGTCGCCACTGGCTATTAAGCCACAATAAACAGCGGGTTCTGAAATATTGAGTTCGGCTAATTCATGCTGATCGACATCGCTTTTTAAGTCTTCGTTAAGATAAGTGTTAGCGGCTTGAATGGCTTTTTCTTGCAAGTTTTTGTCTGAGGGGATTTCAGTTAATGATAACAGCGGAATTTCAAAGCGTTTAATGCCTAATACACCCGCACAATCCATATCGTGTTGCACAAAGAAGCGGCCAATCACGATATCGCCGATATTGAGATTGGGCTGTGTTCCACCTGCCACGCCAGTAAAAACCAGTTGTTTGATCTGATAGCGTTCGATCAGCATGGTGGTAGTTGAGGCAGATGCGACTTTTCCCCAACCTGAAAACACCACAACGACTTTTTGCTGATTAAGTTTGCCAAGGTAGACTTGTTTGTGACCAACTTTTTCTTTGCTGACTTCTTCAAGCATGGCAACAATGCGTTTCAGCTCTTCATGCATTGCTGCCATAATACCAATTGTACCAGCTGTGCTGATCATTTTAGCTGATACTCTGGTTTTCTAAGTACTCTTCATAAGTTCCTGTGTATTGAACGATGCCTTTCGGAGTCATTTCAATAATACGGGTTGCTAGTGAGCTAACAAATTCACGGTCATGGCTGACAAAGAATAATGTACCAGGATATTTTTCCAGTGCCATATTGAGTGATTCGATAGACTCCATATCCAAGTGATTGGTTGGCTCATCCATAAGCAAGACATTTGGTTTTTGTAGCATGAGTTTACCAAAGAGCATTCTGCCCTGTTCACCACCTGAAATGACTTTGACTGATTTTTCACTGTCCTGCTTGGAGAATAATAAGCGACCTAATACCGAGCGTATAAATTGTTCGTCATCTTCTTCGCCACGCCAGAGGTTCATCCAGTCATACAATGATTGCCCTTCTTCAAAGTCTTCTGCATGATCCTGTGCAAAATAACCGATATTGGCATTTTCAGACCATTTAACAAAACCACTATCAGGGGCTAAGTCTCTTGCCAAACAACGCAATAATGTGGTTTTACCAATACCGTTAGGGCCGATAATGGCAATACGCTCACCCACTTCAACCATGAGATCAATATCTTGAAAAATGGGTTCGTCGTAGCTTTTACTCAAGCCTTTCACTTCTACCGCATTGCGGTAAAGCTTCTTTTCTTGCTCAAAGACAATATATGGATTAACACGACTAGAGGGTTTAACCACCGCCATATTATCTTTAAGTTTTTCCATTTGTTTTTGGCGTGATGTTGCCTGACGCGCTTTGGAAGCATTCGCCGAGAAACGACTAACAAATTGCTGTAGCTCGGCAATCTGTGCTTTTTTCTTAGCATTGTCCGATAGCAGACGTTCTCGCGCTTGAGTTGCCGCCAGCATATATTCATCATAGTTACCAGGGAACATACGCAATTCGCCATAATCTAAATCAGCCATATTGGTACACACGCTGTTTAAAAAGTGACGGTCATGGGAGATAATCACCATAGTACTTTTACGCGCATTTAAGATATTTTCTAACCAGCGAATGGTGTTGATATCGAGGTTATTGGTTGGCTCATCAAGCAATAATAAGTCTGGGTTAGCAAACAATGCTTGGGCCAATAATACCCGTAGTTTCCAACCAGGGGCGACGGAACTCATCGAGCCAAAATGCTGTTCTTCAGGAATTTCTAGACCCAATAATAATTCACCAGCACGCGATTCAGCGGTATAACCATCCATTTCACCAAATTGAATTTCAAGGTCAGCGACCTTAATGCCCTCTTCTTCTGACATCTCAGGCAAACCATAAATGCGATCTCGCTCTTCTTTGATTTTCCAAAGCTCTTTATCACCCATGATAACGGTATCAATCACGCTATAATCTTCAAAAGCGAATTGATCCTGCCCTAGTACAGAGAATTTAATATCATTATCAAGTGATACGCTACCTGCTGTCGGGGTGAGTTCACCACTGAGGATTTTCATAAAAGTGGACTTTCCACAACCATTTGCGCCAATCAAACCATAACGGTTGCCATTGCCAAATTTTACGGAAACATTTTCAAACAGAGGCTTCTCGCCAAACTGCATGGTGATATTAGATGCTGTAATCAAAACTATTTACCTGATTATATTTTAGTCAGTGCAAAAGATGCACGCTTCAAGAAGCCTGCATTATAGTTTTATCGCTGTTCTAATCAAGTGTTATGAGGTACGAGTACTCTATCAATATTGGTTAAATGGGTTTAGAACAAATTTATAAATACCCATCCCCCCCTTTTTTTGCATTTTTTATAACACAGAGAACCACAGAGGAATCACAGAGAGCCACAGAGTTTTTAATCTGTTTCCTAGGAGGCTGTCTGAGAACTAAGAATTGACTGCAAATCCCATAAAAATCATAATCTGAGCTTATCAAATTCGTTAAACAGAACAACTATTCGCCTCTTTTGATAAACCCACCTTATAATGTTTCTGGTATTTTCGCTTCAATCCTAGTTCTCGGATAGCCTCCTAGAATCTTAAGAATCATGACTTCCCCACAGCTCTAATAACTGTTGCGTTGCTCTCTCATAATCTTCTGCATGGGTAATGCTTGAGATCATTGCGACTGAGCCGACTCCTGTTGCTTTTAATAAGGCGGCTCTGTTGTAGTCAATCCCTCCAATGGCAACTAGTGGATAATCATCTCCTAATAGCTCTACCCATTTTTTAACCGCTGCAACTCCTTGCGGAATCCAAGGCATATCTTTACTCGTTGTTGCAAAAATAGGGCCTAGGGCTAAATAGCTTGGCTTAATGGCGTGCGCTCTGGCAACCTCTGTATAGCTATGGGTTGATAGGCCTAAGCGACAGCCTGATTTTGCTATGGCTTGTATATCGGCTGTTTCTATATCTTCCTGACCAAGGTGAATCCCATAGGCCTGATATTTAATAGCGAGTTGCCAGTGATCATTAATAAATAAACGGGTGGAATATTGACGGCAATATTCTATGGCTTGTTTTATTTCTGTCTCGATTTTAGCACTAGGTGTATTACCATCCTTGCCGTCTTCACTATCGGCACCATCAGCATCAGCTTTTATGCGTAGCTGGATTGTTTCTACCCCCAGTGGCACGAGCTTTTTGATCCATGCGAATGAATCAACGACGGGATAAATCCCTAAGTTTTTTGAGCCACAATCAGGAAAGTGATATTTTTTTGTATTTGCATTTTCTGGTATTTTTTCTGCGCTTATCACGGGCAAATCTTTTGCCTGAAAGCCTTTGCAACTAAATTGTAATTGATAACTATTTTTAGCCACTTGTATATTGCGCTTATCTTCACAAACATCTTGGCAAACACCTTGGTGCGTACCATCACAAACACTTTGACGAATCCCCTGACTAAGCATTGCTTTGGCAAGCACTATAGAATCTGTCAGGCAATAAGATTGCGCCATAAATGTTGCAATAGCAGTTGCTAGTGCGCAGCCTGTTCCCCTTACATTTTGGCGATTAGACCAGCGTTTTCCCTGTAGGTAGAAGCTTTCATTTTGACTGATAAACAAATCATTGCTTACGCTTTTATCAGTCTGAATATGCCCACCTTTAAGCAACACCGCCTCTGCACCTAATTTAAGGATTTTTCTTGTCGCTATTTTTATTTCTGAGTCGCTATTCACGGGCAAGTCGCTTAATAAAGCCAGCTCGTCGAGATTAGGCGTGATCAAAGTGGTATAGCTTAGCAGTTTTGATAATAGAAGCTTGCGCCCTGCCTCTGTGAGTAGCTTTCCCCCAGAACTTGCCATCAAGACAGGATCAAGAATAACCACTGTTTTGGGGTATTTTTTAAGGTAGCGTTGAAAAAAATCTAATAGAGCATCAATAATAAATTCATTGCCTAACATGCCTATTTTTATGGCTGAAAAGGCTTGATTCTCTATCGACATTAATTGATTGCTAAACAGCTCTACTGAAACTACACCATTATTTAGTACCGCAGATGTATTTTGTGCCGTTACTGCTGTCACGATACTGCTTGCTTGTATTTGCACAGTACTTTGCGTTGTCTCTTGTAGCGTATTAATAACTTTCCAGTCAGTTTGTAAACCCGCACCGCTAGGATCAGTACCTCCGATGAGTAAAACCTTGTTCATAATGTTCATATAATGCTCATACCGCTCATGACTGATGCCAAAAGGGTGTGCCAATCGTAGGGGTGCTTGGTTTAGCGGCTTCGCGTGCGGGCATTATGCCGCTTTCATAGGCGGCGCGCCCTGCTTTAATCGCATTAGAAAAGGCTTCCGCCATAAGCACGGGGCTAACTGCTTCTGCCACTGCCGTATTTAATAACACCCCATCAAAGCCCAACTCCATTGCCTGACAAGCGTGTGATGGTTTGCCGATGCCCGCATCAACTAATAAACTAAGCTCTGGCAGACGTTCACGAATCATTTTTAAAGCATAGGGATTCATTAAGCCTTTGCCAGTGCCAATGGGTGACCCCCACGGCATAATAACTTCACAACCAAGGTCACGTAAACGCTGGCACAAAACCAAATCATCCGTGCAGTAAGGGAAAACATTAAAGCCATCTTTAATTAAAATTTCAGTGGCCTCAAGCAAACCAAAGGGATCAGGTTGTAGATTATAATCATCGCCAATCACTTCCAATTTTATCCAATTGCTCTGAAAAATCTCACGCGACATTTGTGCCAATGTCACCGCTTCTTGTGCGCTATGGCAACCTGCGGTATTCGGCAATAAGTGACACCCTAAATCTTTGATATAATCCCAAAACGAATGACCACCCTGTTTTTCTGGTGATTGCCGACGCAGCGACAAGGTAATCACCTCTGCCCCTGATGCGCGTATCGCCTGTTGCATAATGTCTGGTGATGGATAAAGTGCCGAGCCAATAAAGAAACGGCTCTTTAATTCCGTGCCATACACCTTCCAAGTTTGATTATATTTCTTATTTAATTGCTTATTTGACTGCTTTTTTATCGGGTTATTTGTTGGCTTGTTTGTTGGCTTATTTATAGACATGACTCAATCCTAAAAAAATGTAAAAAAAGGGGGGGGATGGGTACAGAGCATATTATTGCGCCATCCCTAACCGCCACTGACAGGCTTAAGAATATCAAGCAGATCATGTTGTTTTAAGCAGGTTTCCGACCACTGCTCTCTGGGAATAAAAACCTGATTTAAAGCCACACCCAGCATGGTGTCATTCTTGAACTCAAGGATTTCAATAGCCTCTTGAATACTAGAATTATCGGGCAATTGCCGAATAGAATTATTGACACTAACATCAATCATGCGACTAACTCCTCTTGCTTAAAATGTTCAAGCACACCACTAATTAATGCGGGCGCAAAGAGATAACCATGTCGATACAAACCATTAATGCGTGTGAGTTTTTCATCGGTTTCTATGCGCGGTAAATTATCAATAAAGGTGGGGCGCAAACCGACCAGAAAATCAATAATTTGTGCTTCACCAAAGCCCTGATGCAGGCTATACAAAGCAGATAACAGCTCCAAGCCTGAGCGTATTGTCACGGGCGTATCAATCTCACTTTCAATCTGAGTCGCACCAATAATGTATTCATGATTATCACGCGGTGCGATATACAAAGGAAAACGAGGATGAATCAAGCGAATCGCTCGGCTAATATTGACTTCAGGCGCATAAACACGCGCAACCTCGCCACGCACAGAGCGAAATTGATTGAGTTCAGCCTTCGCACCATTGCCACGGCAATCGAAGACATGATCAAATTGCTGATTTAGCTCGCTGATATAAGCATTATCTTTCAATACTGTAATCTTAGTATTTTCAATTACTTGAACATCTTCAGACCGAGCAAAATAAGCATTTAAGACAGGGTACAAGGCAAGATTATTGATAGCACCTTCATTGGCAAAAAATAAGCCTTTAGAAAAACTATTCGCGAGTTCAGGCTCTAGTTCTTCCAAGGCCTCATTTTCAACAAATTGCATTTTATCTTCAGGCACGACATGCTTTGCTTTAATCACAAAGCGTTGCCAATCACGATCATCTTGAGGATGAGAGATAAGCAGTGTGCCTTTTTGATTAAAACCAATGCTTTTTCCCATTTGCTCCTCAAGTTCTGGCAACCACTCTTGCCATAATTGATAAGACTTTTTACCCAATATTTGAGTGACTTCCTCAGTATTTACTGCCTCTGTAAAAGGGGCGACCATTGCTGCGGCAATCAAACCTGTTCCAAAAAAGTTCAGGTCTTTTTCATCAATCAAAGTGATTTTGCTATTCAAGCCCTGCTCTTTGCTAAACTCATTTAAGCGCCAAGCAAGTAATCGCCCCGCTAAGCCTGCCCCTACTACTGCCAATTCCATTTTAGATTTCACCTATTAGGAATTTTTTTGAGGAGCATTGTATTCTGCCTTATAAATCTCAGAACCCTGATCTAAAAACTGGATAGATTTCTCCTGCATCCCCTGCTCTACCTCTTTTTGATTTTTGGCATATTCACTGCCCGTTCCATATTGATCACGAACTTCACGCGTGATTTTCATTGAGCAAAATTTAGGGCCACACATCGAACAAAAATGCGCAACCTTGGCAGACTCTTTAGGTAAAGTAGCATCGTGATAAGCGCGAGCAGTATCAGGATCAAGCCCGATATTAAACTGATCTTCCCAACGAAATTCAAAGCGCGCTTTTGACATAGCATCATCACGCGCTTGCGCAGCAGGATGCCCTTTAGCAAGATCAGCCGCATGAGCAGAGATTTTATAAGTAATAATGCCGACTTTCACATCATCTTTATCAGGCAAACCCAAATGCTCTTTAGGCGTTACATAACACAGCATTGCCGTGCCATACCAAGCAATTTGAGCCGCACCAATAGCAGAGGTAATATGATCATAACCTGGTGCAATATCAGTCACCAAAGGGCCTAAAGTATAAAAAGGTGCTTCAAAACAATGCTCCAGTTGTTCATCCATATTCGCTTTGATTTTATTCATCGGCACATGACCAGGCCCTTCAACCATCACCTGCACATCATGTTTCCAAGCTATCTGAGTTAATTCACCCAGCGTTTTAAGCTCGCCAAACTGCGCCGCATCATTTGCATCTGCAATCGAACCAGGGCGTAAACCATCACCTAATGAAAAAGTCACATCATAGGCTTTCATGATTTCACAAATATCTTCAAAATGTGTATAAAGAAAATTCTCTTTATGATGCGCCAAACACCATTTCGCCATAATCGAACCACCACGAGAAACAATTCCCGTAAGGCGATTAGCTGTTAATGGAATATATTCCAACAAAACACCCGCATGAATCGTAAAATAACTCACCCCCTGCTCTGCCTGTTCAATTAACGTATCTCTAAAAAGCTCCCACGTTAAATCTTCAGCAATACCATTAACTTTTTCTAATGCCTGATAAATCGGCACAGTACCAATCGGTACAGGCGAGTTACGAATAATCCACTCACGGGTCTCATGGATATTTTTACCTGTCGATAAATCCATCACCGTATCACCACCCCAACGGGTAGACCAAACCATCTTCTCGACCTCTTCATCAATCGAAGAACCCAGCGCAGAATTACCAATATTAGCATTCACCTTAACCAGAAAATTACGCCCAATAATCATCGGCTCACACTCAGGATGATTAATATTAGCAGGGATAATAGCGCGCCCTTCCGCCACCTCTTTACGCACAAACTCCGCAGTGATTTCAGTAGGCAAGCCACTTGCCGTCAGCTCTGCTATTTGATCTTGAGGCGTTGATGCACGCCCCATATTTTCACGAATCGCAATATATTCCATCTCAGGCGTAATAATGCCCTGACGTGCATAATGCATCTGAGTCACATTTTTATTATCCAAAGCTTTACGCGGTTTAGGCTTATTCTCAAAAGGCTCTATATTCTCATCATCAGCAAGACGCTGGCGAGTAAAATCAGAAGTAAAATCCTCTAATTCAACACTATCCTTACGCGCCTCAATCCATGATTTACGATAAGCAGGCAGCCCTTTTTTAAGATCAATTTCAATATCAGAATCAGTATAAGGACCTGAAGTATCATAAACGCGAAGAGGAGGATTCTCCTCATATTCTGCCGAATCACCCTCACCGCGTAGCAATGTCGGCGTTAGCTCAATCTGACGCATTGCGACCTGAAAACTCCCAGAGTCATTACTAATATAGATTTTCTTAGAACCTGAAAGTGGCTCGCGTGTAATAGATGTAGAAACGGATGTAGAAACAGAAGTAGAAACTTTTGTTAAAAAAGTATTTGAATCATTGGCAATCATGCTATCTCCAGCAAAGTATAAAAAACACCTGCCGGAAGAGAATCTTATTGTGCAAAGCTACAATACAAACAGCGATACAAACAACAATAAAATCCTATCAGCTTGTTCCCTACGACGGTATGAACCGTATCAGGTGCAACGGGTTAAACTCTCAGCCTCGCTTTAAAATAAAAACAAGACACCCCGACAAGTTGAGCTATCCTAGCAAAAATTAAATAGACTGACTAGTACACTAATGGCTTAAATTGATTCAGCGGATTCAGGTTAAACAAAAATATCTAAAAAAAGGGGGGGGATGGGTATCTACAAGTTTACTCTGAATCCATCAATATAAACGTGATGGAGCATTGAAGTTATGCTTGAAAACCCGATAAAAGGTAGTAAACTGCGTATAAACTGATCTACTACCACCATGAGTTTAGACCCTTTAGGCTCAAATAGTATAGTAAACTGTTATATGGGATTTTATGCCTACTTAATCGCTTTTTGGCACAAGATGCTGAGCGTGAAATGCTATAAAATTAGGAATGGGAGATTTTCTAGATATTAACTAGGACTCCCTATAATATTGTTTTGTGGGACGTTAGTCCCATAAAACATGCTGTTGTACAAACACGCTACCGCGTGAGATGTTGGCATTTGAGTTGTCATGACCACTTAGCTTAAAAATCACCACAATCGTAA
>Ga0256840_1001661_pt1 | contig 20537 bp, 20 predicted proteins | sample 355202metaG_FD_185969 | JGI IMG/M metagenome (GOLD analysis project Ga0256840, IMG submission 185969) | Hydrothermal vent microbial communities from Mid Atlantic Ridge, Atlantic Ocean - 355-202 | ecosystem: Environmental > Aquatic > Marine > Hydrothermal vents | place: Atlantic Ocean: Mid...
TATTTATCCAGAGATAATTTTCTCTCATCATATCTAAGAGCATAATGTTATTTGCAGTGGAGTTCTGCGTTTGCAAGGCATGTCGGCCTGATACAAATTTAAATTTTCCCTTCGGTGCTTCTTTATAGAGTTCATCCCTCCACTGAGGCATTGGATCAACCCCTTTATCTCTCATCGCTTCCAAATAACATTCGACTTTTGTAGATTTTGTACGGAAAGTTTTCTTTAAAGATGCCATCTCTTTCTCATCTATACAGGTATCTTGTGAATCGAGTCTCTTAGCTCCTGCTGTATAGTACTTTTTATCTTCAGGATAGTATTCATATTCATTCTCAGATAATTTTTTAAAGTACTTATCCATATGCGGGTAAAAAACACCTTTTTCTTTGAGTGTTTGATAGGCTTTTTCATCATAATATTCAAGCACTCTTTCTCTGCTAATCTCTTCTTGCGATGAGGCATAAGCAGATGAAATATTAAAGTAGTTTTCTTCAAAGGTCTCTTTAAATCCATAATCTTCAATATCATCTAAAAGATCTGCATTATATTTTGCAGAAATTTTAAACAATGGTTTTTCTATCTTTTTGCTCAAACCTTTTAAAATGTCAAAAAGAGATTTACTTTCATACATAGGATCTAGTACTTTATTTCGTAATACTATTGCTGGTTCAACACCTGAAAATGACTTCACAGGATCTTCACGCTCGAGATAGGTACACTCGGGGAGCACGACATCTGACATCATTACAGTATCACTCGGCATCGTATCTATAGTCACTGCTAGGTCTAAATTTTCAAACATTTGTTTTGTCTTTGCAACATTAGGAATTGCCTGCATAGGATTTTGTTTATAAGAGAACATCGCACGTAAAGGATAGGGTGTTTTTTTCTCAGCGACGAGATTTCTAAAGCCTATCCATGAACCATTTGGACCTATAAACTTTGCCGTTGATTTATCTACCCTTGCTTTGGCATTTGGATACTCTGGGGCATTTATACTTTGCCATTCAAGGGGAAGTTTTTTTCCAAAGACTATACCACCTTTGACATCGACACCTCCACCTAATGCTGAAAATATTGCCTGGGCACGGCGAAGCTGAAAATCTTGTAAACTCCAAGCAGTGCGACGACCTTGGTAGTAAATTGCCTTGGGAGCATGAGCCATAAAATCTCGAGCAATAGTTTTAATCTCTTGAGCATTTATACCCGTGATCTGCTCTGCCCACTCTGGAGTATAGTTATTTTCCAAAATGTGTTTTTTATACGCATCAAAGTTATTCATATTGTTTTCTACAAAAGTTTTGTTATAGAGTGTCTCTTTCATAACAACATAGGTAAGCGCTAAAACAAAGGCTAAATCTGTACCCACCTTAATACCTAGCCATTTATCAGCATGCTGTGCTGTATTTGTATAACGAGGGTCAAGCACTATCAGTTTAAGACCTCTTCCACGAGTTCGCTTAAACATATCCATAGTATCAGGTGTCAGTATAGCCTCTGCTCGATTTGCCCCTGCCATAATGACATAGGACGCGTTTTGCATATCTGCTTTACCGTAAGAACCAAGGGTAAGAGCATAACCTGCAATAGTCGTTTTTAAGCAAATGGAGGAGTGATTTACAAAATTATTTGAACCTACTAGCTCTCCCATAAACTGTTTAAAAGTATGCTCACCCATCCCCTCACCAGCACAATAGCCTAAGGTTGAACGATTGTCTCTCTCTTCATCAAGTATTTGTATTATCCCTTTAAATTTATCCGTGCCATTAAGGATAGCTTCATAAGCCTCGTCCCATGTCACACGTTTAAACTTTCCTGAACCTTTTTCACCTATTCTTATCATTGGGTATTTTAGTCTATCAGAATCATAAAGAGCGTGTATTCCAGCATCACCACGGGCACAAAGCATATTTTTTGATTTTGGAAAAAGAGGATTAGGATTTAATTTTTTTAAAATTCCATCTTCAATTTTTGCTAAAGCTGTACATTTATTCACACACATCTCACATACCGTCGCAACTACTCTATTATCTGGAATTTTTTTAATTTTTGCAAAAAGCGTAGAGGTGATACTTGCGCTTCCCCCAACAACAGTTAAGGCAACAGAACCTTGAAGAAACTTTCTCCGTGACATCTCAATTTTCATGCAACCTCTTTTCAATGAATTATTTGTTAATATTATATTTTTTTATATCTAAGCCTATTCTTAAACAATATTTTTAAAACAAATACTCATTATTAATGTCTATGTAAGACACCTTTATATAATATGCAAATGTTCATTCATAGCTGATGATGTAACAAAATAATGTAGTGTGTAATAATTTTATATTCCTTCGTTTAATTCAAAGCAAACTTACTACGTTATTTCTTTAAAAACGGACTTAAATGATGAAATGGACTACGAAGTGCCTCTATTGTGATAATTTAGTTTATACCCTTTCGGATAAAAGAGTTAAATGCTCTGTATGCTACAAAAAAAATTCAATACAAAAAATTAACAGGGTAATAACTCTCATCTATGCTTTTATAAATAATGAAAGTGCTTTTCATATAGCGAAGAGAAGCTTCTACTCATATGTATCTGTTCAAAAATACTACAAAGAATTTCGCATTATATGTGCAACTATTTGTGAGAGCCAATATGAAAACCTTAGGTCTAATCAATGTGAATATGAAGAATATTTTTATCTTGAAAAAGCAAAAATAAAGCAAAAAGATTCTGTTTTTGACGCACACAATTTTTTAACATTTGATTATAACAATCATATATACACTTTACTCATGCCCTCGCTTTACCATTATAAAGAACAATTTATAGAAGATTCTCTTGAAGACACCTATATAAGTGAGTTCAATAAGTTTAAACGTGACAGAAGAATTATAAAAGTTTCAAGTTATCACAACAATATTGTCAAATTTTGGAAATATTTTGAGACTCAGATACTCCATTATAAAGGTGTATCAAGAGAATCTTTTATATACTACTTAAAAGAGTATGAATTTAAATATAATCATACACAATCAGAAGCTATCGACCTGCTTATAAAAAACTATTTTAAGGCTTAATCTCATGAATAAAATCGCTATCCTAGGTGTTGGAAACATACTCGAAAAAGATGATGGAATAGCTATCTATGCAACATCTTATTTAGAAAAAAATTATACTTTTTCTCCTGCACTCACGATTATAAATGGTGGAGTAGAAGGTATAAACCTTTTAAATCTTTTTATGGAATATGAACATATTATCATTCTTGATGCCATTGAGATAGATGATGAAAAAGGTAGTATTTATCATATTCCATCTCAAGAACTAACAGGTTATGGTCTGAATTCTGGTGGGGCACATGAGATAGGAGTGCTACAGTGTTTTGACATACTAGAACTTATGGATAAACCAATTCCAAAATCAAGCGTACTTGGTATTATTCCTGATATTATTAATGTTGAAATAGGCTTAAGTGATTTAATGTATCAAAAATTTGATATTTATATAGAAACTCTTGTAAAAATTATAAAAAAAGAGGGGATTATAGTTACAAAGAAAACTAATGAGACCTCTGTGCAAGATATAATAGAAAAATTTAAAAATCCTAGTAGGATACTAGCGTAACACTCTATCTGCATAGTCAACAAAAATTGACTCTTGCAATGTAAAAATAGATTTTTAATTCCAGCTATGCAAATGGTAGTGTTTATGCTCTACCTTATCGTGTGCATGTTTGTGCTGGTGGACAAGTTGTGCTTTTATAAGGGTTGGCATATCTTCAAGGAGTGCATCTATAGCCCCATCAAAGACTATTTTGTGATTTGCTCCTATCACTATGGCTCTTTGTGCTAGTTCTCTGCCTAGACTTATATTGTGTGTTGAGACTATGGCTGTTATATCTAAGCTCTCTAAAAACTCCACGAGCCAACCCGTTGTAGGTGGGTCTAGGTGTGCTGTTGGCTCATCAAGGAGTAATACTTCAGGCTCTATACAAAGGAGTGAAGCTAAAAGGACTTTTTGTTTTTGTCCCCCACTCAGGGCAGTTGTGGCAGAGTTTAAAATAGACTCGATGGAGAATGTTTTAGCATAATGGTGAACTCTATCTTCTATGTTGTCAAATCCAAAATGTTTGAGTCCAAATGCTATTTCATCATAAACAGTTGGGTTAAAAAGCATAGCAGAAGGGTCTTGCATTTGCAGGGAAACATTTTTTCTAAATGTTTTTGAGTTTTTTTTAAGATAGGATTTATTTACAAGATTTTTCTCAAAAAGATACTCCCCCTTTTTGGGATAAATGAGTCCATTTAAAAGTTTAAGGAGCGTTGATTTTCCTGAACCATTTATGCCAAGGAGTAGTACTTTTTCATTTTTCTCAATCTGAAAACTTATATCTTCTAAAACTTTAATCTCATTAAGTTGAAAGTCTTGATAACTGTACGATATATTTTTACACTCAATCATCTATTAATCCTCGTGAACGCAGTCCCATACTCTGTTGGCTCGATTTATCAAGCATGGTAGTAAAAAGACTAGTTAGTAGTGGTTGAAGATTTTTCTTTTTGATACTACTTTTGAGTGTAGCCCCTCGACTCTTCAATCCATCATAGTAATCATACAACATATTTTTAAGTAAGTAAATCTGTGCATAGGTAAAACCATATAAAATAGACAAAAGAGGACTAAATTCAAATACTTTATGGAGATTTATCCGATGTAGTACCGTAAAAGTAAGAAGTGTTATAGCAAAAGCTCTCAAGTTGATAAGTAGGAGTGCAAAAATATCTACAGGCACAAAGAAACTATAAGCTATATATGAGAGTGAAATTGTAAAATTAAAAAGACCAATAACAATAAATACTTTTAAAAGTATTTTCCACCTTGCCTTTGACGCGAGTGCGAGGGTGATAATGATACTAAGGAGCATGACCCACTCCTTATGTATAAACCCAAGGGCTACAACTGTAAAAATATAAAGGATAAACCAAGTTCTATCATGCATCAAAAACACTTTTGAACTGTTTTTTGAGAAATTTTACTCCACTAAGCGTAACAAGTCCCTCCACTATACCTAAAAAAATGTGGGGAATAACTACAGAGGGAATAGTTACACTCAATCCAAAAGGAAAATACAGAGGTGTTTCACCTACAGAAGCAATAATCGGCTGTATGCCAAGAACAAGAGCGACAAGAGCGGAAGAGAAAAAAATACTCGCCCATCCAGCAAAAAAAAGTGCTATATTTTGTGAAAATCTCAATAGAATCTTGTAAGCATAGTGCGCGCTAAAACTCCCTACAAAAGCAATGGCAAGAATATTAACAGGATACGATGTAATCCCTCCCTCTCCAAAAATAAGAGCTTGAATAAGTAAAACTAAAGAAATAGCACTAAAAGAGACCCAAGGACCAAAAAGAAGGGATATAATAGCCACTCCACTCAAATGCATAGTTGTACCTCCAGGAAAAGGTATAACTATGAGCATCATCACAAAAGACAAAGCACTGACACCTGCAATGAAAGGTACTTTTTCTACATCTAAATCTATTTTTTTATAAGCACGTGCCAAAAGCACTGCACTTATAGCTGTAGCAGGAATATATGTCTGCGGTGAAATAAAACCATCAGGTATATGCACTACAAAACCCTAAAAAAGTGTAGAGAATGTAAATATAGCTCTATACTTTTCTTTACCCTCTGCACCCTGCTGAAGTGAGTCTTCATTCAGATTTGTCCATGTTGGTATTTTTACACCTGCACCAATACTGATAGTCTTATAAAATAGACGCATTCCTAAAGTTGAATAGAGAATTTCACCCCCTGTTGCAATTTGCTCTACACCATTTTCCTTATCTCTCCCAATCTTAAGATAATTTGCTTCAAGATCCGCATCAAGACGAAATTTTGATTTTTGGTTTGTGTAGAGTTTATAGGTAAAAGCTCCCGAAGCACGCATCTCATCCGCAAACTTTATACGGACATTATTACTATATGTATGCTCTAGAAAAGTATTATAAGAAGTGTCAAAAGAGAGAGTCACTGCATCACCATACCATTTTGTAGCACTAAAACCGAGCATAAAAGAGGGTGCACCAAATGTTAACTGAAGAAATGGGTCAAAATCTATGCTCTGGCTAGGAAACGTCACCTCTCCTTCTCCCGTTGGTAGACTTACGTTAACATATGTTGTATAATGCCAATCTTCCATATCATCAAGTGACTCAGTTTTTGGGTTGAGCATAAGTCCATCATCATATTTAAACCCAAGTGCCATCATCAATTTTATATCATGAAAACCACTACTTCCTATGTCATCTTCACGCTTTTTTGTATAGTAAGGCAAGAACGCATAGGCACTAAGATAAGGCGTAATTCCATACCCAAACCCATACATAAGGTAAGTCGTTCTATCTATCTCATCATCTACCGCTGATGTATATTTTGTATATGAAGCGTCTTCAATTTTTGCATATGCAAGCATTTTTCCCTCAGGAAGTGTCGCTGTACTTGTTGTCTCTAGTGGTGCACCTGGTCCTTCTAATCCTGCAATACTTAATGAAGCAACCCCGTGGTGTGCAAATGCAGCAGTTGTTAATGCTACTGTTAATAAACTAATTTTTTTCAATTTTTTTATCCTTTTTCTTTAAATAAATTAATCCAAAAAATCCAAAAATGACTACCAAACCAAGGAGTGCTTTAAGAATTGAATTTGAACTTTTTGTTTCTTGCGTTGTTTTTAAATTTTTATCTACATCAACAGAAAGAATTTTTCCATGCCCATCTTGTGAAAAAACTTTAACTGTCCACTTTCCCTCTCTATCTGGCAAGAACGAAAGTCTTGAGTGCACATCAGTTCTACCTACGACAAAAGGCACCTTACTATTTGGTGCATAAACTTCATAACTCTCAAATGAAAAGTCATCTTCTGTTGCAAAAGAGAAAGAAACTACAACACTTTCTGCCCTTGAAATTGAGTGATGAAGATTATGTGCAAAAAGTAAAGATGTGAACGCGAGCACTACAAAGATATATCTCATTTTTTTATCTCTATATTTAACGTCGTTGAATGTATGATTTTATCACATTTCACTCCATCTCCTTTAAGGGTATACGAGGCTTTTATATTTTGTAACCCTAATGCTCTAATACGCACATTAACATGCCCTTCCTCATCACTAACACCTATTACTCTATCGCCATAAGCAACAGTCACTCCTTTTTGCGGCTTAGCGTTAAAGCAAACAAGAAGCCTTGCTTTATCACCTTCCTCAATCTCTGATGGCTTGTTGAGTAATGTTAGTTCCAGTCCATTTTTAAAAAGCTTATCACCCTTATCGTTATAAATTCGCTTAATCGATTCTATACTTTGAAAACTTTTAATCGGCATTTTAACTTTATCTTTTGACTCCTTGAGTGTGCCATAGGGAGTTTTTGTGTAATATACTTTTTTAAGAGAAACAAAAAGTGCATCACATCCATTTTGTATAATCTTATTTGAAACATCAAAAATCCTTCCTTCTTTCAAACAAGACACCTTAGATATTTCATCCTTCTTAATCTCTCTTTCATCTCCGTGAGAGCTTTTTTTGTCTATATGTCCATAGAGTAAAGTAGAAGAATTATCTATCCACATGTCATGTGCCATAAGCGAATAAGCCAGTGTTATTAGTATTGTTGTTTTTTTAATCATGGTGGGATTATTATATATTTATATTTAAATCATTGTAAAAAAACTAATTTCCTATACAGAAACAGGACAAAAGTTCTTTACTTATCTTATTTATCAATAGATATAGAAGCTGAAATAGATAGACACAAGAACTCTATAACATAATACACTCAGTTAAAAGCCTCTTGAATGCTCTATACTTGGATTTGCAAAAATATCTAATACTGTCTGCAAAGTACACTCTTTATTTTTCTTTGTCACTTTTATCCCAAGAGACTTAAGTTTGTCGAGAGTAACTCCTATGTACTCCATCCAAAGTGCTTCAATCTCACTACTTAAAGCTACCTCAACGGAAATAATGTCTTTAGGAACCATACTTATCACTGTGGTCTCAGCCATAGCTTCAGTAAGAGAACAAATTTGTAACATTTCAGCTATTTCAACTTCATTTGCAGTTTTTTTTATAAGTGAACCATCTAAAAACTCATCCGTTGTTTTGATACTTATAGTTCCAATATCAAGTGTTTCATCTGAAGCAGTATTGATAATTATAACTTCATCAAATTCTTGTAACAATGGCATAAGTTTAAATCCTAAAGTACCCCCATCTACTATCTCTATAGTTGGCGAAAAATCGTAATTTTCTTTTATATATTTTGCACCATAGAGTCCTAATCCTTCATCTTTAAAAAAGGCATTGCCTGAACCAATAAGTGCTACTTTTTTATCCATTTTTTTTCCTTATATTGCATGATATACCTGTCCTAATGATATTCCACCATCATTAACTGGTGTTTTACTCTGTATAAAATACTTTCTTTTTCTAATTTTTAACTCTTCTATTACCTGCGATACTAAAAGCTTATTTTGAAAAACACCGCCACTTAACACAACAGGAAGGTCTGGATATTTCATTGTTATATCTATGATAATTTTCGTAATAGTATTGATAAATTTCTTCGCTATTTCTGCTTTATTGCTTTCTTGTAAGATTTGACATATCATCTCTTGATACTCTATAACACTACCTTGAAAAGAGTAGCTATACACCTCTTTCGACTTTGAAAGTGCAGATAAACTCTCTAAAACAAGACCACCTTCACCTTCATAAGCAAGCATTTTCAGGTGTCCACTCAAAGCATAAACAGCATCAAACAGTCGTCCTACTGAAGAACATTTCGGAGAGTTAATTTCTCTTTGATGCATCTGATAAAATGTTTTAAGTTCACTTTTTTTAAAAGAAGTTATAAGTTCAGATTTCATCATAAATATTTCATCTAATGTAAAATATTCAAAAAGGAGCGAAAGAGCAACTCTTCGTGGTTCTCTCACAGCTTTTTCGCCTCCTAGAAGAGCAAAATTTTTGAAATGATAAACTCTCTTATAGTTTACTTTATCGGCTACAAAAACCTCTCCACCCCATATACTTGCATCATCGCCATAACCAGTACCATCAAAACAAAATGCCAAAACTTTTTCGTCTAAAGAGTATTCAGCCATGCAAGCAAGGGCATGAGCATAGTGATGTTGTACCTGTAAAAGTTCAACACCAGTATGATTTTTAATATACTCTTTTGCCCAAAGTGTCGTTTCGTATTTTGGATGCTTATCACAAACAATTATCTCAGGTTCAAAGTTATAAACTCGCTTTAGTGTCTCTACTGTTCTACTGAAGTATTCAACTGCTCCTATGGAATTTAGATCTCCTATATGTGGAGAAAGAACAATGTTATTATTAAATGCTAGTGCAATCGTTGCTTTTTGATTTGCACCAAGTGCTAAAATTTTTTTCTTACTCTTATTTTGCATGAAAAAACTCTGAGGAGCGAAACCCCTTGCCATTCTAAGCATTACCAACGATGCATTGACATCTTGAACTACACTATCATCGCAGGCATTAATAATCTCTCTATCGTGAGTTAAAACACTGTGTATAACAAAAGGAAGTTTATTGAGTAACTCTTTAGCATCTCTTATCATTGGCTCATCACTTATATTGGCACTAGTAGCAACTATAGGAAAGTCCAAATTTTTTAAAAGAAGTGCATGAAGTGGTGTATAAGGAAGAAATACACCTATTCTATCGATATTTGGAGCAATAGAATCAGCGAGAGATGAGTTTAATTTTTTCTGCACAATGACTATTGGTCTCTCTTGAGAAAGAATAAGTTTTTCATCTTCTAGCGTAAGAGAAGCTACGCTTTTAATAGCACTGATATTTTGAAACATCACAGCTAGGGGCTTCGAAGGTCTATGCTTTTTCAAACGCAGTAAAGATACACTTTTTTCATTTCGAGCATCACAAACTATATGAAATCCACCTAGTCCTTTAATAGCAACAATCTCTCCACTTCTTATTAAATCACACAAGCTCGTAAATGCTTCTTTCTCATTCACTTGTACTGTTCCATTAGGCTCAAGAAGTTGAAGCTTTGGACCACACTTATAACATGAAATTGGTTCAGCATGATATCTTCTGTTATTTGGGTTATTATACTCCTCTTTGCACTCTTTACACATGACAAATTTATTCATAGAAGTATTTTTTCTATCATAAGGTAAATTTTTAATAATAGTATATCTTGGTCCACAATTTGTACAATTTATAAAAGGATATTCATATCTTCGATTTTGCGGATCATTAAACTCTTCAAGACATTCTTTACAAAGTGATAGATCAGCTGGAAGCATAATAGAAGTACTCATCCCGTTACTTACAGACTCTCTTATCTCAAAAGATATAGAACCTTGAGAGTCAATTTTTTCTTTACCAATAAAATCAATTCTTGAAAGCGGAGGACTCAACAACGTTACATCTTCTAAAAAAAGTTCTATTGCAACACTGCGTCCCTCGACTTCTATCACCACGCCAGAACCATTGTTGAAAATAAAACCCGAGAGTCTATGTTTTGACGCAAGTTTATAGATAAAGGGACGAAAACCTACACCTTGTACGATTCCGCGTATTTCTATTTTTACCCTACAGGAAGAGTCCGCCAACAACAGCATTTTCCTTTCCTATTGGGTAATTGATATTCATATGAGGAGGTGTCTGCTTAAGATTTCTCTGCATTCTTGAGAAAAGAGACTGATTTGCGAAATGGGTACCACAAAGAACTATCTCTGTAGCCTTTGTTTTACTTTTAAGTTCTCCAAGGAGTTCACTAAAATAATCCCCAAAACTTTCAAAAATAGAATAACTTAATATTGCAGTACTCACATCAGCCAACTGATAAGATATAATACTAGTAAGAAATGCAATATGATCAAACCTGTTGTCTTTTACATGTGTATCTATCTGTAATCCGCCCTTTCCTACAAACTTCATCGCTTCATTGACGACACCTCGCATACTCTCATCTTCAAGTCCTAAAAGAATTGCTGTAGCTTCAAAAAGTTTTACATCATCTCTAGTTTGCAGTGCTTCTAACTTTGCATAAGCTTCTGGCATTTTAGTTTTAAAGTTAACAACAAGTCTATCTGATCCTTCTCTCAACTCTGTCATATTTTGTAAAAGGTTTGTTGTATCAAAAGGCTTTGGTGGTACAATTCTTATGCTGTTTTTCCCATCATAATATAAAAAGGATGGCTCTTCATCGAAATAAGCACCTACACATTTCTTAGAAAAGAGATTGTGTTCAGCTATCACTGACATGAAAGATGCTTCATCTTGAGAAATAATACGTTGTTGACTATGATATAGTTCTTCATCCCCCTCTAAAACATTTGCCTTATCAACATGAACAGAGTCAAATTTCTCCATTTTATCAAAAAGAGTCTTCCCTTTAAATGCGACAGAAACAAAATCATGAGCTACACTGAGTATGTTTTTGGACTCAAATGCTACAGACGGAAAAGAAACTCTTTCTCCCTCAGCTAAAAACATCACGTCCTTATTTAAGAAAACTCTTAAATCTTTCTGTGAATTTACTTCTAAATCATAATCCATCTTTATATCAGCTTCAGTATATTCATCTGCTTCTTCATAAGCGATATATTCAAATCCAAGTTTTTGAAGTTCTACGCACAGAAGTATAGAAAATCCATCTTCTGGGTATTTTACATATCCTGTATTATTTTTTGTTAGTTCTTTAAGTTCTTCCGATTTTAGTGTTACATTCAAAATAGGTCGCTCAATCGAAAGCAGTGCTTGAAACTCTTCTGTAATAAGAGAAAGATTGTCTGTTATTTTTGAAGCATTAATCATCATAATGATAGACTCTTTATTCAGTTGTGAAGCTTTATAAAAAAGTCTATGACCGAATGTTGTTTTCATAAGAAGCTTCTTGTCGTCAGCTATTGCTTTTGCTGCCACCTCAAACATCGTTCTAAAACTACCAGCATCATTTGCATAACGTTCGCTTGATTTATTTACTAAACGAACAGGAGGTGCACACTCATGACAAGAGTTGATGTAATGCTTCTCTTTCAGACCACTACTCTGCATCTCATCTTCACATTTTGAGCATGCTCTTAAAAACTTAAAACTTGTATTTGCTCTTTCATATGGGTACTTTTTCAAAAAACTATAATTCCCGCCACAGCTATTACAAGAGATAAAAGGGTAATAGTATCTTCTTGATGAAGGATCAAAAAGCTCTTTTTGACAGTTAGGACAAAGTCCAAGATTAAGAGGGCAGTCACTTTTTATTTCAGGAAGAGACTCTACAATCTCCTCACTTTCATAATTTTTTGAATCTTTCAAAAAGATAGAAGCCGGTAATTTTTGTGCAATTGATTCAAGACACTCTTGTAATTTTTCATGCTCTGAATCAAAAACAAATATTATTTTTGTTTCTTTTTCTTCTATATGTGTATTTATACCAAACTCTCTAATGAGATTAACAATAGAATTCCGTATATACTCTTTTTTTGCTATTAGTTCAATTTCAAGGACAAAAGCCATTACTTACCTTTTTCATAATCATAGCAAAAAGTATTTAAACTTTTTGCTATAAAATGATTTAATTTAAATGTCAATATTTTTATTACCATCTTCATTTACTTTCATAAATTTACTACCTCCTACAACAATGGCGATATCGCCTTCTTGCCAAAAGATTGTTCTCCATATTTGATAATATATATGAAATACTACCCAAATAATTATAATCCACATACTCATATGGTGAACAATTCTTACATCCATAATTGAAGGAATATTTCCAGCCATTCCTACCATCCATGCACTTACTGGGATAGTCCAATCAGTAATTAAATGTAACATCCAAGGCCACCAAACACCAATACTACTCTCTCCTGATGCTAAACCATGAACATAAAGCTGAAGACCTGTAAAAAGCATCCATGCCAGCAACATATGAAAAATAATAAAGTAAACAGAATTAAAACTATCACTGTGTGATGAATCAAACTTTTTTCTTCTATTTAACGTTATAAGATTTAAAATTACTTCAAAAAATTCTATGATATTCTTTTTTGTTGGTATAATTTTCAAATAATGCTTTTCGAATCGTGAAAAGAAAAACAGGTAGCTCACTATTATTGAGGTTACATCAAATATAATCGCAACCATAAAATGTCCCCAACGGTTCCAAGCCATGACATACTTATCTACTGCATCATCAGCTATGAAAGCTTGATAATATGGATCTGCAATATAGAGACCAGTAATAATTGCAACTATCATTGAAAAAACATTTACCCAGTGAATAAGACGCATACTAAATGTCATACGTCTCACTCTCACTCTCTTATGTCCTAGTTTATCGTCATATTCGACATTTTTACTACTCATGCTATTCTCCTTAGATACTACATTGAGTATCTATCTTATAAACACCAAGTTCTTTTCCCTTGCTATCTACAACATGCACAGCGCAGGCGATACAAGGGTCAAAACTGTGAACTGTTCTAATGATCTCTAGTGGTTGCTCAGGATCTGCTACTTTCGTACCAATCAGAGAAGCCTCATAAGCACCTAAACGACCCTTATAGTCTCGAGGCGCTGCATTCCATGTAGATGGAACAACTGCTTGATAGTTAGAGATTTTTCCATCTTCAACTTTTACCCAGTGACCAAGTGCACCACGTGGTGCTTCTGCAAGACTTGCACCTTTCGTGCTTACACTCACCTTATCAAAATCAAACTCTGTCCAAGTATTTAAATCCCCAGCAGCAGCGTTCGCAGCTAACTCATCAACCCATTTTATCATCTCATCAGCCATTAGTTCAGTTTCTATCGCTCGTGCTGCTGTACGCCCTACAGTACTAAAAAGAACCGTAGTTGGAAGATTACCCTGTTTTAAAAATTTAGTTACATATTTTGTGATGAGTTCGTGTCCGGAGGCAACACCGACTATCATACGAGCAAGAGGTCCAACTTCCATTCTTTTATCATCATAAATCGGAGATTTAATCCAAGAGTATTTTTCATCAGTTTTAAGATATGACATGCCATCTGCTTTTTTCTCTAACCCTGTATACTTAGGAATAGTTGTTCCATCATATGGATGTTGTGGCTCTGCGGCATCATACCATGAATGCGTAACATCCTCTTTAATCTTCTCTGGATCAAGTGGGTAAACTTTACTTAAGTCACCATTTAAAACAACACCAGATGGGAAAAGAAGTGCAGACTTATAAAAACCAGTATCATCTAATCTAAAATCTCCATATGTCATATAATTCAGAAGACCACCACCTGTTCCTCCAACGCCTTTTCCTGTTGTATGTGCAGTATATGTAGCTGTCGCATCTGTTGCTTCATCCGCATACATAGTTCCTGCCATATATACCGTAGGAAGATAAGCCTGTTTAATAAACTTAGTACAGTCTTTCAAGATACTTTTAAATAAAGCTATACGAGCTGGGTTTTGAATATCTTGTACACAAGTAACTCCACCAACAACAATTGATTGTGGATGTGGATTTTTACCACCAAAGATTGCCTGCATTTTTGCCATATCTCTTTGAATATCAAGAGCTTTTAAATATTGAGCAACACCGATGAGATTTTGTTCTGGTGTAAGCTTGTAGTGCTTATTTCCCCAATAACCATTTCCAAAGATACCTAAACGGCCTTGTTTAACAAACTTAGCAACTCTATCTTGAATCTCTTTGTACTGTCCTGCACCTTCAATATAAGGGTTTGTACCAGCTACTTTTGCCCACTTTACAGCTTCCTCTGAAGTTTTTTGAGGATCTGCAGAAAGAGCCGAAACAACATCAACAAAATCTAATGCATGAAGATGATAAAAATGAACTAAGTGGTCATGTAGATAAAGAGAACCTTGAATAAGATTACGTACTAGACGTGCATTTTTTGGAATAGTAATATCAAATGCATCTTCCACTGACTCAATTGAACGCTGGTAATGTGTACCCGTACAAACACCACAAATACGCATAGCTAAAAGACCTGCATCACGAGGGTCACGACCTTGTAGAATTGTCTCTATTCCACGAAATAACGTTGATGATGCATATGCATCTACAATTGTATTGTTCTCATCAATTACAGCTTCTATTCTTAGATGCCCCTCAATTCTTGTAATTGGATCTACTATTATATGTTTTTTTGCCATTTTAATACTCCTTATTCTCAGTTTTTCCAGCTATAACACTTGCAGCCGCATGTATCCCTATACCAATACTCGCTGCCGTTAATAACCCCAAACCAAATTCATCAACAGTTTTCTCAACACCACCAGTCGGTGCTTTTATTTTTGCATCAGCCATTGGACGCTCGTATGCGTATTTATCCCAAAAATCAGGTTCAGAACAACCAATACAACCACGACCAACACCGATAGGCCAGTTTACACCCTCGTTATATCTAACAATAGAACAGTTATTAAATGTCATTGGACCTTTACATCCAACTTTATAGAGACAAAAGTTGTTTTTAGCACCTTCATCACCCCACTCTTCTACATACTCACCCGCATCAAAGTGTGCACGTCTTTCACAGTTATCATGTATTCTATATCCAAATGCAAATTTAGGACGTAGTAACGAATCTAATTCAGGAACTTGACCAGTTAAAATATAGTGAATAATCACACCAACCATATTGGCTGGATTAGCAGGACAAGCAGGAATATTAATAAGTGGCTTCCCTTTTAAAACGTCCATTACGCCTACAGCACTAGTAGGATTTGGAGCGGCAGCTGGTACTCCTCCAAATGTAGCACAAGAGCCAACAGCAACAACTGCTGCAGCATGCTTTGATACTCTCATAAGATGATCATACATCGTTTCTCCATATGCACCAATAGTACCAAACTGTCCATCTAGCCCCATCGGGATAGCACCTTCAACGAAGAGTAAATACTTATCTTTAAATGTGTGCATTGCCTCTTCTAGCTGTTTTTCAGCTTGATGGCCAGAAGCTGCTTGTAGTGTTTCATGGAATTCTAAAGATATAATATCTAAAAGAATTTCATCAATTTTTGGTCCATCTGAACGTAGTAATGCCTCTGAGTTACCTGCACAATCTGAAAGTTCAATCCAGATAACTGGGGCTCTATTCATTAGAAGTGCTGCATCTGCAACAAGTGGCGTAAATGATGCTGGCAACATAAGCATACCCGTCACAGCACTTGCCCATTTCATAAAACTACGACGATCAACCCCTTGACTTTCTAGTAAATCGTCTATATCTAAACGATTTTCTCTTGGTGTTTGTGTTTTAAGTTCTTTAATTCTTGCTTCACATGATTGAAATAGCTGCTCATAATATGTATCACCTCTATTTGTTTCAACACGTGCACTTTTAGATGTAAAAAGTTTTTTAACACCTTCGATTCTATCTGACATAATATCTCCTCTTTTTAAGACTGAATAACTGTTCAGTATGCTACATAAAAATAACTTAAAGTAATATAATGAAAATTAAAAAAATATTATCATATTAAATTCTTATATTATAATAGGACTAAAATCCCAGAATCCAGAACCTTGCATAAACTGAACATACGTATAAGAGGGTCTATTTCATAATACTTTTTCCCCAGATAAAAAATTCTCCCTATCAGCATAGTGTACATTTTAAGTATAAAATTTTGTTTCTAGGAACTTGGAAGTTTTGTAAAATTAGACAAATTCTTTAAATGAATTACAGTTATATTTAATTATTTTTTAGATAAACTTCCACTCTTCAAATATGGTGTTGTAGCCAAGTGTTAAGGCGGCGACTTTGCAAAGTCGTGATCTCTTAGTTCAATTCTAGGAGAACACCTCCAATTCTATTTTTACTTCAAACTTAATTTAATTCAATACAAAAAATGATTTAGATAAGATATACATATGAACCTACAGATAAAAAGCAAAGTCAAACAGATACTCACATCTGATCTTCCTTTTACTGATAAAGTCTCTTATAGAAAGACAATATTGCTCAATACTATGCTGTTGTTTTTATTGTTCGTTTTGCTTTTTTTAACTATCTTTAACCTTATCACGCTTCATCACTATACTACGGCACTATTTGATTTTATTGCTTTTGTTTTTACTCTAGAAATCCTAGGTGATTTTAAACGCAATAACAATATACAAAGAACTTCCATACTTACAAGCATCATCATAGATATACTTTTAATACTTTTTGTATCCAATCATGGACAATCACACCTAGGAATTATCTGGCTTATTTTTGTACCTTTTGTAAACATTTTACCTAATGGAAAAAATATCGGTCTCACGCTAAGTATCATAATTTACTCATATTTTTACTATCTTGCCTATGAGGGTTTAGGTCTTTGGAATGACGGTTATTGGAACTATACAGATCTCATAAGACTTATGCTTTCAACTTCTATTCTTACAGCTCTTGTCTATCTTATGGAGTCTATCAGCGAGCAAGCTGACAAGGAATTAAAAAAAGTACGTATGCGTGAAAAAGTTATCATGAAAAAATTAAATACACAAGCGACTACAGATGATTTGACAAAGATGTATAACCGCAGATACTTTACAACAATCACGCCCTCCATTATCAACACCGCACGACGTGAAAATGAGTACCTTACCTTTTTTATCATTGATATAGATTTTTTTAAAAATTATAACGACTACTATGGTCACCAAGCAGGAGATGAAGCACTGCAAAAGGTAGCACAAGTCCTTATAGAGTTTATGCACAGACGAAATGATTTTGTTTTTAGACTCGGAGGAGAAGAGTTTGCAGGACTTATTAACTCAAAAAATATTGAACAAACACACAGATGGCTCACAACACTTTTAGAAACAGTTGCCTCTTTGGAGATAGAACATCTCAAAACAAAACTAGATAAAAAAGTTCTCACCATCAGCTGTGGTGCGTTTACAACAAAAGCAAATAAAAATACGAATGTAAATATACTCTATAAAATTGGAGATAAAGCACTCTATCAAGCTAAAGAGAGTGGACGGAATAAAATAGTGTTTATAAATGAGGGGTAATCATGCCTCATTAAAGAGGCAGATGACTATTTTGCTAATGCTGCTTTTGAAGCTTCAACAACTGCAGTAAATGCTGCTGCATCGTTCATTGCCATATCAGCAAGAATTTTACGATCTAGTTCGATACCAGATTTATGAAGACCATTCATGAAAGTTGAATAGTTCATTCCGTTTAAACGACATGCTGCATTGATACGGATAATCCATAATTTACGGAATTCACGTTTTTTTTGCTTTCTATCACGGAACGCATACATCATTGAGCGTTCTATTTGCTCTTTAGCTTTTCTGAAGTGTTTACGACGACCGCTGTAAAAACCTTTCGCTAATTTTAATATCTTTTTGTGTCTTCTTCTACGAACAACACCTGTTTTAACTCTTGGCATTTCTTTCCTTTTTTTTCTTTACCCAGCTGCGCTTAAGCAGTCGAGGTGCCATGTCTGTGATGGCTTGCCCAACTCTTTAAAGTTGGAGATTTATGAAAAACTAAAATTAGTTAATCATATCCTTAATGTTTTTCTCATCCGCTTTAGCAACTACTTTTGGAGCATTTTGCTTACGACGAGTTTTTGCATCTTGTTTTGTTAGAATATGGCTTCTAAACGCAGTTCCACGTTTAATTTGACCATTTTTCTTAACTTTAAAACGCTTTACAGCGCCTTTTACCGATTTCATTTTTGGCATCGATAATCCTTTTCGTAAAATTTTGGAAATGCGATTATACCAAAATATTTCTAAATTTTTGCTATACTCCATCTATGAATTCAATAAAACATATAGAAAATGCCCTAAAAGAGCTAGATGACGAAGTACAAAAAATACTTTTAAACTGGGATATCCCACTCAATGAAAAAGATAACCTTATGTTGCCAATTTTACAGCAAAAAAGAGTTTTGACACAAACGCTTGAAGACTTAACCTATCTAAAAGAACATCCACCAACTCCAAATCAACCCTGTGGAATTTCAAAATATAGAGAAGATTAAGGAAAATTAGTTATAATTTCATCGCTTCTCTTTAGACCTGTGCAATGGGTTGCTAAGATAATGTGTCAGAGTAGGAATACAGCAGCACACCTTAGTTTCTCATGTGCCGCAGCCATCTGGAGAGAGGCACCTCAAAACAATAAAAAAGAAAAACTATGCTTTACATAGTCACTGCTCTCAAACCTGAAGCACAAGCTTTCGTTGACAAATACAAACTCACAAAATCAAAACTTCAAAACTATACACTTTTTCAAAATCAAGATATCAAACTTATCATCAGCGGTTTAGGTGTTCAAAATGCAAGACTAGCAACACAAACGCTTATCAACCACTTTGACATAAGTGATGATGACTTTTACCTCAACATAGGAATCTGCGCTGCTTCAAAAGAGCACAACATTGGCGATTTGATTGAGATTGGTGCTATTTACCATGAAGATATTTGCTATGTATTTGATACTACAAAAGCGTGTATCACCTGTCTTGATCAAGAGAGTTCTAACACGCAGCACAAGATAGCCGACATGGAAAGTTATGGATTTTATGATGCCGTCATTCATAATCCTGCCATCAAAAACTTTCACATCCTCAAAGTCGTAAGTGACCACTTTGAACCCCAAAAAGTCACAAAAGAAAAAACAAAAACACTTATCTTTCATGCTATAGACAATATTCATACTATTATAAACAAGGATTTCTCTTGAAAATATTTTTACTCTTTTTAAGCCTTTTTCTCAGCCTAAACGCAGCAACACTTAGTGATACACAGCTCAAAAAAATGATAGGACGTATGCTTATCCTCGGCTTTAGTGCCAAAGAGATAAATGCAAGTTCACAAATAGCAAAAGATATCCAAAAGTATGATTTGGGTGGTGTGATACTATTTGATAGAGAATTTAAAGATAGAAACAAAACAAAAAATATTGCTTCTCAAACGCAGCTACAAAAACTTACAAAAGATTTACAAACATACTCTAAAAAACCACTTTTTATCGCAGTTGACCAAGAAGGCGGAAGAGTTGCACGACTCAAACCACAGTATGGCTTTGTAAAAATCCCCTCAGCGGCAAAAGTAGCAACACAAAATCTAAACGCAGTACACGAGATTTACCAAACGCAGTCACAAATGCTCCATAAAAATGGGATAAACCTCAACTTCGCACCAGTTGTTGACTTAGCAATCAACCCTAAAAACAGCGTGATAGTTGGGCTTGAACGCTCTTATGGAAAAAATCCTCAAAAAGTAGCAACTTATGCCGCGGTGATGATAGAAGAACAAAACAAAGAACACATCATCTCTGTTTTAAAACATTTCCCTGGTCACGGCTCATCTTTAGGTGATTCGCATAAAGGCTTTGTGGATGTCACAAATACTTGGACACAAAAAGAGTTAGAACCTGACCTTACGCACTTTTCAATTTCTGCAACTCCAGATACGAAATTTGATTAGCCCGAATAAGCAACTTCATCCTAAGTGCAAAATGATTTAAA
>Ga0256840_1001662_pt1 | contig 20531 bp, 22 predicted proteins | sample 355202metaG_FD_185969 | JGI IMG/M metagenome (GOLD analysis project Ga0256840, IMG submission 185969) | Hydrothermal vent microbial communities from Mid Atlantic Ridge, Atlantic Ocean - 355-202 | ecosystem: Environmental > Aquatic > Marine > Hydrothermal vents | place: Atlantic Ocean: Mid...
CGAGGTCAGTCGCTTTCATATCAGAAGTCTCTGCCCATCCTTCTACTGCCACCATACCATCAATCGCATCGATGCCTACAACGATAGGGTATTTGGCTGCCATATCTTTGACAAACTGTGCATCTTTGACGGCGATAGAACCAAGAATGAGTCTGTCAATCCCCAATTCCAAATACATTTTAATCGTCTCTTCATCACGTATGCCACCACCAAGTTCTAGCTTGAGGTTACAGTTTTCACGTATCTTTTTAATCTGTTCCAGATTTTCTGGTTTGCCTGCGAAAGCACCGTTAAGGTCAACAAGATGCACCCACTCACTGCCTAGTTCTTCAAATTTCTTGGCGACTTGCCATGGCTCGTCACTATATATTTTTGCAGACTCCATGAGTCCTTTACTTAGTCTTACGGCTTTTCCGTCTTTGAGGTCTATGGCTGGTAGTATGGTCATTTATTCTGTTCCTTCGAATAGGTTTGTTAGTTTTTGTTTTAGTTCGTTGAAGTTTGCGTGTGAGAAGTCGAAAGGGGCTTTTGGATATAAAGATTTATAAATACAAGTTAAAATTTTTCTATTTTTATTTAACTTCTTTAATTCAAAACACTCTTCACAACCTAAAAAATTATCTTTTTTATCCAATGTATCAACAATAAAATAGTCAAGATTTTTATTAAAGATATAATAATCTACCTCTATCTCCCAGTTTAAGTCTTGAATTAAACTTTCAATAGCTTCTTTACTATTCTCTAATCCTCCACAGACTTTATCATCATCTTCAAAGTCACAATCAAAAACAAATAGAACTTTTTTAATTTTAGTGCCAATCTGTTTAGTTAAAAGGCTATAGTTTGAACTATCTAAAAGTTTAGATTTTCCACCCATTTTTTCAATATATCCATCAAAATTTGAAATATCTTGAAGTGAAACATCATGTTGTTTTATGTCATTAAGGAGAAGTCTCAAAAAAGTTTTATCATCACTTCCTTCACAGATAATTTTTACCATCCTCTAATATCCTGATGTTGTTCTACTTGATTAATAATCTCATTATACTCATAGACGATAGATGTTATTTTATTATCATCGTCTCTACCAAGCTCAATAAATCTTATCTCTTCATCTTCCAACCTCTTAGCCACTCTAACATAAGACTCGATACACTCTTTTGAATGGGTGGTGGCGAAGACTTGGACGTTTTGATCTTTTGAGATGGTTAGGATGATTTCCCATAGTTTGTCTAGGTTGCTGTAGTGGATGCCATTTTCGATTTCATCTAAAAATAAACATGCATCTTTACTAATTAAAATAGATGCTATAATTAAAATATATTTTTTTAACCCATCTCCAGATTCTGATATATTTTGAAATGATTTTATACTATTTAAAAATACTTGTGGTTTATCGTATAATATATCAAACTCATCTATATTTTTATCAAAATCTCTTAATAATTTATTAAATTTCGGTTTATTTCTATTTGCTTTAATTTTATCATACATAGATGTAATTAAATTATCATCAATATAACTACTAGGTATAAATATAAAATCATTATTTATATTAATTTTATTATCAAATTTAAATTTGCCTTCTAATGCTTCATTTGCAACAGTGAACTTTCTGTTGAGTATATATTCTTGCTTTAGTCCTTTTTCTTTGTACTCTATAGTAAATATTTTATCATTAGATTGTATAGATATATTTTTATATTTGGCAAATATATCTAAAATATTTTTCAAATTATTTTCCTTAGAAACATTTAATAATCTTCTATTATTTTCAATTTGTAACAATGAAATAAAATTTGCGAAATTATTATCATTAGGTCGAATAATTATCGAACACGCCTCCATAAAAGCCGTCTTCCCCACATTATTTTTCCCACCAATAAGATTCACTCTTCCAAAACCCTCTGCTTTGAAATTGTCAAAACATTTAAAATTTTTAATCTCTATATTTTTTATGAAATGTTCACTCATTTGGTCTCCTTCGTAGGTGTGACCATGTCACACGTTATCATAATGTTTATTTAATAAATTATATCCAAATCTAATTTTGTTGTGTGACATGGTCACACCTACAATTTTACAAAATTCTCAATAATCTTCAAGCCATTCTCATGGCTTTTTTCTGGGTGGGGCTGTATGCCGTAGATGTTGTTGTTTTGTACCGCAGATACAAATTCGTAGCCATAGTGTGTTTTGCCTATGGCGTATTTGTCATCACATACAGCATGGTAGGAGTGTACGAAATAGAGGTAAAAATCATCAGGAAGTCCTTTAAATAAATCATTTCTAATTTCTAATTTCTCATTTCTCATTTGGAATGTCTCATTCCATCCCATGTGAGGTACTTTTTGAGGGTGGTCAAATTTTGCTTCATCAAAGGCGACTACTTTACCAGGAATGAGTCCTAAACCTTGTGTGGAGCCAAACTCTTCTGAACTTTCAAAAAGCAGTTGCATACCAAGACAGATACCAAGTAGAGGTTTTCCTGACTGAGCATAAGCGATAACAGCTTTGTCCATACCATTTTCTTTCAAGTGCTCCATCGCATCACCAAAGGCACCCACACCAGGGAGAATAAGTTTGTCATACTGCGCTAGTTTTGTTGGGTCACTCTCAAGTGAGGCATTTGCACCTACTTTAGCAAAAGCATTGATGACAGAAGCAAGGTTTCCCATATTGTAATCAACGATTCCAATCACGTGTATATTCCTTATAAGGGTTTATTAGTATCGTGATTATAGCCAATTAAAGTAAAAGCATCTACTTGACTGATGACATATTAAAGAGTTTTCAAGAGTTTAATGGATAAAATTTTACTTTAAATTTGAATAGAGATGTCTAAGTGAAAGCTGTTGTTCTCAGAAAGAAGTAAAAAAATGACCTGTGCCTTATGTAATAGTGAAACATTATTTGAAGATGTTGCATATGAAGATGCTAAATCTTCAGAGAAGCTCTTGGTTTCTTTATGTAAGCAGTGTGGTTTGATACAGCAAAACCCTATACCTTCTTCTGAAGAACTAAGGGTTTATTATGCTCATAACTATAGAAATGATTACAAAAAGAGTTATACCCCAAAACCAAAACATATTTATCGTGCAGGGAAGATAGCATTAAGTCGCCTTAAATTTCTTAAAAAATATGGTATTTCGTCTGGTAAATTACTGGATATTGGGGCAGGGGGCGGAGAATTTGTTTATTTAGCCCAACAGATGGGCTTTGAATCTTATGGTGTTGAACCAAGTATAGGCTATTCAGAATATGCAAAACGTGAATATGGTTGTAATGTAACTACGGGAGAACTTGATGAAATTACAGGCATGTATGATGTTGTCACTATTTTTCATGTTTTAGAACATTTGCCTTCACCTGTAGAAGCATTTAAAAAACTTTATCATTTGTTGAATCAAAATGGTATGCTATTGGTTGAGGTTCCATGGATCGAAACTATGGATGCATCTCCTAAAAATATCTATTTTAAAGCCCATATTTTTTATTTTAGTATCGATACAATTGTAGCTTGTGCAAGTCCATTTTTTGATGTTGTGGAAATTGATACGACGTCAAATTTAAAAATACTGTTTAAAGCAAAAAAAACAGATAGATACTGTGGTCTTGCCTACGCAAAATTCGGTGAATAAATTGATGTCACGCATGAAAACAAAAGGGTGGATAGAATATTTGTTTAAGGGAAAGGGTATTTTAAAGCCATTTTTTAGAGTAGCTCAAGTATTAGAAGAAAGTAGTCGTACAGAAACACCAAAGAAAATACTCGATCATTTTATACCTAAGAAATGAAGACTAGTATATGAAGGGTTGTATTTTAAGTAAGTATAAACTAAAAAATTAATAGGGAGAGTCTGTATGAAAGTTGCGATAGTTAAACTCTCTGCTCTTGGCGATATTGTGCATGCTATGGCATCTTTACAGTATATAAAACAATGGTTCCCTGATATCAAAATAGACTGGATAGTAGAGGAAACATTTAAAGAAGTATTAGAACATAATCCTCATATTGACAATGTCTTGACGGTGAATATTAAAGCGATTAAAAAAGATAAGTTAACATTTTTTTCGCAACTGCAACAACTAAAAAAATACCGTGGGTATGATTATGATTTGGTCATAGACTTGCAAGGGCTGATTAAGTCTGCTATTGTTTCTAAAATATTGGGTAAAAATGTAGGATTCGATAAAACTTCTATTCGTGAAAAAGCAGCGACATTTTTCTATCGAGAAGACTTTTGTGTGCCTTATAGTAACAATGTGATTGAGCGAAATATACGTTTGTTGTTATTGGCGTTAGGAAAAGATGTAGAGATTGATTTTACGCATAAAAAACCTTTTTTGCATTTTTTACCAACAGATATAGAACATTTGAGACCATATATGAATCAGAAAGTATCAAATATCGTTCATGTAATGGGGGCTAGTTGGGAGAGTAAAGTATATCCTAAAGAAAAATTTGTAGAAATCATTCAACATTTAGAGGGAAATCATCTTTTACTTTGGGGTAATGAAAAAGAGTTAGTCTCTGCACACTATGTGAGTGAACATACACAAGCTACTGTCTTGCCTAAGATGAATTTAAATGGGTTAAAAGCACTTGTCTCACAAGCAGATTTGGTGATAGGTGCAGATAGCGGACCTACCCATTTTGCATGGGCATTGAACCGTCCAAGTATTACTATCTTTGGTCCTACTCCTAGTCAAAGAAATACGATGCTGACTTCTATCAATAAGGTGATTGACTGTGGCAAGAAGATTGACCCGTTGATGTTAGATAAAAAGAATTTTTGTATCCGTGATATTGAGGCTAACGATATTGTATGTTTGGCAAAAGGGCTATTGGGATGAAAGATATATTTTACTTAGGAGTCTACTATGTGTTTAAAGGGTTTATTTTGCTTATCCCTAATGCATGGATGTACTATATGGCTAAAGGCATTTCGAGGTTGATATACCTCGTGGATAAAAAGCACAAACATATTGCAAAGGTTAATTTGAAACTTGCTTATGGTCAGAGTTTGTCTGAAGAAAAAAAAGAAGTGATTGTCAAAGCTTCTTATGTAAATTTGATGTTACTGCTTATAGATTTTATACGCAATCAGGGGATTAGTAAAGAAAAACTTTTAAAGAAAGTAACATTTAAGAATGCACATATTTTAACTGAAGCTTTGGAAGCGAAAAAAAATATTATTCTCATCACAGCACATTATGGAAATTGGGAACTTGTGCCTTTGGCAATTGCTGCAAATTTTGGTCCACTAACAGGTGTTGGACGGAAAATAGATACGGCAAGTATAGATACCATTTTAAAACAAAATCGTGAACAGTTTGATATTGAGATGTTAGAGAAAACAGGTGCGATGAAACCAATGATAAATGCCTTGAAGAATGGACGGATGTTAGGTTTGTTGGTAGACCAAAATACTACTGAAAAAGATGGGTTATTGGTTGATTTTTTTGGTAAACCTGTACGGCATACCCCCGCTGCAGCTATTTTGGCACGACGTTTTGATGCTGTAATCATACCTGCATTTATTAGAAGAACAGATTCTCAAAAGTATACGATTACTTTTTATGAACCTATATTGACAGAAAAAACAAATAACAAAGATGAAGATATACGTGCCTCTGTGCAAAAACAAGCTAAAATAACAGAAGATGTTATACGAGAAAAACCAGAAGAATGGTTTTGGCTACATAAACGATGGAAAAATCAATTTGAGGAGTGTTATAATTAAATGAAAAAATATAAAATAGCCATAGCAGGAACAGGGTATGTTGGACTTTCTAACGGTCTGTTACTTGCACAACATAATGAAGTGGTAGCCTTAGATATTATTCCTGAAAAAGTTGAGATGCTTAACCGAAAGGTGTCGCCTATAGAAGATGTGGAGATAGAAGCATACCTTAGTAAAGACACGCTGAATTTTAGAGCAACATTAGACAAAAAAGATGCATATTCAAATGCTGATTATGTCATTATCGCCACTCCTACAGACTATGACCCAGAAACAAATTATTTTAATACTAAGTCTATAGAATATGTCATAGCAGATGTGTTAGCACTTAATCCCAAAGCGACAATGGTTATTAAGTCTACAGTACCTGTGGGGTATACAAAAACTGTAAATGCACAGTTTAATACGACAAATATTATTTTTTCTCCAGAGTTTTTAAGAGAAGGTAGTGCCTTGTATGACAACTTATACCCCTCTCGTATTGTGATAGGAGAGCAAAGTGAACGTGCAAAAATATTTGCATTTTTACTAGAACAAGGTGCCATTAAAGAAAATATTTCCATACTTTTTACTGACAGTACGGAAGCAGAGGCGGTGAAACTGTTTTCTAACACGTATTTAGCAATGCGAGTTGCTTACTTTAATGAGTTAGATTCTTATGCACAAGCACATGGACTGAATACCCAGCAGATTATAGAGGGAGTAGGGCTTGACCCTCGTATAGGGACACACTACAACAACCCTTCTTTTGGTTATGGTGGTTACTGTTTACCTAAAGATACAAAGCAACTTTTAGCAAATTACAAAGATGTACCGTCAAATATGATACGTGCCATTGTGGATGCAAACAGTACAAGAAAAGATTTTATTGCAGACAGTATTTTGGCAAAAAATCCTAAGGTTGTAGGGGTATATCGACTTACCATGAAAACAGGCTCAGATAACTTTAGAAGTTCAGCGATACAAGGTATTATGAAACGTATTAAGGCGAAGGGTATAGAAGTTGTCATTTATGAACCTACGATGGAAGAGGAGATGTTTTTTCATTCTAAAGTAATGCATGATTTAGAAGCATTTAAAGCACTTTCAGATGTCATCGTAGCAAACAGGCTTTCGGATGATTTGAATGATGTAAAAGATAAAGTGTATACACGTGATATATTTAAAAAAAATTAAAGAGTAGTTATGAAAATATTGGTCACAGGTGCAGCAGGGTTTATAGGGTATCATTTGAGTAAAAAATTACTTGAACGTGGTGATGAGGTAGTGGGCATAGACAATATTAATGACTACTATGATGTCAATCTAAAATATGGTCGTTTGGATGCATTGGGTATTGAACGTGAGAGCATAGTAGAAGGTCAAGCATCTTGCTCAGCAAAGTATGATGCTTTTACCTTCATTAAGTTAGATATAGCAAATAGAGAAGGTATGGAAAAGCTTTTTGAAACAGAGCATTTCGATGCAGTAATGAACTTGGCTGCGCAAGCAGGAGTACGTTATTCGTTAGAAAACCCTCATACCTATATAGACTCAAATGTCGTAGGTTTTATGAATATTTTAGAAGGTTGTAGACATAGTGGTGTGACCAATTTAGCCTATGCTTCAAGTTCTTCTGTTTATGGACTAAATACCTCACAGCCATTTCAAACTTCTGACCATACTGACCATCAAGTAAGCATATACGCTGCAACCAAAAAATCAAATGAAATGATGGCACATACTTATGCACACCTCTATGGCATTCGAGCTACAGGATTACGTTTTTTTACGGTGTATGGCCCGTGGGGAAGACCTGACATGGCTCCGATGCTTTTTACCGATGCTATTTTAAATAATAGAGCAATAAATGTCTTCAACCATGGAAAAATGTCACGAGATTTTACATATATTGACGATATTGTAGATGGCATTATTAAAGTCATCGACAATCCTGCGACACCATGTGACACCTTTGACACAGTGCATCCTAATCCTTCTCTATCTTCTGCACCTTACCGCATCTATAACATAGGAAATAATGCACCAGTATCTCTTATGGGATTTATAGAAACTATTGAAGATGCTTTAGGGAAAGAAGCAGAGAAAAATTTTATGGAGATGCAAGCAGGAGATGTAGTATCGACCTATGCAGACACTACGCCACTGATGCAAAATTTTGGGTATCAACCCAATACATCACTAGATTATGGCGTTTCAAAATTTGTAAAGTGGTATAAAGACTTTTATGACTATATCTAAACTTTCAGTGGTTATCATTACTTATAATGAAGAGAAGTATATAGAAGATGCCATAAAGTCTGCACACTTTGCAGATGAAGTACTAGTTTTGGACAGCCACTCAACAGATGAAACCTGTGCGCTTGCAGAAGCCTTGTGTGCAAAGGTTGTGACACAAAAATGGTTGGGTTTTGGTGCACAAAAAAACAAGGCGATTGCTTTGGCAGAATATCATTGGGTATTTGTTTTAGATGCCGATGAACGCATAAGTCTTGCCTTGCAGAAAGAGATAAAAGAGACAATGAACAATCCTCTAAAAGATGGCTATTTTGTTCCTAGAATCAATAACTTCTGGGGCCATGACATTAAGACTTGTGGGCTATACCCAGACTATAGCATTCGTCTTTTTGATAAAAATAAAGCACAATTTAATAATGTACCTGTACATGAGTCGGTACAACTCAAAGAGAATGTAGGGTATTTAAAAAATCCTATGACCCATTTAGCTTACGAAAGTATCGATGCATTTATTATGAAGCAAAATCGCTATTCAACACTACACCATCAAAAAAATAATATACTTAAAGCGATTTTTAACCCATATTGGACGTTTTTTAAATTATTTATTCTTAAAAAAGGATTTTTAGATGGATGGAATGGTTTTATTATCTCAAAACTTTATGCACAGTATACGTTTTGGAAGTATGTGAAATGAAAAATACAATTAGGATTTTACACACAGAATGGTCAGATGGCTGGGGTGGTCAGGAGATTCGTATATTGGGAGAGATGATTGCATTGAGAGAAAAAGGTGTTGAACTTTTTTTGGCATGTAGGGCAAGTGCAAAAATTTCAGAAAAAGCACATGAACAAGGGTTTAAAGTATTTATACTGCCATTTAAAGGTAACACTGATATTCAAACAATGTTAGGTCTGATAAAAATTATCAAAAAGTATAAAATTGATATTGTCAATACACACAGTGGCAAAGATACTTGGGTTGGAGGATTAGCTGCTAAGTTTGCAGGAGCGAAATTTATACGTACAAGGCACCTTTCCAATCCTATTAGGAACAGTAGATTAAACTTTATTAATGAATTGGCAGATTATATTTTTACTACTGGAGAAAGTGTACGTACAGATATGATTGAGAATAACCGTATTTCTCCTAGTAAAATTATGTCAATACCTACAGGTATCGATGAAACTATTTTTAATGTAAGTCACTTCAAAAGAGAAGAAAGTCGAATAAGTTTTAACCTTGAAGATGAGATTGTTATTGGTATTGTAGCAGTATTAAGACAATTCAAAAGACATGACATATTTATAAAAATGGCTGATAAATTGTTAATAAAATATCCCAAAAAGAAATTAAAATTTTTGATTGCAGGTGAAGGTCCTCAGCGTAAAAATATTGAAAAAATGATTATGCAATATGGTCTTGAAGATAAGGTTCTATTGTTGGGTCATGTAAAGAATGTTGCAATGTTTTTAAACGCAATTGACATTTTTGTACTTACGAGTGATTCTAAAGAAGGCGTACCCCAATCAGTGATTCAGGCACTTATGATGGAAAAGCCAATAGTATCAACCAATGCAGGTAGTACAGGAGATTTATTTTATAAGAACAATTTTGCATTAATAGATGCAAAAGATAGTCTAGATGCTTTAGTGAAATATGTTTCAAAATATATTGAAGATGATAATAGGCTAGTGAATGCTTCGCAAAAAAGAGCATATATTGTAAAACATTTTTCTAAAGTATCTATGTCGAATAAAATTTACGCTGTGTATAAAGAATTATTGAAAAAATGAAAATATTAATTATTAAATTTAGAAATATTGGAGATGTTTTATTGTCTACACCTCTGCTGGAAAACTTAAAGTTCCATTATCCCGAAGCTAAAATAGATTATGCGTTAAACAAGGGATGTGAAGATGTGATTTCTTTAAATCCTGCAGTGAGCAATATCTTTATTTATGATAGAAATTCCATTAAGACACAGGGGATATTTCGTCGTATAAAAAGTGAAATAACATTTGTTCAAAATATTATTAAAAATAAATATGATATTGTCATAAACTTGACAGAGGGGGATAGAGGTACAATTATTGCTTGGTTGAGCAATGCTAAGATAAAACTTGGATATAAATCACGTAATAGCTTATTGAAGTTATTTGATATTTTTGATAAGGTTGGGAGTGAAGAGAATATTCATACTGTTTTAAAAGATTTGCAATTTATAAACTTGTTGGATAAAGAAGTGAAAAGTTATAAAGTATCTATCTTTTGGACAAAAGAAGATGAAAGGAAGGTTGACTTATTGCTTAAAGATGAAGACGTAGCTACTTTTATTCATATTCATCCTGTTTCGCGTTGGATGTTTAAATGCTGGGAAGATGACAGAATGGCAGCTATTATTGATTATCTACAACAGGAAAAAAACATGAGGGTTATCATAACTGCAGCACCAGACAATGTAGAATTAAAAAGAGTAAAGAATATCCTCTCTCTTTGTAAAACAAGACCAACTGACCTTTCTGCAAAGTTGACACTGAAGCAGTTAGCATATCTTTCTTCAAAGGCAGAACGCTTTTTTGGGGTAGATACTGCACCAATGCATATTGCTGCTGTTGATACACCAGTGATAGCTTTGTTTGGAGCGAGTTATCCCAATATTTGGGGACCTTGGAATAATAGTGGTGAATCGAGGTTCATTTTTAAAAATGGAGTGCAAAAACATGGTATACATTTAGTAGTATCTCAAAGAGATCACTCTTTATTTTATGAAAATAATATAAAAAAATCAAGAGGGATGAATAATATTGATATATTAAAAGTAATAAGGGTGCTGGATGAATGTCTTTAAAAAAATAATTTTATATTATAAATATAAGAAAAAAAAATTTAAATTTTTAGGTAAAAATGTAAATTTTAAACAGTTTAATTCAAAATATGTTAATAGTCAAAACATTAGTATTGGAAATTATAGTAAAGTATTAGACTATGCTTATATTGATGGGAAAGGAGAAGTAACAATAGGAATTTGTGTAATTATTGCTCCACATTGTACTATTTTGACAGTTAATCACAATTATAATGAGTCTCTTATCGATTATTTACCTTTTGATAATGTAAACATAATGAAAAAAGTTATAATCGAAGATTACTGTTGGATTGGACGAAATGTGATGATACTACCTGGAGTTACAATTGGAAGAGCATCTATTGTTGCGGCTGGAAGTGTCGTAACTAAAAGTATTCCAGCATATAGCATTGTAGGTGGAAATCCTATACAATTAATAAAAAAAAGAAATATTCAGGAAACAAATAGATTGATAAAAAATAATAGATGCTGGAAAGATAAAAAAGTAAATTTTAATAACAAGAAAATATATAAAAGAAGTATCCATGAAAAAAAATAAAAGTATATATCAGAAAAATTCAGAATGGCTGATGTACGTATCATTATACTTGTTGGTATTTACACTTCCTTTAACAGAAGCAGTTAAGAATCTTGCTCTCATTCTTTTTTTAATAATAGCCTTTTATTCTACCTATAAAAAAGATATTACTATTAAATTTGATTTGATTAATATTAGCATACTTCTTATGCCTGTATTCATTTTTATTGGAAGTTATTTTTCGATAGATCCAAAAAATACTTTAGAAGGATTAGATTCTATAGCTACAATGTCAATATTATTTATTTATGTACGAGAATTAAGCTGGACTGAAAAGCAGGTAAAGTATTTATTTCTCTCAATGTTTTCTGGGTTTTTAATTACATTAGGCATGGGATATTACAAATATATTATGTTGCATAAAACTTTTTTAGAACTTAATTCTGTTGGTCACGTAAATCACTCAGCGATTTATATGTTATTTATATTTACTATTTCATTGAGTTACTTTATTCTTTCCTATAGAAAATTAGAAAAAAAATATCTTCTTTTTATTATGCTAGTAAATATTTCAGCAGGAATTTCTGTATTTGTGACAGGTAGTAGAGCTACAATGTATTCTTTACTTGGTATCCTTGTTTTATTTATTATATATAGTAGTCTTTATTTAAATAAAAAAATATTGTTGTCTCTTGGGGCTCTTTTTTTAATAGGAGGAATATTATTGTATTTTAGTATGAATTCCTACACTATCTATAAATTTCAAGAGGGTATATTTTATGTCTCAGGTAGGGAGGATATAGCTATTGGGTTTATAAATTCTTGGCTGCACCATAATAAATTATTTGGGATAGGATTAAACAATAGTAGCTTAATAGAGTTAACAGATTATTATGCTAATTACAGTACTGAGAGAATTTCACATTACTCACATGCACATAATACATTTTTAACATATCTTTCAGAAAGAGGGATTGTAGGATTAGGGATATATATCATTTTCATATTTTCGATTTTGGTCAATTTACTTAAAAAGTTTTTTCTTAACCCTAAAAATAAATTTGTTGTGATGGGGATATTTATTTGGATTCTAAACTTTATAATATCATTTGCCAATACAACATTTCACCATGAAAATGCCATATTAATGTTAATTATTTGGGCTTTGGCAATAGGCACAACAAGTAATGAAAAAACTAAAATTCATTAGAGCCAACCAAACCAAACATGGTGGGGCAGAAGTATACTTGTCTCGTGTTTCAGATGAGTTGAAACGTGTGAATATTGAACATAACATTGTTTACTCAGATATTTCAAAACGATTACCTTCTTGGCTTCGCGTTTTTTACTTTAACCATACAGTATGTAAAGCTAAAAAAGATGATAGTTTTTATTTTTCATTGGAGCGTATATCTTGTCCTGACATATATAGAGCAGGAGACGGTGTGCATAAAGTTTTTATGCAAGTAGAGCAGAAGTCTTTTTTGAATCCTTTACATATGATCTATCTTTTTTTAGAAAAGAAATGTTTTCAAAATGCAAAAAAAATTATTGCAAATTCTTTGATGATTAAAAAACAGATTATTGAAACTTATGGGATTGAATCAGAAAAAATTACTGTTGTGCACAATGGAGTCAATAAGGAAGAGTATAACTATCATGAGTCTTTTGTACGGCTAGAGAGAGAATGGCAGATACACTCAGAAGAAAAGATAATTTTATACGTAGGTAGTGGTTTTAAACGTAAAGGAGTAGAAGTATTTTTACATATACTTTCTAAGTTGACCTACCAAAAATATAAGGCATTTGTTGTAGGTAAAGAAAAAAAGATTGCTTATTACCAGAATCTTGCGAAAACATTAAATATAGAAGATAAAGTTATTTTTACAGGTGCTAGAGATGACGTAAAAGACTTTTATGTGATTGCAGATATATTTTTATTTCCTACTCGATATGAGCCTTTTTCTAATGTTGTCTTAGAAGCTATGAATTATGAGAATGTAGTCATAACCACTAAACAAAATGGTGCAAGTGAAATTTTAGATACAGAATATATTATGCAAACTCCAGATGACTTTACTATTGTTAGCAAACTAGATGATTTGTTGTATGATGATAAAAAACTTGAAACACTCAAAAAACGTAATTTAGAGATAGCACAAAATTATAGTATAGAAAAAAATGTAGCAGAAACGTTAAAGGTTATTGATGAAGTTATGCATTGAAGTACCTACATGGCTCGGAGATAGTGTGATGGCTACCCCTGCTATTGAGATGTTGATTAAGGCATATCCTGATGTGAAGATTACGATATTTGGTACAGATGTTTCGACAGCCATCTTTTCAACACATCCCAACGTTGAGAAGATTGTCATAGATGAGAGTAAAAAATCACGCTTTAGAGGCTTATGGCTTTATAAAAAGGCAAAAATGTTAGGCTCTTTTGATAGGGCACTCACTTTTAGAAGTTCACTGGCTTCTCGTGTGTTCCTTTGGGGACTGTCTGCTAAGAAAAAAGCACACTATAAGAAAAACCAAAAAATACAACGACATCAAGTTTTACGTTATAGTGATTTTGTAAATGAAATTTGTGCTTTAAATCTTATACCTGAAAAGTTGATGCTAACTCTTACTTCTACTGTATATAGTAAACCCACATTAGGCATCAACCCTGGAGCGTCCTATGGTTCTGCAAAACGCTGGTACCCTGACAAATTTGCTGAAGTGGCTATCGCTTTACACGATGTGTATGATATCGTTATATTTGGTGGTCCTTCTGAGGTAGATATGGCTGCTGATATTGAAGCGATTCTCAAAGAAAATCAGATAAAAAACTATCAAAATGTTGCAGGGAAAACAACGATTGTTGAGTTGTGTCAAAACATAGGTGGCTTGTCTCTATTTATTACTGGAGACAGTGGTCCTATGCATGTGGCTACTGCATATAAGATACCAACCGTGGCACTCTTTGGTCCAACAAAGGACAAAGAGACTTCTCCTTGGCAAAACCCTAAAAGTATTATCGTTAAAAAAGAGATGGCATGTGCTCCATGCATGAAACGTACTTGTCCTTTAAAACATCATGAATGCATGAAGTTCATAGAAGTAGATGACGTTTTGGAGGCAGTTAAAAAATTGAACCCTCTGATTAACCTAAGCGTTCAATTAACTTAACGCGTTGTCTATAATCTGGCAAATCGTATGTCCAAAGAGTGTGTGCATCTCTTGTATGCGTGGTGTGTCGTTAGAGGGAACTACTAGATTGACATCGCACACATCATTCATCTTGCCTCCATCACGTCCTGAAAAACCTAGGGTATGACAACCTAGTTCTTTTGCTAGTGTGAGTGCGGAAACAATATTTTCTGAGTTTCCTGAAGTGGAAATACCTATGAGTAAGTCACCTTTGTTTGCTAAGGCTTCTACTTGTCTGTCAAAAACACGATGATACCCATAGTCATTTCCTATGGCAGTGAGTGCAGATGTATCTGTTGTGAGTGCAATACCAGGCAAGCCACGGCGTTCTGTTTTGTAGCGTCCTGTAAGCTCTGCTGCGATGTGTTGTGCATCAGCAGCAGAACCACCGTTCCCGCAGAGTAATATTTTATTTCCATTTTTGAGTGTTTCTACTGCCAAAACAGAGGCTTTTTCCAAATCTGAACCCATTGTATCAATAACAGATTTTATGGTTCCTAAATGTGCTTTAAATTCTTTTTCAATGGTTGGTTTCATTTTATTTTTCCTTAACAGGTTTTTGCTTGTATCTTTTCTATGGTTTTAGTGGTGCTTTTACCATCAACAAATTGTACGAGACGTAGCTCATCTGCAATGTCTTGCCCTATAACCTCTTTACCTTCATAGTCACCCCCTTTAACCAATATATGTGGTTGCACTGCTTTGATGAGTGCATAAGGGGTATCGTCATAAAACTTTACAACATAGTCTACTGCTTCGAGTGATGCCAAAATATAGGCTCTATCATCTTCGGTATTGACAGGGCGACTAGCCCCTTTAAGACGGCGTACACTTTCATCGGAGTTGAGTCCTAATATAAGAACATCACCATAGTTTTTGGCTTCTTCTAGGTACTTGACATGCCCTACATGCAAAATATCAAAGCAGCCATTGGTAAAGACAATTTTTTTGCCTCTTTTTTTCAATTCTTTACTCAGTAAAGTCACTTCATCCAGTGTTTTGATATGTGAATCACTAGTCGATTTGTTGAGGCTTGACTCATACTCTATAATCTCGTTAAGCGTGGCAGTAGCAGACCCTATTTTGCCCACAACAACACCTGCTGCGAGGTTGGCAAATTTGACAGCGTTGTCAATACTGTACCCAACAGCGAGTGAAAAACCTAAAGATGCAAGTACCGTGTCACCTGCACCTGTGACATCATACACCTCTCTAGCAACGGTAGGGAGCACCCTAAGTGTATCATCGTAAATAGCAATACCATCTTCACTTAAAGTAATGAGAGACACGCAAAGCTGGCAGGTTTTTTGTAGTATAGTAATAGCCTGTTGTAAACTTTTTGTATCGTCGATAGAAATGCCTGAGGCAATCATCGCTTCTTTTTTGTTGGGTGTCAGTAAGTAAGCACTTTTGTATTTACTATAGTCTGTTCCCTTAGGGTCTACAAGTACTTTGACATCGGCTTTGCTTGCAAGGGCTATGATATTTTGAGTAAACGCAGTGGTTAGGACACCTTTTCCATAATCGGAGAGCAGCACAATATCGTAAGAGGAGATAGTATGGGCAAGGGCATTGAGCATCTTTTCTTGAATGTCAGGAGCAATATCTTTAGTGCTTTCTTTGTCGTATCGAACGACTTGTTGTTGCGAAGCGATAATACGGCTTTTTTTGGAAGTATGGCGACCTATTTGTGTATATAGGTGTGTGTCTTTGAGGTCAAGTGCTTGAAGTAAAGTGCGTAGTTCTTGTGCGTTATCGTCATCACCCACAACAGACATCACATCAATTTTTGCCCCTAAAGCCGAAAGATTGTGCACGACATTACCTGCACCACCGAGCACAGAAGTTTCTTTTTCTATAGCCACTACTTGTACAGGTGCTTCAGGTGAAATGCGTTCACAAGAACCCCAAAGATAGTGGTCTATCATCAAATCGCCAATGACAAGTATATGCGGTTGTTTATCTTTTAAATGTATCAATGACATTTCCTTACGTGTTGACTTCTTCATTATACATACGTTTTATCTCAGGAAGATACTCTTTAATGCCATCTTCAAGTTCCCATTCTGGCACATAGTCTAAAAATTCTTTAGCGCTTGAAATGTCTGCTTGCGTATGCATTTGGTAGCCCGTAAAAGGATTTGGGAAATAGTCTGTGCCGTAGTCAGTACCCAACTCTTTTTGTAAAATATCTGCAATGTCTTGAAAACTTCTTGGTTTAGATGTGCCTACATTGTAGACACCTGATTTTTTCGCATTACAAGCTTTTATATTGGCCTGTAGGACATCTTTGATGTAGACAAAATCTCTTACAATAGCATCGCTACCCTCAAAGAGTCTAGGCGTTTTTCCTGCTAATATTTGATGCCCAAACTGAATGACAGTAGAAGACGTTTTGTCTTTAAAGAATTCTCTTGCACCATATACATTAAAATATTTTAGCCCTACGATGGTCATCTCTGGGTTTTCATCCATATATCTGTAGGCAATCTGATCCATGGCATACTTGGAAAAGCCATAAGGATTCTCAGGTCCTTCTTTGCCTACGGTTTGTGGGGAAGGCTGTGAACCATAGGTAGCAGCTGAAGAAGCATAAACAAGTGTTGCTTGCATTGTTTTTGCCATGTCAAGTAGGGTATAAAAACTATTGACATTGGTTTGCATAATAATCTCTTGGTCATACACACGTGTGTCGGAAATAGCAGCTTCATGGAAGATGTAGTCAAAATGATATTTTTGTAGTCTTTCCATGTCTGTAACACTGTTTAAATTTCCACAGAGGATGTCCCCATGAAAACCTATGAGGTTTTTGTAGTGCCCAAAACTTTTGAGGTTACCATTGGAAAAGACCTCTTCGCTTCTAAAACAGTCGAAAATGACAATCTGTGATTGGGGAAAGTGCTCTTGAAAATAAAAGGCCAAGTTTGAACCTATAAATCCTGCACCACCTGTAATAAGTATGGTCTTGTTGTTAAAGTCTATATCGTTGTATTTCATGACCTTATTATATCGGGATTTTCTTCTAAAAAGTCTGCACATTCTTGGATAGAAGTAAAAAGATAATCATAATTCTCAAATGTACGTGTACCTATGGCAATAGTATGACCTATCTGCGTGTTGTGAGCAAAGTTAATATCACTTTGTTTGTCTCCTATCATCCATGAAGCATGAAAATCGATATCTTGAAGCCCATCAAGCATACCTATAGCAGGTTTACGGCAGTTACACTGTACTTCAGGAGCGTGTGGACAATGCAATACAGCTTGTATTTCAATACCTTTCTGACGTAATTGTTCTGTCATCCACAGAGTAAGAGTTTGAAAATTTTCTTCAGTATAGTACCCACGACCAATGCCAGATTGGTTGGTGACTATAAAAAAAAGATACCCTGCTTGTTTAAAAGAAGAGAGGAGTGTAAAAATACCTTCAGAAAAATCGAAATCCTTTATCTGGGAAACATAACCATGGTCTATATTGATAATGCCATCACGGTCTAAAAAAAGTGCTTTTTTCATCTTTTTTTTGTATAGAAGTATGTGACACTAGATTGCAGGAGCAAAATAATAAGCCATGCCAACAACATACTAATCCATGTATGGCTAAAAAAGTGGTCACCAATCATCATTTTGTAGAGTCCCATACTCCAACCTGTCAATAGCGCAAAAGTAAGCGCGAGATATTGGTTTCTTTTTCGTTTAAAAAGAAAAAATAGAGCCATTAACGCAAAGCCACCACTGGCATGCCCCGCAGGCCAACATGCGATGTTTGGTTTAGCAGCCAAAGCCTTGCTATAGGATTCCCACACCGCAGTTCTAGGATAGGTGCCACCATAGTGTATTTCATCTTTTGGGCAAGGCATGTTGGTCGTTTTTTTTAGCCCACCTGTAATAGTAGGCACAAAAATTGCCGAAAGTATGACTACAAGCAAGCCTTGTTTGTAGGCTTTTATATGGGGTGATGTACGAAAAAAAATAAAGACAATCAAGAAGCCTACACCCACAGTAATCAGAAGTTTTTTGATGCCTGTATAAAAAATAAAATGCCAAGGTTGTGCATTTGTATCGAGTACCCATGTATGTGTGGAGATTTGGTAAAAGTAATCTTGTAAAGAAATATCAACATCTGTCATACCAAAAAAGTAGATAGACACTAGCAATAAGAGAAGTGTCCATAAAATAGCTTGTTTATTTGGCATGCAAGATGTCCATCTTGGGTTGATATACCTTTGTTTGTACGTTAAATAATCCTAAAAGAGTATAGGCTAGGTTGTCTTGCGAAAACTTTTTTGAGGCAATACTCTGAAGATGTGTGATGTCAATACTTCGCTTCATCTGCGTCCCAAACCACATCAAAGCGCCAATGTGTTTTTGGGCATCAGGTGCCATGAAATAGGGAAGACCATGCAGATACAACCCATTCTCTCCTAAGCTTTCACCATGGTCTGCCATATAAATCATGGCAGTACGATGGCTTTTGTCATAAGTTTTGAGAAATGCTATGACCTTGGAAAGAAAGGTGTCGGTATATAAAATAGCATTGTCATAGGCATTGGTAATCTCTTCTTTGATACAAGATTCAAGTTGGTTGGTGTTGCAAACAGGGGTGAATTTTTCGTACGCTTTAGTATAACGTTTATAGTAAGCTGGACCATGATTTCCCATTTGATGTAGTACAATCAAAATATCTTTATCTTGATGCTTTCTAATAAAGCTATCTAAGCCTTTAAGCATGCCAATGTCTCTACATTCGCCTTCGCTACATATTTGGTTGTTTTGGGAGATTTTGTAATTTTCGTAGGGAATGCGTAAGGCGACACCTTTTGAGTCTGAATTGTTGTCTCTCCAAAGAAGGGCTACTTTTTTTGTGTGTTTTAACACATCTATGACATTTTCTTGCGCGCGTCCTTTTTTGTAACTATAGGCATCACGAGAAAGTAAGGAAAACATACACGGTACAGAAACAGCAGTGGACGTACCACAAGAGTACATGTTAGGAAAGTTAATCACCTCTTCCATTTTGAGTTTAGGGTTGGTCTCTCGTGCGTAGCCATTCAGTGAAAAGTGGTCTGCCCTTGCAGCTTCACCCACTACCATAATGACAAGTTTAGGTACAGCACCATCCGCTACTACTTTAGCATCAATCCCCATAGGTTTGAGTACAAGTGGGGCACTGTTGTATGTAAGACTTATGTACTTTCCTGTGGAATATATCCAATAGAGTGGATTCACAGTATAGCGTAGAGGTTTGTGCTCTCTAAAGAAAGAGGTGTAGTACTTGTTAAAGCTAAAAAGTGAAATAGCGATGAGAACTAAGGAAAGGATTAAAGTTTTTACCTTACTCTCTAAGACTTTCTTAAAAGGGCGTTTTTGAAGCGGTATTTTGTAGATAATAAATGCAGGTAAAATGCCTAATAAAATCAAATAAAGCAACTCTTTGATAGAAAGTAAATCCATGGATTCATGTAAGTCTGTTTGTAAGGTATTGCGTATCATGCTAGCATCGACAACGATATGGTAGGTATTCATAAAATAATTTGTCAAAGCACTGATAAGGACAACAACGATAAGTAAAGGTTTAAGAGTCCATCGCGAGCTTAGCAAGGTAAAAATAAAGACTGTGAAAGAAAACACAATGATTGCGATAGAGAATAAAAATGCACTATTGTCTTCGAGTGGGTAGACTTTGAATAGTCCTGAAAAAAATGCTACATTGTCAAAAAGAAGAAAAAAAAGACTCACATACATAATGAGACGAACTTGAGTAATGGCTTTGATGAGATACCTTTTTTAATGTAAGTTAAATGAAACTAAGAAGTAGATTATACACTATAAAAATTAATAATTAAAAGCTAAGTTTCATACCACCATAAAAGCTATTGTTGAATGTTTTGTCATATGTTGCATATTCGGTATCTATATTTCTATAGCCTGCAAAAAGATGAATATTAGAAATCATTTCCATATC
>Ga0256840_1001663_pt1 | contig 20521 bp, 21 predicted proteins | sample 355202metaG_FD_185969 | JGI IMG/M metagenome (GOLD analysis project Ga0256840, IMG submission 185969) | Hydrothermal vent microbial communities from Mid Atlantic Ridge, Atlantic Ocean - 355-202 | ecosystem: Environmental > Aquatic > Marine > Hydrothermal vents | place: Atlantic Ocean: Mid...
AGCTTTGTAAGATTTATGCTAGATTCAACAAGCCCTACTCCGATTGGATTTGCAAAATCAAACAGCTCGTTTTTTCCAGCACAGATTATCATAATCTTACAGCTATCCCCTCTTTGTCTAAGTAGCGCTTTAAATCCATAATATCTATCTCTTTATAATGAAAAATTGAAGCAGCAAGTGCCGCATCTGCTCCGTTTTTAAAAGCATCTTTTATGTGTTCCATAGTGCCAGCTCCACCGCTTGCAATTACTGGGATACCTAACATGGAGCTCATCTTTGAAGTTAGCTCTATATCGTAACCATTTTTCTGACCATCACAATCCATAGAGGTTAAAAGTATTTCCCCTGCTCCTCTTTGTTCGACCTCTTTTGCCCACTTTAGAGCATCTTTACCTGTATTGATTCTTCCGCCATTTATGTAAATATTCCAACTATTTCCAACTCTTTTGGCATCAATTGCCACAACTATGCATTGTGATCCAAATCTCTTTGAAGATTCATTTATGAAATCAGGATTATTGATTGCATGAGAGTTTATGCTTATCTTATCACAACCAACGCTTAGTAGTTTATATATATCATCAAGAGTTCTTATGCCTCCACCTACAGTTAAAGGAATAAAAACCTCTTTCGCTACCTCTTTGACTATATGTACTATAGTGTCTCTATTTTCATGGCTTGCTGTTATATCTAAGAATGTTATCTCATCAGCACCCTCATCATTGTACCTTTTTGCAACTTCAACAGGATCACCAGCATCTTTTAAACCAACAAAACTGACTCCTTTTACAACTCTTCCATCTTTAACATCTAAGCAAGGGATAATTCTTTTTGCAAAACCACTCATAAAAATTCCTTTTTCTAAAGGACACATTCTACTAAAATAATGCTGAAAATATCCAAAGGTTTTAAAATTGTATGATTTAAAGATAATAACTTTATAAGAAAACTTTTGATACAATAGATACAATTTATGTAATGCGGAAGTGGTGTGTGAAAATTGAAGCAAAAAAAAAGTTTGGTCAAAATTTTTTAAAAGACTCATCCGTATTAGATAAAATCATCCAATCGATGTCCAAAAGTGAAAGAAATTTAGTAGAAATTGGACCTGGCTTAGGTGATTTGACGCAAAAGTTACTAGAGGTTAAGCCTGTAGTGGCGTATGAGGTAGATAGTGAACTTTGTATCTATCTGAGAGAAAAATTTTCTAAAGAGATTGAGTCAAAAAGATTAGTTTTAGTTGAAGGCGATGTGTTAAATACATTCAAAGATAGATCTTTATCGTCACGACCATATGATTTGGTAGCAAATCTACCTTATTATGTTGCGACAACTATAATACTAAAAGCTTTAAATGACCCATTGTGTAGAAGCATGGTTGTGATGATTCAAAAAGAGGTAGCAAAAAAATTTTCTGCAGTATGTAAAACCAAAGAGTTTACATCACTAGCGATACTCGCTCAAAGTATTGCAAAGAGTGAAATTTTGTTTGATGTGCTGCCTGAATCGTTTGAACCTAGTCCAAAAGTGATCTCTTCGGTCTTAAAAATTGAAAAAAAGAGAGATTTTTTGGGTGAAGATGGAGTTTTTGAAAAAGAAGTAGAGCTAAGAATGTTTGAAAAATACTTGAAATACTCATTTAAAGCTCCTAGAAAGACATGGCTTAAAAATATCTCTTCTTTTGTGGATAAAGAGTTTGCAAAAGAGATTTTAGAAAAATTTCGCTACCCCACTACAATCAGACCTCATGAGATAAGCGTCTCGTCTCATCATCTACTATTTAAAGAATTGAGGAATGAAGATGGAAGAGAAAAAAGAAGTTGCTAAAAATGTTTCACAACAAGATAAGCAAGAAGAGAAAAAAACTACTAAAAACAGACAGCCAAATAAAAACAAGAGACAAAAGTTTCAAAGTGCAAAAAATAAACCTAGTGCTATAGGTGGAAATGAAAAGTGGCAAAATGACATAAAAAAAGTCATAGAAGCCAATAAAAAAATGCATCAAGAGAGACTTCAAAAGTTTAACCAAATAAACTCAAACAATGCAAAGATTCGCATAACCCCTCTAGGGGGACTTGGTGAAATTGGTGGAAATATTTGTGTATTTGAGACCGATACTAGTGCAATTATAGTTGATGTTGGGATGAGTTTTCCAACAGAGGATATGCATGGAGTTGACATACTCATACCAGATTTTACCTACTTAAGGAGTATTAGAAAGAAGATTAAGGCGATTGTTATCACTCATGCTCACGAGGATCACATCGGGGCATTGGCTTACCTTTTTAAAGAGATGCAATTTCCTATCTATGCTACACCACTACCACTTGGAATGATTGCAAATAAGTTTGATGAGCATGGCCTAAAGGCTCAAAAGAAGTACTTTAGACCAGTTGAGAAGAGAAAAGTCTATAAGATTGGAGATTTTAAAATCGAGTGGATACACATAACTCACTCCATAATCGATGCTTCATCTTTAGCAATTACCACTGAAGCAGGAACCATAATCCACACAGGTGACTTTAAGATAGATCACACTCCAATAGATGGTTATGTAACTGATTTGCACCGTTTTGCATACTATGGAGAAAAGGGAGTTTTGTGCCTACTTAGTGATAGTACTAACTCTTATAATGAGGGAATTACAAGAAGCGAGAGCACAGTTGGAAAGACTTTTGATGCGATCTTTTCAAAAGCAAAAGGAAGAGTAATTATGTCAACCTTCTCTTCAAATATCCACAGGGTTTATCAAGCTATAGATTATGGACTAAGATACAACAGAAAGGTTTGTGTTATAGGAAGGTCTATGGAGAGAAACCTCTTTACCGCCATAGATTTAGGGTATATAAATCTAGATAAATCAATCTTTATTGACCCACATGAGGTAAATAAATATAGCGATAAAGATGTACTAATAGTAACAACTGGCTCTCAAGGAGAGACTATGAGTGCGCTTTATAGGATGGCAACAGATGAACATAGGCACATAAGAATCAAAACGAGCGATCAAATTATAATCTCAGCCAAGGCTATTCCTGGAAATGAAGCTAGTGTCTCAAAGGTCTTAAACTTTTTGTTAAAAAGTGGAGCTAGTGTGGCATATCAAGATTTTAGTGAGATACATGTAAGTGGACACGCTGCTCAAGAGGAGCAAAAGCTTATACTAAGGCTAACTAAGCCGAAATTCTTTTTGCCAGTTCATGGAGAATATAATCACATAACAAAGCATAAAGAGACTGCCATGAAGTGTGGGATTCCTGCTAGAAATATACTTCTTATGAGCGATGGAGATCAGGTTGAGCTTTGTAGTAAATATGTAAAGAAAGTTAAATCAGTCAAGACTGGAAAAGTATATATAGACAATCAGATAAACCAGCAAATATCAAATGATGTTGTTATAGATAGACAAAAAATGGCAGATGCAGGTTTGGTTATGATTGTGGCTCAAATTGATGGTAGTGAGAGTAAGTTAATAGGAAAGCCAAAAGTCGCAAGTTATGGTTTGGTACCAGATAGTAAAGACCAAGCATTTAGTAAAGATATGGAAGGAGTAATCGACCAATTCATAATAAATGCAAGAAAAGAGCTATTTCATAACCCAAGAGCTTTAGAAAATGAGCTAAGACAGGTAGTGAGGAAGCATATATTTAGAAAGATGAAAAAATACCCTACAATAGTTCCAACTATCTTTGTGATGTAGGGCTAAAGATGAATTTTAAAAAAATTGCTAAAGAGGTTTTAGAGATTGAGGCGAATGAGCTACTAAAGTGCGCCAAAAGCCTTGATGATGAGATTTCAAGAGCAGTAGAGCTTATAGTCAACATTAAGGGCAAGCTAATAGTAACAGGAGTTGGCAAGAGTGGGCTAATTGGTGCAAAAATTGCAGCAACGCTAGCAAGTACAGGTACGAGCAGTTTTTTTCTGCACCCAACTGAGGCAATGCATGGTGATTTGGGAATGATAGGAAAAGATGACGCACTTTTGGCGATTAGCTATAGTGGAGAGAGTGAAGAGCTCATAAAGATGCTTCCTCACATAAAGAGATTTGATATACCACTAATAGGTATGGCTAAAAGCAAAGAGAGTTCGCTTGGAAAGTATAGTGATATTTTTTTATCGATAGCTATAGAAAAAGAGGCATGCCCATTAGATGTAGCTCCAACAAGCTCAACCACACTTACTCTAGCACTTGGTGATGCTTTAGCGGTTTGTTTGATGAAAAAGAGAGATTTCAAAAAATCTGATTTTGCTTCGTTTCATCCTGGTGGCTCACTAGGAAGAAAACTATTTGTAAAAGTTAGTGATTTGATGAGGAGTGATGGTTTGCCAATTGTCAGTGAAGATACACCTCTAAAAGATGCCATAATAACGATGAGTGAAGGAAGACTTGGAAATGTTCTTATAACTAACGCTAACGGTTCGTTAGTTGCAGTTCTTAGTGATGGAGATTTAAGAAGGGCACTCTTAGAGGAGGGTTTCTCACTTGAAAATAGGGCAGTTGAATATGCTTCAAAAAATCCAAAGGTTATAAGCAATGAAAATATGTTAGCAAGTGATGCACTAAAGGTTATAGAGGAGTATAAGATTCAACTAGTTGTAATAACAGATAAAAACAAACAAATAAAAGGTGTGCTTCACATTCATGACCTTGTAGAAGCGGGGATAAAATGACTCCAATCAGACTAAATAAAATAATCTCTCACAATACAAGATACTCTAGAAGAGAGGCTGATGAACTTATAAAGCAAGGACATGTAAAGATAGATGGCAAGGTTGTTAGTGATCTATCTACAAAGGTTACATTTGCCGATAAAGTGACAGTAAAAGGCAGAAGGCTATTTGAAAAAGATGGTTATACAGTAGTGGTTTATAACAAACCAAAAGGTGAGTTAGTTAGTAAAAGAGATGATAGAGGAAGAAAGACTATTTATGACTCTTTACCTAAAAAATTCTCGCACTATTTGAGTGTTGGCAGGTTGGATTTTGCTAGTGAGGGGCTTTTGCTTTTGACCGATTCTCCAAGAGTTGCAACTGCGCTTATGGAGGGAGATTTAGAGAGAGTCTATTATGTTAAAATAAATGGCGAAATTACTCCTAGTATGGAGAGTGCTATGAGAGAGGGCTTGATAGCACAGGATGCTAGAAAGGGCGGACACCAAGATAGTAAAATCTTCTCGATGGAGTTTGCACCATTTGCCAATTATAGAATTATAAAAAATAGACCAACTTACTCAACTCTAAAAGTAACCATAAAAGAGGGGAAAAACAGAGAGTTAAGAAGATTTTTTGCCTACTTTGATGCAGAGGTTGTAGATTTAAAGAGGGTAAGCTACGGTATAGTAGATTTAGGTATGTTAAAACCAGGTAAAACTCGCTACTTAGAGGCAAATGAGTATAAAGCTTTGAGAGATTATCTGAACTATTGGGAAAAGAGTGGTGATAGCCAATAATTTAGCTCTAAGTTTTAGACCAAACTCTATAGAGGGTTTTGTTGGACAGAAGCATTTAGTTTCAAAAGAGGCTCCCTTTTTGAAGCTTTTAAAAAGTGGCAAAATTCCACACTCAATCTTTTTTGGACCAGCAGGAAGCGGAAAGACAACTCTAGCTAGGATAATAGCAAAGGAGTTGGACCTTCCATTTTATGAGCTAGACGCAACTAGCTTAAAAGTAGAAGAGTTCAGAAAGATTTTCAATAAACACAGAAATGCCCTTGCAAAGCCACTTATCTTTATAGATGAGGTTCATAGACTTTCAAAAACTCAGCAAGAGGTGCTTCTTTTACCTATGGAGAATCAAGAGGCTATTATAATTGGCGCTTCTACTGAAAATCCCTACTTTACACTCTCAAGTGGTATTCGCTCTCGCTCAATGCTTTTTGAATTTTTTGCTCTTAGTGATGAGGATTTAAAGGAGTTAGTTAGTAGGGTTCAATCCAAGATAAAGTTTCAAATAGATAGCGATGCATTAGAGTACCTCATAAGCTCAAGCTCAGGGGATTGTAGATCACTTTTGAATCTTTTAGAGTTTGCTCTAAGTGTAGATAAGCGTGTAACTTTGCAAAATTTAAAATCTCTTCGTCCAACTGCTCTAAAGGATGGTGTAAGCTCAAGCGAAACTCACTACAATCTTATAAGTGCTATGATAAAAAGCATAAGAGGAAGCGATATAGATGCAGCACTTTACTATCTTGCAAGGCTTATTGATGGTGGAGAGAGTGCAGATTTTATAGCTAGAAGATTGGTAATTTTAGCTAGTGAAGATATAGGAAATGCAAATCCAAATGCACTAAACTTAGCAAATAGCTGTCTTCAGAGTGTTAGCAAGATCGGTTTTCCTGAATCTCGCATAATTTTAGCTCAAACCCTTATCTACTTGGCTAGTTCTCCAAAATCAAACAGTGCTTATCGCGCAATAAACGAGGCTTTAAGCTTTGTTAAAAATTCAAAAAAGTTAGAAGTACCTAAATATCTAAAAAGTCCGAGTCCAAAAAACTACAAATACCCTCACGACTTTGGAGGATGGGTTGAACAGGAGTATTTAAAAGAAAAACATAGTTTCTATGAAAGCTCTAACATCGGTTTTGAAAAGACTCTTAATGAGTGGCTAGATAGGATAAAGAGTTGAAATATAGTGAGTTCGAAAAGGCGGTAGAGACTTTGGGACTTTGTACTAAGGTAAACTTGAGAGATTTAAAACTAGTTTATAAGGAGTTATCAAAAGAGTTTCATCCAGATATGCCAAATGGAGATAGTCAAAAGTTTGATGAGATAGCAAAAGCTTATAACCTTTTGAAAGATTTTATGGAGAACTATAGATTTAGACTTGATGAAGAGGAGTTTTTAACTCAGTTTCCCTCTGTTTTATCTAAGGAGGATTGGCTAAGTGGAAAAGTTCAATAAGTTAAGAGTTTAACCCAAATTATGCAATAGGACTCACTAAATTAGCACTTATAGCCTAGTTTAGCAAATCCTATTGTATAATTTGGGTTTATAGAGGTACTATGAGCCTTAAGTATAAACTCAACAATCCAAAATACTCATGTAATGCAATATAACTTTTTTTAAATGCTCCAAAATTAGGAAATAGATCCCACATACTTTTTTTATCTTTTGAAATTTTAAAGTCTGTTGGTGCTGGAGTTGGCTTAAAACCAAAATAGCTAAAAAGTTTCATGGAGCGTATCATATGATACGATGAGGTTACGAGTAAAATTTTTGGTTTATGAATACCGGTTTTTTTAAAAATCTCTTTCGTAAATTTTGCATTTTGGTATGTATCTAAACTCTTTGACTCTATATCGAGAAGTTTAACTTTGATTTTAAATGAGTTTTCTATCTCTTTGAGGACATCTAAAAAGGCATCAGCTTCACTAAATGAGCTATTTAGACCTCCTCCGCTGTATATTATTGGTAGATCAAGTTTATATGCCAATATTATGCCATAAACTGCTCTTTTGTAGGCATCGCTTTTTAATGGAGTATTTGGAGAGCCTGCAATACTTCCGCCTCCTAAAATGACTACAGCATCTACATTTTTTTTAAGTTGAATCTTTTTAAACGGTTTTTCCAATGGAGCTAAAAGCAGATCAGCTACATATGAGTTGCTAAGGAGGTAAAAAGTTATTGCAGTGCCTATAAAAATCTTTCTAAATCTATTCACAAAAAAAGATGCTATTAATAGTAAAAATATAAATATACCTGGTGGCAAAAAAATATATGTGAATAGTTTAGAGATTGTATAGATCAAAGCATTGTTACCCTTTTGTCTCCACTTTTTAATTCCCCTATGATGTATCCATCAGAGTTTTCTAAAACATACTCAATATAATCTTTTGAAACAACTAAAACCATACCTACTCCCATATTGAAAGTTCTAAACATCTCCTTTTCTTCAATATACTCTGCCATTAAGTCAAATATAGGTAGTGTTTCTATTTTTTCTTTATAAACAACTGCTTGAAGATTGTTTGGTAAAACTCTTGGTAAATTCTCTACTATGCCACCACCAGTTATGTGAGCTAGTGCATTGATATATGGTTTTAATTTCTTAAAAGTTTTTACATATATTTTTGTTGGAGTTAGAAGAGTATCTATGAGAGTTTTTTCCCCAACATTATCTTCAAAACTCCAGTTTAGTTTATCAAAAAAAAGTTTTCTAACTAGCGAATAACCGTTTGAGTGAATTCCAGAGCTTGGAAGAGCTACTAGAATATCACTCTCTTTTACATGTGCCAATCTATTCATCTCTTCATACTCAGCAATTCCAACTGCAAAACCAGCTAAATCAAAATCGTTATTTGCATACATTCCTGGCATTTCAGCTGTTTCACCTCCCAATAGCGCACACTCAGATAGTTGACAGCCTTGAGCAATTCCTTTTACTATTTCAACTGAAGCATCAAGATCTAGCTTGCTTGTAGCATAGTAGTCTAAGAAAAAAAGAGGTTCTCCAAAATTGCAAATTAGGTCATTTACACACATTGCTACTAAATCTATGCCTACAGTATCATACCTTTTGGCATCTATTGCAAGTTTTAGTTTTGTACCAACACCATCTGTAGCGCCAAGCATAACAGGTCTTTTGTAACCAGATGGAAGTTCATAAGCCCCAGCAAATGAGCCAATTCCTCCTATAACATTTTGATTAAAAGTTGATTTTACAATTGATTTTATATTTTCTACAAACTCATTTCCAGCATCTATATCTACACCGGCATCTTTATAGCTAATTTTGCTCATTTTGACCTCATTTAATTATATATCAACTGATTTTAACAAATATATGTTAAAATTGTCATAAAGAGTATAGAGTGGTTTTATGTTAAAAAATGCTTATGTATTAACTGGCGGGATTGCAACAGGGAAGAGCACTGTTTGCTCTATGCTAAAGGAGTTTGGTTTTTTTATAATAGATGCAGATAAAATTGCCAAAAGGGAGTTAAATAACTCAAAAGAGGAGATTTGGAAAATTTTTGGTGATAAGGTGTTTGAAAGTGGTAAATTGTGCAGAAAAAAACTTGCTGATTTGATTTTTTCAAGTTTAAGAGATAGAGAAAAGCTAAATAATTTACTTCATCCAAAGATCAAAAATAGCATATATGAAGAGGCACATAGGCAAGAGACTTTTAATAAACCCTACATCATAGACATCCCACTTTTTTTTGAAAGTGGTGAGTATGAGTGCAAAATGAGTGTTGTGGTGTATGCTCCTAAAGAGATTCAGATAAAAAGACTTATGAAAAGAGATAATTTAGATAAAAAAGATGCATTAAAAAGATTAAAGGCACAAATAGATATAGAGATAAAAAAGAGAAGAGCTAACTGGATCATAGATAACTCAAAGGATTTAAAGCATCTTCAAACAGAGGTAGAAAAATTTGTTAAATTTGTAAAGGAAGAGTATGCAAATTGCAAAATATAATGCGAGTGGAAATGATTTTATCATTTTTCATACTTTTAAAAAGGATAACTTTAGTTTATTTGCAAAAAAGCTATGCCACAGACAAGAAGGTGTAGGTGCTGATGGTTTGATAGTTATACTTCCACATAGTAGTTTTGATTTTGAGTGGCAATTTTATAATAGTGATGGTAGTGAAGCAAATATGTGTGGAAATGGAAGTAGAGCAGCTGCTCACTATGCCTATGCTAACAAATTAACTAACAGTAAGTTAGTATTTCTAACAAAAGCTGGGACAATACGCGCTAATGTAGAAGGAGAGATAGTTGAGAGTGAATTAACTAAGCCAAAATTATTGAAAGAAAAATTTACAGAAGAGGGAAGGGAGTGGTATTTTTATGATACAGGCGTTCCTCACCTTGTAACTAGAGTTAATAGCCTTGATGAATACTCCAAAGAGTTAGCAAAAGATATGCGATATAGATATGATGCAAATGTAAACTTTGTGTTATATGATAAAAACTCTTTATATGTAAGAACATATGAAAGAGGCGTTGAGGATGAAACTGGTGCTTGTGGTACAGGTATGGCAGCTTGTTTTTACTCACTCTACTTGGATGGTGTGGTTAGTGAGAGTATAAAAGTATATCCAACAAGCAAGGAGGAGTTAAGCTTAAGAATAGATAGTGGAAATCTATTTTTAAAAGGAAGAGTAAGGAGAGTTTTTGAGACAGTTGTGTAGGGTAGTTGCAAGCTTTACCCTTTGCTCTGTTGTTACTTTTGGAATGGGATTTCCAAGTAGCTATTATAAGATTAAAAGTGGCAAGAAGCAAAGAGAAGAGTTTGTAAAAATTTTAAAACCCATTATAGAGGATGCAAATCAAAAAGTATTAAAGCAGAGAGCTTTTGTAATTGAGTTTTTTAATGAAGCTGTCAATAAATCCTTTAGGGAGATAGAACCAGTAAAACTACAAAAGCTAGACGAATTATCAAAAAAATATAAAATAAAAAATCTATTTGATAAAGATGAATATCTCAAAAAGATAGATATAGTACCACTCTCTTTAGCAGTTGCACAAGCAGCAGTTGAAAGTGCTTGGGGAAAAAGTAGATTTTTAAAAGAGGCAAACAATATTTTTGGACATTGGACTTGGGGAGAAATTGGTATAATTCCTGCAAAGAGAGAGGAGGGGAAAACTCATAAGATTAAAATTTTTAAAACACTAGAAGATTCTGTTAGTGCGTATATTTTAAATTTAAATTCACATAATGCATATGAAGAGTTTAGAGATTTAAGGCATAAAAAGAGGCTTAAAGGTGAAATATTAAATGGTTATGAAGCCGCTAAGACAATGAAAAATTACTCTGAACTAGGGCAAAAGTATGTAAAAATTCTTCAAAAAATGATTAAAGATTATAATCTTGAAAAGCTAGATTATAGTCCTGCTTCACTCATAGCTACAGATTGATAATGAGCAATTAAAGGCTCAATAATTTCATCTAGTAATCCACCCTCCATAATTGCATCTAGCCTATAAAGAGTTAAATTTATTCTGTGATCACTAATACGATTTTGTGGATAGTTATAGGTTCTAATCCTTCCACTTCTATCTCCTGTGCCTACCTGCTCTTTTCTTTCTTGAGATAGTTTTTCATTCTGCTCTTTTTGTTGCATCTCAAAGAGACGAGCTTTTAAGATTTTCATTGCAGCATCTTTGTTTTTATGCTGAGATTTCCCATCTTGGTTTGTAACAACAAGTCCTGTTGGAAGGTGAGTTATCCTAACTGCGCTATCAGTTGTATTTACAGATTGTCCACCATTTCCGCTTGCTCTCATAACATCAATTTTGAGGTCATTTGGACTTATATTTATCTCTACATCGTCAACTTCTGGCATAACTGCAACTGTTACTGCTGAGGTATGAACTCTTCCTTGAGATTCAGTTTTTGGGACTCTTTGAACTCTGTGTGTTCCCCCCTCATACTTCAATTTTGAGTATGCACCTTGCCCTTTTATGATTGCTATCATCTCTTTATAGCCATCCATTACACCCTCGCTAGAACTTACAATCTCAACTTTCCAGCCTTTAGACTCAGCATATCTGACATAAGCTTTAAACAGGTCTGCAACAAACAGTGCTGCCTCATCACCACCAGTTCCTGCTCTAATTTCTAAAAATATATTTTTATCATCATTTGGATCTTTTGGGAGAAGTAGGATTTTTATCTCATCTTCAAGTTTTTCTTTTAAAGGCTCTAGTTCCTTTAGTTCTTCTTTTGCAAGTTCGCTTAACTCTGGGTCATCAAGAAGTTGTTTATTCTCTTCTATACTCTGTATAGTTGAGATATACTCCTCAGCCTTGTTTTTGATAGGTTCTAGATTTGACTGCTCTTTTGAAAGTTCAGTCATTTTGGAAATGTCATTTGATATATCTGGACTGCTTAATAGTTTTGAAATTTCTTCAAATCTATCTAAGAATGGTTGTAGTTTTTCTTGTAACATATATTTTTGTTTTGATTGTATTTAGGGGCTGCGTATTTACGCAGCCATAGAGTTTACTAGCTTTGCTAGTCTACTAATGCGACGAGCAGCGGTGTTCTTTTTCAAAATTCCCTTAGTCGCATATGAATGAAGTCTTTTATTTACCTCTTTTAAGGCAGTAGTTGCAGTCTCTTTATCACCTGCTTCTACTGCAACTCTAACAGCTTTAGTCAGATTTTTTATCCTTGTTCTATAAAATCTGTTTCTCTCTGTTCTTACTTTTGTCTGTCTAGCTCTTTTTTCTGCTGATTTATGGTTAGCCATTGCTAAGCCTTTCGTATTAAAATTTAGGCATTGATTATACATAAGCAAAGATTAAAAAAAGCTTATTTTAAGCAAAATTTTATGAAATATCTTTCTAAATATCTACAAATTGTGATATAATCGCATAAAATATCACTCTTAGGAATCTAAAATGGGAAAACTTTTTGGTACGGATGGAGTTAGAGGAAAAGCAGGCAAAAAACTGACTGCAATGGTTGCTATGAAGTTAGCTATGGCTGCAGGAATCTATTTTAGAAAACACTCAAATAATAATAAAATAATTGTTGGAAAAGATACAAGAAGAAGTGGCTATATGATAGAAAATGCTATAGTCTCAGGTTTGACAGCAATTGGCTATGATGTCAGACAGATTGGTCCTATGCCAACTCCTGCAATTGCTTTTTTAACTGAAGATATGAGATGTGATGCTGGGATAATGATAAGTGCTTCACACAATCCATATTTTGATAATGGAGTAAAATTTTTTGATGCTTTTGGAAATAAATTGGATGAAAAAGCTGAAAAGGAGATAGAAAATATCTATTTTGATAATGAACTTATAAATAAAAGCCAAAGAGAAGAGTTTGGTATAGGTCGCTCCAAGAGAATTGATGATGTTATTGGTCGCTATATAGTTCATATAAAAAACTCTTTTCCAAAACACTTAACGCTCAATGGTATAAGAGTTGTTTTAGATGTTGCCAATGGAGCTGCTTACAAGGTTGCTCCATCTGTATTTAGTGAGCTTGGAGCAGATGTAATTTTAATGAACAACACCCCAAATGGAAGCAATATAAATCTAAATTGTGGTGCTCTACATCCTGAAGCATTAGGTGAGGAAGTTAGAAGATTAAGAGCAGATATAGGTTTTGCATTTGATGGAGATGCTGATAGGTTGGTAGTGGTTGATGAGAATGGTGATGTTATAGATGGAGATAAACTTTTAGGTGCTTTGGCAATATATCTTAAAAAGAGAGATAGCCTCAGAAAAAATTCATGTGTAGCAACTGTAATGAGCAATCAAGCTTTAGAAGATTTTTTAAATAAAAATGGAATAAAACTTTATAGATGTAATGTCGGTGATAAGTATGTTTTGGAGATGTTTAATAAAGAGGGATTAAATTTTGGTGGAGAGCAAAGCGGGCATATTATATTGGCAGACTTTGCAAAAACTGGTGATGCATTAGTGGCTTCTTTGGCTGTTATGGCAGATATTTTAATAAGCAAAAAAAGAGCAAGTGAGTTACTAAATCCTTTTGAGCTTTATCCTCAAGTACAAAAGAATATTATTATTAGTAAAAAAATTCCATTAGATTCTATAGAGGGTTATTCAAAGTTTGTTGAAGATATTGAAGAAATGGGAATTAGAATACTAGTTCGGTACTCTGGCACAGAAAACCTATTAAGATTACTTCTTGAAGGTGAGGATGAAACAATACTATTAAAAATGATGGATGAACTAGAAAATTTTTTTAAAAGTAGGCTCAATGTATAAGTCTATAGTAGTCTTTTTTTTAGCTTTTTCAGGAGTTATAATAGTCGATCAGAGCATTAAAGTCATTTTTTTAGATGGTTTTAGATGGTATGGAGAGTACTTCTCTCTGATTTTAACTTACAATAAAGGGGTAGCATTTTCAATGTTATCTTTTTTAGATGAAAATCTAAAATATATTCAACTCTTTTTAATTTTTGGGATTTTTATATATCTTATTTACGAAAGAGAGCTTTTTGTAAAATATTCTCTACCTGCAGGATTAATTTTAGGGGCAGGTTCAAGCAATATATATGATAGATTTATTCATGGTGGGGTGGTGGATTATTTCTTTTGGCATAAGTGGTTTAATTTTGCAGTTTTTAATCTTGCTGATGTTATGATAAATATAGGAGTCGGGATTATACTTTTAGTTAGTTTTTTGGAATCAAAAAGAGCAAATAAGTCAAATTAAAGATTATTTTAAGTATAATCCCAACTTAAAGTAAGTGGTCGCGTAGCTCAGTTGGTAGAGCACCACCTTGACATGGTGGTGGTCGTTGGTTCAAGTCCAATCGTGGCCACCATTTTAGTTCTCTCATAGTTAGAGAGTTCAATTTAGGGCACCTCTAAAAACCCTAGCATATCTCAGAGGGATAAAAAAAGATGAGATTGTGAAAAATCTTTTTTGAAGCGTAGCCAAAGCTACGGTGATAAAAAGTTTTTTGCAATATCGCTTTTTTTATCCCTCCCTTTGGGCACTGCATAGGAGCTTACACTCTTCGTTACTCTTTTTTGCCTTAGCTTTGGCTAGGGCTTCAAAAGAGTGCCTTGATTGTAAACTCCTATGCAGTGCTGAGATATACTAGGGTTTTTAGAGGTGCCCTTTAGTAAAGGATTTTTATGCAAAATGAAGTTATAGCCTACAAAGATGGCGTAACTCTTCTTGACACACAAAGTGTCTCCCCCGAAAAAGCTTCAAGTTATGAAAAAGTACTGTTTGACAACTCAGATGATGCCCTAGAGGTTATTCGTCACTCAACTGCACACCTAATGGCTCAAGCCATAAAAGAGCTATACCCTGAAGCAAAGTTTTTTGTAGGACCAGTTATAGAAGACGGTTTTTACTACGATTTTAGAGTAGATAACAAAATAAGCGATAGTGATTTAAAAGCGATTGAAAAGAAGATGCAAGAGTTTGCAAAGGCAAAACTACCTATAGAGAAAGCCTCATATACAAAAGATGAAATTTTAAAAAAATTTGCCGATGATGATTTGAAACAAGAGGTGCTTTTGAGGATTCCTGATGGTGAGGTAACTACCTACAAACAAGGTGATTTTGAAGATTTGTGCCGTGGACCGCATGTGCCAAATACAAGATATTTGAGATTTTTTAGTCTAACAAGGGTTGCTGGAGCTTACTTAGGTGGTGATGAGACAAAAGAGATGCTAACTAGGATTTATGGTACAGCATTTGCAGATAAAGCGAGCTTGGCTGAGTATAAAAAGATGATAGAAGAGGCAAAAAAGAGAGATCACAGAAAGCTTGGAAATGAGTTAAAACTCTTTACATTTGATGAAGAGGTGGGTGCTGGACTTCCTATTTGGCTACCTGCTGGAGCTAGACTTAGAAGCAAACTTGAGGCTCTCCTTTTTAAAGCTCACAGAGTAAGAGGCTATGAGCCTGTTAGAGGGCCTGAGATTTTAAAGAGCGATGCTTGGAAAATAAGTGGTCACTATGATAACTATGGCGACAATATGTACTTTACTACCATAGATGACTCAGAGTATGGCCTAAAACCTATGAATTGCTTGGGACACATAAAGGTTTATCAAAATGATGTAAGAAGCTATAGAGATTTGCCACTTAAATTTTTTGAGTATGGAGTAGTTCACAGGCACGAAAAGAGTGGTGTGATGCATGGTCTTTTTAGGGTTAGAGAGTTTACTCAAGATGATGCACATATATTTTGTACTCCCGAGCAGATAAAGGAGAATGTTTTAGAGATTTTAGATTTTGTAAAGCACATTATGAAGACTTTCGGTTTTGAGTATGAACTTGAAATCTCTACCAAACCCCAAAAAGCGATTGGCGATGAGAGGTACTGGGAAGTTGCGACTCAAGGTCTCAAAGATGCATTGGACGAAAACAACATTACTTATGGAATCGATGAGGGTGGTGGAGCATTTTATGGACCAAAGATAGACATAAAGATAACTGACGCACTAAAAAGAAAGTGGCAGTGTGGAACAATTCAGGTAGATTTTAACCTGCCAGAGAGATTTAACCTGCACTACATAGATGCCACAAACGAGCAGGCAAGGCCTGTTATGATTCACAGAGCAATACTAGGCTCATTTGAGAGATTTATAGGAATTTTAACTGAGCATTGTGCGGGAGAGTTTCCATTTTTCTTGGCTCCAACTCAAGTTGTTATAGTGCCAATTGGTGAAAACCATTTAAGCTATGCAAAAGAGTTAGGTATGCAAATGATAGAAAATGGGGTAGATTTTGAAATCTCTTCTAAAAATGAGAGTCTAAATAAACGCATAAGAAATGCCGAAAAGATGAGAGTTCCGATGATTTTGGTAATAGGCGATGAAGAAGTTGAGAAAAAAAGTGTCGCTTTAAGAGATAGAAGAGAAAGAAGACAGTATAATTTAACAAAAGACGAATTTATGTCGATAATAAAGGAAAAACTTAGTGAGGTACATTTTTGAGTAAAAAGAAAGAGGTTCAGCTCAACCATGAAATTAGAGCAAATGAGGTAAGGTGCTTAGGCGATGATGGAACTCAGTATGGGATAATCTCTCGTAATGAAGCTTTGAGAATTGCAGAAGATATGGGGTTAGATCTGGTTTTAATCGCTCCAGATGCTAAGCCACCTGTTTGTAAGATAATGGATTATGGTAAGTTCAAATACCAAGAAGAGAAGAAGAAAAAAGAGGCCAAAAAGAAGCAAAAGACTATAGAAGTTAAAGAGATAAAACTATCTGTAAAGATTGCTGATAATGACATCAGCTACAAAATAAAACACGCAAGAGAGTTTTTAGAAGCTGGCAAGCATGTAAAATTTAGAGTCTTTTTACGCGGTAGAGAGATGGCAAATCCTGAAGCAGGAGTAGCAGTTTTAGAAAAAGTCTGGCCAATGGTAGAGGATATTGCCGTAAGAGACAAGCCACCAAAGCTTGAGGGTCGCTACATAAATATGCTAGTTGTTCCTAAACAAAAATAGATATTACTGTATTAGCGGGTTTTGGATATATGCAAAGAGTGCATTGGATAATTCTAGTAAAAAGTGTAATTTTTTAGTATAACTTTCTCTAAATTTTATAGCTATTTTAGTTTATTTAGTCAGTGCTGTAGATATTCTTTAATCTATTTTAAGAAAAATTCAGATATAATCACGGGCTTTAGGGTGCTATGGGTACCCTTTATTAATTCAAAGGAGTTGTAATGCCTAAGATGAAAACAGTTCGTGGTGCTGCCAAGAGATTTAAAGCGACCAAGAACAAGATTAAAAGGGGCTCAGCTTTTAGAAGTCACATACTTACGAAAAAACCGACAAAGAGAATGAGAGGCCTTAAAGAGCCTAAATATGTAGATTCGAGAGATGTGAAGTCTGTAAAGTTGATGCTAGGACAAGCGTAAGTTTTTTAGTAAGGTACTAATTAAATGTTCCCCTATAAAGTAGGGAAAGTTCGCTATAAGCGACACCAATTAGGTAAAGGAGACACATAAGATGAGAGTTAAGACGGGTATAGTCAGAAGAAGACGCCACAAAAAGATTTTGAAATTAGCCAAAGGTTTCTATAGTGGAAGAAGAAAGCACTTTAGAAAGGCTAAAGAGCAAATTGAGAGAAGTCTTGTATATGCTTACAGAGATAGAAGAAACAAAAAAAGAGATTTTAGAAGACTCTGGATTACAAGAATAAATGCTGCTTGTAGACTAAACGATATAAGTTATTCAAGATTTATAAATGCTTTAAATAAAGCAAATATAGAGCTAGATAGAAAGATTTTAGCTGACATGGCGATGAATGATCCAGAGGCATTTAGTGCTGTAGTAAAACAAGCAAAAGCTGCATTATAGTTTTTTAGTCTAGTGTTAAATTCGATACTAGTACCCCTCAACTCATGGGTGGTGGGGTACTAGCCATCAATTCAAAATTTGTTGTGAAAAGAGTTAAAAGTAATACAAAATTACAGTTGTATATATGTGCTAATATTATACTTTTAAATCTCTTTTTTTATTTCATATCCAAAGATAATCTCTTTTTGTCTATTTCCTTCTAATTTAAATTTCCATTCAATTTTTCCATTTGGACTAAGAGTGCTATATTTTGGTTCGCTAAAAACTTCAACTTTGATATTTGGATCTTTTGAGACAGGAACTTTGTGGACAAAATTAATTGTAGTAGAGTAGGGTTTTGTATTTGTGATTGTGTATTTCCAGTTTTGTGTTTGGATTGTTTTATCACCAAAAAATGTCTTATCACTAAGTGTTTTAATCAACTCTTTTTTGATTTCAATTTGTTCGTCTTCTCCAAAGTATAATTTGCTCAAAGTAGTCTTTTGTATATCTTGTATATATCTTGTAGTAATAGGGTTATCATCAAGATAAAAGTTTGCAATGCCTCTTGCAAACTTTCTATCCGCTTTAAAAGCTACTTCTATATATGCTCTATTTGAACCATAAGCATCTATATATGTTTGAAAGTGTGCATCATAAATCTTTTTATCTAAATTAAAAAGTGTATTTTTATTTGATAGTAGAGTCTGATTTTTTAAGTTATAGAATGATTTAGATATGGTTTGATTATAGGTTTGGTTATTGATTGAGGCTGTTGAGTCATATTGAAAAACTTTTTTAACTGATAGTTTAGAAATAGCTTTCTTTGCCTCTCCTATATAATTTGGATAAAATTTTTTGGGTTTGACTCTTTGGTTAAAAGCATAAGAGTAAAAATTTATATCGATATCAATTAAATCTTCTACCCCCTTGTAAAAAAGTTTTGAAAATTTTTCTACAGTAAGAGTTTTTTGACTTGAATTTGCAAATAAGTTATAAAAATCACTCTGTCTTATAGAGTTTAAAGGAAATGAAATGCTCAAAACTCCGTTGTCATCACAAGCATATTTTAGGTGAAGTTTTTTGTACTCATTAAGAAATCTATCATCACTTTTTAATTTTTTTAACTCCTCTTCTAAAAGAGTAATTTTTTTAAGATTTTCTGTTAAATTGTCTAAAATTTTTTCAACCTTTTCTATGCTATTCTCTCCATCAATTTTGATAGATCTTAATAGAGAGTTTTTAGTTTTTAATCTATCTATTTCAAAGTAAATATCTCTCTCCTTTTGTGAATTCTCAAAAGGAATTTTGTTTGAAATTGCATAGTTTTTAATGCTACAAGTAGAATCAATCTTTATATCTTTTAAAGTGATATATGGCGGAAGATTGAGATTTAAACTTGAAGTTGAGTTTATATCAAAGATTTTTTTTAAAATAGTTTTGTTTTTGTAGAGATTTAGCTCCACATGCAAAGGTTTATCTACAGCTAGTAAGGAGCCTACTAGTATGGTAAAGCTTAAAAAAAATTTCATATTTTCATTCCTTTTTTTTGGTTTATTTTAGCATATTAAAGTAAACGCTTTATTATGTTTGGATTGGTATAATAACAAAAAAACTAGGATAGATAAAATTATGAGTAAAAAAGAGACGAAGTATATATTTGTAACAGGGGGAGTTTTAAGCTCTTTGGGTAAAGGGATAGCTGCAGCTAGTATAGCAACACTGCTTAAAAATAGTGGTCTTAAGGTTAGCATGTTAAAGGCTGATCCATACATCAATGTTGATCCAGGAACTATGAGTCCACTAGAACATGGAGAGGTTTTTGTCACAAATGATGGTGCTGAAACTGACTTGGATTTAGGACATTATGAGAGATTTTTAGATGAAGATCTCTCTCAAGATAACAATTTTACAACGGGGAAGGTTTACTCCTCAGTCATAGAAAAGGAGAGGAGGGGCGATTATCTTGGTAAAACTATACAGGTTATACCACATATTGTAGATGAAATCAGCAATAGAATTAAAAAAGCTGGAAAGGGGAAGGATATCCTCATAGTTGAGATCGGTGGAACTGTTGGAGACATAGAGGGACTTCCGTTTTTGGAAGCTATCCGCTCACTAAGAAGTGAAGTGGGCAAAAAAAGGGCTATGTATATACATTTAACGCTGATTCCTTTTATAAAAGTTGCTGGAGAATTAAAAACAAAACCAACGCAGCACTCTGTTCAGGAGTTAAGAAGAATCGGGATTAGTCCAGATATACTCATCTGTAGGAGTGAGAGACCACTTCCAAAGGAGTTAAAAAATAAACTGGCTCTCTCTTGTGGTGTTGAGAGAAACTGTGTGATAGAGTCTTGTGATGCTAGTACTATCTATAAAGTGCCACTAAACTTTCAAAAAGAAAACATATTAGCACCTATAGCAGAAATCTTAGAGCTTGGTGAACTAAAGCCAAATATGGATGAATGGGATAGCTTAGTAAAAAGGGTTATTGCTCCAAGAGATGAGTTAACTATAGGGTTTGTTGGAAAGTATTTGAATTTGAAGGAGGCTTATAAATCTTTAACAGAGTCATTTATACATGCAGGAGCGCATTTAGATGCAAAGGTTAATCTAAAATGGGTAGATTCTGAAGAGATAGAGGAGAAGAGTGCGAAAGAGCTTCTAAGTGATGTAGATGGAATTTTGGTTGCTGGTGGATTTGGTCATAGGGGAGTTGAGGGTAAAATAGAAGCAATAAAATTTGCTAGAGAGAGCAAAATACCATTTCTAGGA
>Ga0256840_1001664_pt1 | contig 20509 bp, 21 predicted proteins | sample 355202metaG_FD_185969 | JGI IMG/M metagenome (GOLD analysis project Ga0256840, IMG submission 185969) | Hydrothermal vent microbial communities from Mid Atlantic Ridge, Atlantic Ocean - 355-202 | ecosystem: Environmental > Aquatic > Marine > Hydrothermal vents | place: Atlantic Ocean: Mid...
TTCAGAGTTACCTGCACAGTCTTGCAAGTTAATCCATATAACAGGTACACGGTTAAGTACTTGCACTGTTTTTGCAACCAAAGGTTCAAAAAAACCTGGCAACATCAACATAGCAGTAGTGGCACTTACCCATTTCATAAAGTCACGACGGTCATAGCCATCTTCTAAAAGTACTTCATTGAGTTCTTCTTCGGTGAATGGATTGGTTTGTGCTAGTGCATCAATACGTTTCTCTGAACGTGCATAGAGTTCTTCATAGAACGCATCATCTTTCTTCTCTATCCCTGTCACTTTGCTATAAAGTGACTTCTGTACGGCTAAATCATTTTGCATTTTGGCTCCTTTTTATACATTATTATTGAGAAATGATAACTATAAAAGATTACTTAATAGTTAGGGAAGTGTTAGTGGAGTGTTAATTGTAGAATAGTAAATACATAGTAAAAATATTAGGATTTTTTACTCAAAACCCTTTTAGCAGAGACAAATTTACTTGCATAATACCCACTATAAATAGGAGAAATAATAATACCCTTTTTCTTAGAGGCTGCATGAATGAATTTACCATCACCTAGATAGATACCTACATGAGTGATAGGTATACCCCGTTTTTTGTCAGTAAGGAAAAAGAGCAGGTCGCCTTTTTTAAGGTCATCTTTACTTACAGATACACCTTTTTTAGACTGTGACCAAGCTGTTCTTGGTAAGTTGATGTTGTGTTTTTTGTAAAGGTACTGTACATAACCAGAACAGTCAAAGCCTTTGGGTGTTGTGCCTCCCCATACGTATTTGCCACCTTTGAAGTATTTGGCATATTCAAGCAGTTGTTCTTTGTCTTTGGGAGTAAGGTGGTAGGTTTTTCCTTTTTTCTCCACCTTCTTTTTTACTTGAGCTATATGCTGGGCTGCTTTTTTTGCGGCTTGGGCTGCACGTGCTAAGTTTTCTTCACGGTGGAGTTCATCATACATGGCTTGAAAAGAGTAGTCTGTGGCACTTTGCGAAAGGTAGTCATTTGGACTGTGTTCTAAGGTTGTGTTATGTACAACTTTACCCTGTTTGTCAGTAATAGTAAAAAGGTTAGCATGTATGAGCGTTGATAGTATCAAAGCACAACATATAGACTTCCTCACAGTATTTCCTTGTTATTAATATTTTATCATATCAAAATAAGCATTAGAAGATACTTTAATGGTTCGTCCCACAGAAGTTCGCATCACAGCCATTTACTGCACCTGAAAACTTGGAGTTGTCTATAAAAAACTTCAAGAGACGTTTTTTACGGTTTTTAAAGAGACCTTTTTTAAAGTTCGCAAGTGCTTTAGGTTTACCACTATGTAGTTTTTCTAGCTTGCCTTTGGTGTTAAAGTAAAATTCCCAGTCATCATCGTCTATTTTTTTTGCCATGTAAAAAGGTGTGCCATGACAAGAGGTACAGAGTTTGGTGACCGTTCTAAAAGCTTTAGTATCATACTTTTCTGCAGCATAAGTAAATGAAGTGATTCCAAAGATTAGCAAAGTTGAGATGATGATTTTTGACATAATGAGCCTTTTTACTATAGATGTTGTCTATTATAATGGTTTGTGTGTGTAATGTATGTGAAGTAATAAGATATAATTCTGCCATGAAACATGAAATAATTATCATAGGAGGGGGAGCTAGTGCGTTAATGCTGGCATCTTTACTTCCTAAGAACGCTGCCATCATTATAGAAGCGAACACTAAGTTAGGTGCGAAGATACACATCTCTGGTGGGGGGAAGTGTAACATCACAAATACTAAGATGGGTACGGAGTATTTTTTAGCAGAAGAAAGTTTTATAGAGCCTAGTTTAAAACGTTTTTCACAAAAAGACTTACTTCTTTGGCTAGAGAGACAAAGGCTTTTCCCTCTCATTCGTAAAGAGACGCAGTACTTTTGTGAACGTTCAGCCTCGCAGTTAGTAGATGTTTTTGAAAAGCAGGTCAAAAAGCAAAAAGTATTACTAACTGAAAGCGTACTGCAAGTAAGTAAGAGAGATGCACACTTTAGCGTGAGAACAAATAAGCGAACATACACAGCCAAATATGTGGTAGTAGCTTCAGGTGGTCTTAGCTTTCCAAAACTAGGAGCAAGCAGTATAGGGCATGAGATAGCAGAGTCTTTTGGGCATAGAGTCAAAAAAATGGCTCCTGCACTGGTAGGTTTTACGGTACAAAAAGAGCAGTTTTTTTTTAAGGAGCTAAGTGGTGCTTCTTGTGAAGTGAAAATCACGGTAAACGATAGCGTGTGTGAAGGTGCTTTGCTTTTTGCACATAAAGGTTTAAGTGGACCTGCGGTACTTGATGCTTCACTGTATTGGGAAAAGGGACACCTTGAGATAGACTTTTTACCAGGCTTCTCATGGAAGACACTCAAAGGTAATAAAAAGAAGATATCCTCTGTTATACCGTTAGCAAAACGCATCACTAAGGCATTTTTGCTACAATTAGTGATAGAAGATAAACCTTTTGTACAACTCACTGCTCTTGAATTGCAAAAGCTTCAAGTACTTCATCGGTATCAGTTTGCACCAGCAGGGACTTTTGGTTACAGTAGGGCAGAGGTAACAAAAGGGGGTGTTTGTACAGATGAAGTGGAAGCACAAACGTTGATGAGTAAAAAAGTAGAAGGACTTTATTTTATAGGAGAAGTGTTAGACGTGACAGGGAGACTAGGGGGGTACAACTTTCAGTGGGCATTTTCGTCTGCTTATAGTTGTGCAAATAGTATCAAAAAATACTTGTGAAAGAAAATTGACTTTTTTTGACATGCAGTTGATACACTAGGGGTTCTAAATATAAAATGTATACTTTAAAAGGGAAGAGAATAATGAAATTTAAGATTTTATTTACCATGGTTATAGCCATAGTATTGAGTGGCTGTGTAGGAACACCAGACAGTGAGGGGTGGAGATATGGACAAAAAAGTGAGTTTTTACGTATCTTAAAAACAGACAAATATATGTCTTTGTGTAATCAAAAATCACTTTATAAACAAGTTAAATCTTCTGGGAATACAAAGCTTATGACTAAACTTCTTGTAGCGTATACAAATAACCTTGCAAACTCATGTATAAATATGAAAAGTTTTAAAGCATCTCAAAGAGCAAAAAGAGCTAGAGGTATTGATACACATTTTGGTGTAAACTACCAGAAAGTAAAAGCATCTGATATTCAGATGAAACTCAAGGCTGGGCAGAGTATTGCACAAATTTTACAACCATATATACCTACAACGCCACAGTTTAATGCACTTATAGAAAAATATAACATTTTGCGTAAAAGTAAAGATGTTAAACCTGCACAACTTAAAAAAGTACGTTTAAATATAGAAAGAACAAAACTTATGAAACCAGTGATAGGTACACACTATGCACTTGTTAATATACCAGAGTTTCAGCTGCGTGTTATAGAAAATGGTAAAACAGTGTTAAAGTCTAAAGTCATAGTGGGTAAAACCAATATGCAAACACCTGTTTTTTCTGAACGTATGAAATATGTACAGATAAACCCACAGTGGAATGTGCCAGATTCTATTATGAGAAAATCATATATTCCTAAGATAAAAGCTAACCCAGGTTGGGTAGCGGCAAAGGGTATGGAGTTACATAAAGACTCTTATGATTTACGTTCACCTAAAGTAAACCCTGCAACTGTAGACTGGTCTAAATATCCTAGAGGTGAAAAAGGGTATATTCCTTATAAACTTGTACAAGTACCTTCACTGAAAAATGGTTTGGGTAAAATGAAGTTTATTTTCCCGAACAGACATGCTGTATATATACATGATACACAGTCAAAATCACTTTTCAAAAGAGAAAAAAGAGCTTTTTCTCATGGGTGTATAAGACTCAGTAAACCAAAAACACTTTTAAAACATGTTACTTCAAAGTATAGTGCAAAAAGTCTAGAGTCAGTAGAAAGTTGGTATGGTTCAGGAAAAACTAGACATCTTTCTTTAAATAAACCTTTGTATGTACATACAGCATATTTTACAGCCTATGTAGATGAAACGGGTGCTTTAAAACTTTTTAATGATGTGTATGACTATGATAAGTCTCAGAGATTAACCTTCTAAAGTATGGTTTAGTGCAATGAAAAAAAAAGAGTTCTTCTCTCACTTTGCACTTTTTGCATATGGTGTTATCCTTATAGCATTGTTAGCGTATATCTTAGAACCTACATCCCCAAGTAGCGAAGAGAGTAAAATGACACCTCCTGCTAAAACAAATAAACAAGAAAATATAAAAAAAGATACAACATCTTCAATGTTTGATTGGCTAAAAAAAGAAGATTTATCTGAGGTAGATTTTGATGAACGCTTAAGTAAAGTAGGTGCAAAAGTAGGGGATAAGATATTTGTACGTATTTTCAAAAATGAATCTTTGCTTGAAGTTTGGATAAAGCCAGACCATGAGTATGTTCTTTTTAAGCGTTATCCTATTTGTAAGTACTCAGGTTATTTAGGCCCTAAGTTAAAAGAAGGGGATCGACAGTCACCTGAAGGATTCTATAAAGTTACCAAGCGTCTTTTGAACCCTAATAGCAAGTACCACTTGGCATTTAATCTTGGGTACCCAAACACATATGATAGAGCACATAAACGTACAGGCTCATACCTTATGGTACATGGTGAATGTGTGTCCATAGGATGTTATGCGATGACAAATGGGAAAATAGAAGAAATATATACACTTGTAGATAAAGCTTTAAGAAAAGGTCAAAAGTATGTACAAGTGCATGCGTATCCATTTTATATGACTTCTGAAAATATGGCTGAGTACCAAGACAGTAAATGGTATGATTTTTGGTCTGAACTGAAAGAGGGGTATGACTACTTTGAAGCCGAGAAATTACCACCTCATATAAAAGTAAAAAATAAACACTACACCATACATGAAGCGAATGAATAGTAAAATATTCCAATTCAAAATAAATGGTGAAATATGGCATCAAAAGAAGTACATTATAAGCATCAATCTTTTCAGCTCTCTTATGAACTAGTCAACCCTACGCAAGAAAAATCACTCTTAGTTCTACATGGTTGGGGAAGTAACAAAGAAATCATGAAACAAGCCTTTGGCAAAACACTCCCTGAGTATAAACATATCTACTTAGATATGCCAGGTTTTGGCAAATCTACTAATGATATGGTACTTACGACGTATGATTATGCACAAATTGTACAACTTTTTTTAGAGACACTGGATGTTACACCCACTATAGCAATGGGACACTCTTTTGGTGGGAAGGTATCAACATTACTGAATACCCCTTGTTTGGTGCTTCTCTCCTCTGCAGGGGTGGTTACAGAGAAACCATGGACTATTAAGCTTAAGATTGCCACGGTGAAGTTTTTAAAACCTCTTGGCATGACATTTATACGGGACATGTTTAAGAGTAAAGATGTGGAAAATATGAGTCATGAGATGTATGAGACTTTTAAAAATGTAGTTGATGAAGACTTTGAAGACGCATTTTCTAAATCTACATCCAAAGCCTTGTGTTTTTGGGGAAAAGAAGACACAGCTACACCACTTTACACAGGAGAAAAGATAGCAGGACTCATAGAAGACTCAGAGTTCTATCCACTAGATGGTGATCACTTTTTCTTCTTGGCACACAAAGAGTTTATAGCAAAAACGATAACCAAACAATGTAAGGACAACTAATGTTAGCAATTCTTAATTCACTTTTTTACGCACTCTTTATTTTAGCGATGGGGTACTACTTTATCACAAATTTACAGTGGTACTCTTATAAATTAAAGCGAGTACTTCTTAATCATACTAAGCCTTGGTGGAATTTTATATATTTTGTGATTCCTTTTGTTCTTTATATTATCGTTGATGCGAAGACGCAGTACAGTTTTGTTGTAGTCATTGGATATCTGACATTATTGTGGTTTTGGTATAAAGGTTTAGATAAACCACTTGTATTTACAGGACGGGTGAAACGCTTTTTTGTAGCAATGCTTCTGTTTGCAGTGTTTTTTGCTATAGCATTTAAGCACTTTGCAGTGGTTATTCCTATTTTCTTAGCATTTTTAGTTTCTTTACTCATAGAAAAAATGCTCTTTAATGGCTTCAAAGTCAAAGCAGAGAAAAAGATAGCATCTATGAGTGATATGAAAATAGTAGGCATTACTGCCAGCTATGGAAAAACAAGCATCAAAAACTATGTAGAACATCTACTCAAAGCCAAATATAAAACCTACGCTACACCACGTTCTGTAAACACTTTGGGTGGCGTGATGATAGATGTGAATAATGACTTGCCTGATGATACAGAAGTGTATGTGGTCGAGATGGGTGCCAGAGGTGAGGGTGACATCGCAGAGATAAGCACCTTTGTGAACCCTCACTATGTGGTAGTAGGCAAGATTGGTCCTGCACATATAGAGTATTTTAAAACCATGGAAAACATACGAAACACTAAAATGGAGATACTCAAAACCTCCAGACTAGAACAGGCATGGGTACATGAAAGTGCCATGGTTAAGCAAGAGTCTAACGTACACACTTTTGGCAGTAAAGAGAACCTAGATATACGTTCAAATATGCCTGCACCAGAGTACATCATAGAAGATGTACAAGCCACACTTGATGCTACTAGTTTTACACTAAATGGTGTACGTTACTCTGCTAATATCTTAGGTGCATTTAACGCTATGAATTTAGCAGCAGCTGTACTCGTAGCCAAAGAGCTAGGACTTACAGATGAGCAGATACAAAAACAGCTTAGTACACTTGAACCAGTAGCACACAGACTACAACGCATAGATGCAGGTGGCAAAGTGATACTTGATGACTCTTTTAACGGAAACATAGATGGCATGATGGCTGCCTTTGATTTGGCAACTACCTATGAAGGTAGAAAAGTGGTCATTACCCCAGGGCTTGTAGAAGTAGATGATGATTTGAATGTACAAGTAGCCAAACGTGCCAATGAAGTCTTTGATGTGGTGGTGGTGACGGGTGATTTGAACTATGGTATCTTTAAAGAGCATGTTGAAGCAGATAAGTTGGTGAAGTTGGCGAGTAAATCTGGAATGGAAGAGATGTTGGTTGAGCAGACAGTAGCTGGAGACTTAATACTCTTTGCCAATGATGCACCGTCTTTCGTCTGATTTTACTTCATTTTCACGTGAACTAGGCTTGTTACGTTCAGTCACTTACTTTTAAGTAAGCTCTTTCACTACACAAACCTAGTTCACGCAAACCTAAAGCAAACGCAAACGAAATAATTTTAATCTCTTTGCATTCGTTTAAAAAAAAGTTCATGCGTTGGACTTTTGATGGTTATACCTTTTAGTCCATGTTTCTCTTCTTCTTTGATACTAAAGTTTTCACCAAGTGTTTTCTGTACCCGTTTACTTACCCATCTGTGTATTTTCCCCCTGCATGCCATTCTTGTTGAGCTTATAGCAGGAATAGACAGTGTCGTATCACTGGTTGCTTTGAGCATACCAACGATACGGTTACAACTATCAAAACCAGAGAATTTTGACTGCTTATCATTAAAAGTAAAATCAACAATAGCACGGGCTTTACGTACTTCCATACCATCAAGAACACGTAAATGCCAGGCACCATTAAATTGACTCATATCACTACCTATTTTGTAAGAAGGACTATTTTTCGGTTTACTAGTAGACAGTTCAAGAGATGAGTCATTGCTCTCATTATTATCATCCCCAGCAAAAAAAGCACCTATTGAGTCAAATATACCTGGTTGGGTGCTTGTATTTGTTTCATCTGTTTTATTATTTTCTGTAGATGTATGCTTTTTAGTACTTTTATTTACTATATTTGTTTGCACGACATTACTACTATTTACGTCTGTACTTATATTACTTTCGTCACTTGCATTAGCGTCTGTATTATTTGTTCCAAAAAAGTTACTTATGGATTCAAATATACCCGTTTCCTGTGTTGTATTTGTTTCATTGTTTTCTGAGTATAAATAAGTACTAAGTATGGTGAGGATAACCCATTTTTTATGTAACATCATATGTAACCCTTTTATAAATGCAATTTTCTGTAGTATAATACACTAAATTTAATGGAGTATGTATGAGAGTTATTTTTACGTTATTGTTTTTGGGCAGTGTATTATTTGCTACAGATATCAAACTGAGCAAAACACAAGCCAACTTCATAGCCCAAAAAGTATGGCAAAATGAAGGAGCAGGGAAAGACAAATACCTCATTTGGTGGAATAAAGGTGAGGACTTTGCAAGTCTTGGCATAGGTCATGCCATATGGTTTCCTAAAGGCCATACTGAACGATTTAGAGAAGTGTTTCCTATGATGATAGCATTTATGCAGAGAAAAGGTGTAGTAATGCCAACATGGCTAACGCCTGAGAGTGACTTTCCTTGGCAAAATAAAAAAGCATTCAATAAGGCTAAATCGAGTAATACTAAAAAATATAAAGAATTATTTTCACTCCTTAAGGGAACATTTCATTACCAAGCAGAGTTCATGGCACAGCGGCTAAGTCATGCACTGCCTCAAATGCTGAAAAGTATAGATAACAATAAGAAAAAAGAGACTATCAAAAGACGCTTTTATGAAGTCATGCACAACAAAGATGGTTCAGTAAATGAAAGAGGTTTGTATGTTTTACTTGACTATACAAACTTTAAAGGTGAAGGTACACTAGAAAGCGAACGATACAAAGGTCAAGGCTGGGGACTTTTACAAGTACTTTGGAACATAGATGATAAAGTAGCTAACAAGCAAAAAGCTTTTGCCCAGTCTGCAAAACGAATGCTCAGTAGACGTATCAAAAACTCCCCACCTGCACGAGGTGAAGAGCGTTGGCGAAAAGGGTGGAATGTTAGACTTGATACCTATTGGAAATAGCTTAATTAAAGTCAGGTTTTGGTGTTTTATCTGAACTTTTTGGAAGTTGAGGATAGACAATTTCAGGTTTTCTACCTTCAAGTGTATTGAGGAAAGTTACAATTTTATTTGCTTCCTCATCTGAAATTTTGATGCCAAGTTGCGTACTTCCCATCTCTTTTACGGCTTCTGCTAAACTCCAAATAGCACCATTGTGGAAATAAGGAGCTGTCTCAGTAATGTTTCTAAGTGTTGGTGTTTTTACCATACCGTTTTTATCACCTTTGAAGTCACCTACATTTGCAAACTTATATTTAGCTGCTACTTGGAATGGTTGCATAGAACCACCAAGGGCAATACCTGAGTGACAAGAAACACATCCTTTGTCAAGGAAAACGGCTAGTCCTTCTTTTTCTGCATCACTGAGTGCATCTTGTTTGCCATTTAAGAAGTCATCAAATCTTGATGGTGTAACCAGTGTTCTTTCAAAATATCCTATGGTTTTTGTAATGGTTTCAAAATCAATTTTGGCATTTTTTCCATAAGCCTCTTTAAACGATGCAACATACTCAGCAATAGAGTTTATTCTCTCTTCTACGAGTTCCTTTGGAGCTGCCATTTCAGGAGCTGCTTGCATTGGCCCTTGCGCTTGGTCTTCTAGTTGGTGGCTTCTTCCATCCCAAAACTGTGCATCGAAAAATACTGCATTATAGACTGTAGGTGAGTTAAGGTGATGAGGGTTTACTGTCCACTTGTGTCCTACGGCTGCTGCTACACCATCCGCTCCACCCATACCAAGGTTATGACATGTGTTACATGAGATAATTCCACTTTTAGAGAGCCTAGGTTCAAAATAAAGTTTTTTACCTAGTTCTATTTTAGCATCTGTCAACAGATTGTTTGGGTCAATAAGCTTTTTAAGTGCTTCCTTACTTTCTGGTATAGCTTTTAGTCCAGATTTTATAGCTGTTTCTGCCAAGTTTGTTGATGTACCCATGAGTAGTGAAGAGGTTAAGATAGACATACCTATCAAGTGTGCTAGTTTCATTCGTAATTCTCCTAAAAAATATTTTACGTGGCATTATAATTCATATGTGTTAACTATGTGTTAATTTCTAAATTTGTTTATATGACAAGCAATGATACATGATTAAATAGATAAAATTTCTGTATCAATATTATTTAAAAAAGTGCATGAATTTATGAAAATTACCTATTATTTTGACAATATCAGTAAACATGCAGGCTACCTAGCAGCCATTCTTGTGGTGCTACTCTCACTCCTTGTACTCTATGATGCACTCATGCGTTACCTTTTATCAGCAGGCTCTATAGCATTACAAGAAGTGGAGTGGCATCTTTTTGATATGGTGTTTTTGTTGGGGCTTTCTTATGCACTTAAACATGACAAACACGTAAGGGTAGACATCTTCTTTGAGCGATACTCTCAAGACACACGTATGATAGTGCAGATACTCTCTATGTTTTTACTTGTTATGCCATTTTCCTTACTCTTTTTAAATGATGCAGTAGACATGACCATGCAGTCTTACTTGCAACATGAAGTCTCTTCAGACCCTGGAGGGCTTACAAACCGTTGGACTATCAAGGCTGTGTTGGTGGTGGGTTTTGTATTGCTAGTACTCCAAGCACTCTCTGAAGTACTCAAAGCCTACCATAGACTAGAAAACAAAATGGCACTCCTCAAAACCCTCGTAGGGGTAGCCTTAGTGGCTACCCTTGTGTATATCGCATGGTATAACCGCATGGCATTTTGGTTTGACCCTGTTTTGCTTATGTTTACTATGGCTTTAGTGTTGCTCATGCTTGGTTTTCAAGTAGCTTTTGTCTTTGCAGGGGTGGCTCTGTTTTTTGCTCTCATATCTGACGAAGTAGGGCTAGGGGTGTTAGAGATGCTTCCGTACAGAGTGTATGGAATCATGGGGAACGTCACGCTCATGGCTGTGCCACTCTTCATACTCATGGGACTCATACTTGAAAAGTCTAAGATGGCTGAGGGTTTACTACTCTCTATGGCTAAACTCTTTGGATCTGTACGTGGTGGGCTTGCTATCTCTGTAGTACTTGTAGGGGCGATACTCGCTGCTAGTACAGGTATAGTAGGGGCATCGGTCGTGATGATGTCTCTCATAGCCTTACCTCTCATGCTAAAGCACAAGTATAGCCCAGAACTAGCAAGCGGTAGCATCGCAGCGTCTGGTACGCTAGGACAGCTTATACCGCCGTCTATAGTCCTCATCATACTTGGAGACCAAATGCACCTAAGCGTGGGAGATTTGTTCCGTGCTGCAGTTATACCTGGGCTTTTACTTATAGGACTGTATATACTGTATATACTCATCATTTCATACTTCAACAAAGACTATGCACCTGCCATAGAATCAGATGAACCCTATAGAGACATCGTAAAAGAGGCACTAAAAGAGATAATCCCTCCTTTGTTACTCATAGGTGTAGTACTTGGTTCTATATTTGCAGGTATAGCTTCACCTTCTGAGTCAGCTGCTATAGGGGTTTTGGGTGCTGTGATACTTGCAGTGTATAAAAAGACTTTCTCCTACGAGATGCTACGCTACGCGAGCATTGAAACTGTCAAACTCACCGCCATGATATTTATGATACTCATAGGAGCTACGGCATTTTCTCTTGTCTTTGGAGAGTTAGGTGGGGGAGACATGGCTATGAACTTCTTTGCAGGTGACCAAGAAGATGTATGGACATTTATATTTATAGCCATGCTAGTCATATTCCTACTAGGTTTTTTCATAGACTTCATAGAGATAGCCTTTGTGGTAGTACCCATACTCGTACCCATAGTAGCCATGCTAGGCATAGACCCCATCTGGTTCGCCATACTCATAGCCATGAACCTACAAGCCAGCTTCCTCACCCCACCATTTGGGTTTGCGTTATTCTACCTCAAAGGTGCTGCGGGTGATAAGGTAAAGACGGGGGATATTTATACGGGTGTTGTACCGTTTATAGGGTTGCAACTTTTGGCATTATTGATTATTGTTTTGTTTCCTGAGTTGATTTATTTGTTTGGGGAGTAGAGTTTGACAATAATTGACTTTTTTTAGTTATTATTTCTGCAAGTTACAAGAATTTTACTTGATGTAAAATCATGGGATAATCTAAATTTAGGAGAAATAAATTGAAGTTTAAATTATTATATATATCTATATTTATTTTATCCGCATGTAGTAATATTGATACTAAAAAGAATACTATTGAGGTTGAATCAACTGATAGTACAAATAATTATGCGTATACCTGTGGATATAAAAAGCTTTGCACTGAAATGAAAACATGTGAAGAAGCTAAATATTATCATGAAGCTTGTAATATTAATAATTTAGATAGAGATAGTGATGGTATACCTTGCGAAAGTTTATGTTTGTAAAAATAGTTTTTTAGTTCTCATATTACATGGAGTAATCATATTTTACTTTGAACATGCAATGAACTATTTTAAAGGGTTAAATACTTCTTTCTGCTCAAAGCATGTTACCAAGAGGGCTGTAGGGTGTTGTTCCTTCACAACACCATGAATTTGGATATGATAAAAATCAAGATCTTTACCTATGTCTGAATGTGGGAGGTGTTGTCGTGGGACAACACCCTACAGTATTTTGACATTGTCTACGTATTCATCTTCCCCGCAGCACAAGAAACAAAACTCTTTGCAGTTGTAGTAAACCCTTCCATAGTACTTAAGTCTTCATCACTCATAGGGTAGCCTAGACCTTTGAGGGCTTCACGTAGAGCAGGGATGCTAGACTCTTCTATGTCTAGGGTTATTTGTCTAGGTTCCAGGTCTAAGTTGACTTCTACTTCGCCAAACTCTTCAGCTAGTTTAGTAGTAAGCGTGTTGGCACAGCCTCCACACTTGACATTGAGTACTTCAAATGTATGTTTCATGGGTATCTCCTTCAGGATGTGTTAGTATTTTTATTATAACTTAAATATTGACAGATATCAAAGTAAAATGATAGACAATTATATTATACTAAAAGTATAAGGAGTTACTATGACAGCAAGAGAGTCCATAGCATTATTGCAACGTAATATGAATGCATCAACCATAGGACAAAAACATATTGTAAATAGGTTGATAATGGGATTATTGGCCGATGGAAACATGTTGATAGAAGGTCTACCAGGGCTCGCCAAAACGAGGGTAGTACACTCGATGGCAGATGAGATAGAGTCTGACTTCTCACGTATACAGTTTACACCAGACTTAAAGCCTTCAGATGTAATGGGTGAAGAGAGAAAATATACTGTGGATGGTAAGACTGAGTATAAGTTTCATGAAGGTTCCATATTTGGAAATATCATTTTGGCAGATGAGGTCAACAGAGCCCCTGCAAAGGTGCAGTCTGCCATGCTTGAAGCTATGGAAGAGAAGCAAGTGACTATCGTGGGTGAGACCCATAAATTGCCTAAACTTTTTATAGTGATGGCAACACAGAACCCTATAGAGCAAGAGGGTACATTTCCTCTATCTGAAGCACAAAAAGACCGTTTTTTAATGCACATACGCATAGACTACGTGGACATGGAGTCCGAGTTTAAAATGGTCAAAATGATACTAGAAGAAAAACGTCATGAAAAAGTAGAAAAAAAGAAGATACCTCAGTCTCTCATCTTTGCTGCACAAGACGAAGTAGCAGACATACAGGTGAGTGATACAATGGGACGTTATATGATAGAGCTTGTTTTTGCTACCCGCTATCCTGTTCGCTATAGTAGACAACTGGGCGTGATGATAGACTTGGGCATAAGCCCTAGAGGCTCACTTGCACTTAGTCAGTGTGCTAAGGCACATGCATGGATGAAGGGTAAAAAAGAGGTAGAGGTAGAAGATGTACATGCCATCATACATGATGTGTTTAGACATCGTCTTGTCATAAGCGAGCATGCACGCATGAATAACAGAAGCAATGATGAAATCATCGATATTTTACTGACACAAGTACCTAGTCCTAACGATACATAGGCAGAAGTATGTTAAAATATATACATGAAACAAATAATAGATAAAGACAGCATCAACCTAACACTAAAACAAGATACAGTAGACAACCTCTTGGCATTTTCAGAGTTACTGCATAAAGATATCAACTACATACTAGAAGAAGCACTCGAACAGTACTTTGATAGAGAGCAAAATAAGCTCATAGAAAAAGGCATAGAAGAAGATGCCACTATGACAAACCTAGACTATGATGAGTTTTGGGATGGCTTAGATATTGGGTAAGTTAAAGAGCTTCATGAAAGAGCTGCTTATAGGGGCAATGCTTATATTTATATTATCTAATATTATAAGCTATGTGCGTAAACCTAACCTACCCACAAATACCTTACCCACTTTAAACGTCACACTGTTAGACGGTAGTAACTACACACAAAAGAAGGCTAAACCTTTAGTGCTACACTTTTGGGCGACATGGTGTTCCACTTGTAAACTTGAAGCTTCTAACATCGAACATATTTCTTCGCAGTATGAAGTGTTGAGCATAGCAGTTAACTCGGGGACTGATGCAGAGATAAAACAGTATATGAACGAGAATGACCTTACCTTTAATGTGCTGAATGATACAGAGGGAAGATGGGCAAAACGATTTAAAGTAGAAGCTTTTCCGACAACTTTTATCTATGATGCCAAAGGTGTGTTGTCCTTTACAGAAGTAGGCTACACTACAACAGCAGGTTTACTAGCAAGATTAAAAATGATTGGGCTATAATATCACCTTTAAAAGGCTGCAAATGAAAAAAATAGTATTCACTTACTTTACCTTACTTTCTTTTGTGTTTTCAGCAGAGATTAGCATCGCTGTTGCTGCAAATGTGGGTTATGCAATAAAACCACTTGTTGAAGCCTTTAATATCGAGCATCCAAAAACCAAGGTTACTGTCATACTAGGAAGTTCAGGTAAACTCACAGCACAAATCATGCATGGGGCTCCTTATGATGTGTTTATGTCAGCAGATATGAAATTTCCTAAACGTTTACAGGAAGAGCATTTGACTATGGGTAGCCCTGTGGTGTATGCTCAAGGTGCCTTGGCGATACTCTCACAAAAAAAACGTAACTACTGTGCAGAAATTTTTGTACTAAAAAGCCCTGACATACACAAAATAGCTATAGCTAACCCTAAAACAGCTCCTTATGGTGTGGCTTCAGTTGAAGCGTTAAAAAATGCTAGGCTCTATAAAAAACTAAAAAAGAAGTTTGTGTATGGTGAGAGCATAGCCCAAACATTCATCTATGCTACCTCTGCAGCTGACATAGGCATAGTGGCAAAGTCTGCGTTGTATGCACCTCAAATGAAAGACTATAACGAAGCCATACATTGGAGCGAAGTAGATGAAACACTCTATACTCCCATAGCACAAGGTATGGTGTTGCTTAAAAGAGCAAAAGACAGTGTCAAAGCAAAAGCTTTTTATAACTTTATGTTGAGTCAAAAAGCCAAAGACATTTTAAAACAGTTTGGATACAAAACACTATGATAGACTTTGCACCTTTTTTACTCTCCTTTAAACTAGCAGGTTTGACGACATTGATTTTGTTTGTCATGGCAGTACCTTTTTCATGGTGGCTTTCACAAACGACATCAAAGTCCAAGCCAATTTTAGAAGCCATAACTGCCTTGCCCATAGTACTTCCTCCTTCTGTATTAGGGTTTTACATACTGGTTGTACTTTCACCAAATGCAGCTGTGGGTGGCTTTTTTGAAGATGTGTTTGGGGTAAAACTGGTGTTTTCTTTTACAGGATTGGTAGTAGCTTCATGTTTTTACTCCTTGCCCTTTATGGTACAGCCTTTACAAAGCGGCTTTGAAAGTTTAAATAAACATATGCTTGAGGCATCCTACTTAGCAGGGAAGTCAAAATTACAAACCATTTGGCATGTGGCATTGCCAAATATGAAGCCTTCTCTTATTACTGCACTCATCATCACCTTTGCTCATACTGTAGGGGAGTTTGGTGTGGTACTCATGGTTGGAGGTAGCATACCAAACGAAACAAAAGTAGCGTCTGTTGCCATTTATGAGATGGTTGAGGTGATGGAGTATGGTACCGCTCACATTTACGCGGGTATCATGGTGGCTATGAGTTTTGTGGTCTTGCTTTTAGTCTATATTTTTAACCATTCGCAAAAAAAGATAGGTATCGTCTGATGTTACATATAGATATAAAAAAGACACTGTATGGCTCAGAAGGCAAGATGCAACTTGATGTGAAGTTAGAGGTGGCAGAAGGTTCTTTTGTGGTGATTATGGGGGAGAGTGGCTCAGGAAAGACTACTTTGTTACGTATCATAGCAGGACTTGAAAAGTCTGAAGGCGAGATACATTTTGGAGATGAAAACTGGTATAATTTGGCTGTGCAAAAACGAAACATAGGCTTTGTCTTTCAAGACTATGCTTTATTTGAACATATGAGTGTCGAGGAAAACTTGCTGTATGTCAATGCGGACATACCACTGGCTAAAAAGCTACTAGCATTGACAGGACTATCTGGCTTAGTAGACCAAAATGTTAAGAACTTAAGTGGGGGACAAAAACAGCGTGTGAGTCTGTGTCGTGCTATGATGAATAAGCCAAAACTACTTTTGATGGACGAACCACTCTCAGCACTCGATGACGAGATGAAAGAAAAACTTATCAAGGAGATAGCCAAACTCCATAAAGACTTTGGAACAACAACCCTTATGGTAAGCCATGATGCAAGTTCAAGTTATGCCTTAGCAGATAGAATTATCGTACTAGATCAAGGTAAGGTTGTAAAAGATGGTAGAAAAGATGAAGTGCTTCAGGAATCTAAAACCGTGACTTATGCATTAAAACGCTAAAATAAAGTAATATTTTTTAAGGATAACAAATGGCATGTGATTTATGTGGAAGTGAAGAAGGGTTGAGTGCATACACGGTTGTACCAAAAGAAGAGACGATAACTATCTGTGAAATATGTAGTGCAAGTATAGATGAACCTAATACAGATGAAAAACACTGGAACTGTCTACATGACTCTATGTGGAGTACAGAACCAGCGGTGCAAGTTATGGCTTACAGACTTCTTACAAAACTAGGTGCTCAAGATCAACTTGACATGTTGTACCTTGAAGACGATGTAAAAGCATGGGCCGAGGAAGGTTTAACTCAAGAAGGTTTAGCTCAAGAAAATATAGAACCTACACGTGACAGTAATGGGCAGATACTCGTAGAGGGAGATTCAGTAAGTATTATCAAAGACCTCGTGGTTAAAGGAGCTGGATTTACTGCTAAACAAGGTACAAGTGTTAAAAATATACGTATGGCTCCAGGTGATCCAACACATATACAAGGGCGGGTTAACGGAACAATGATTTTTTTGAAAACGGAGTTTTTAAAGAAGCAATAGCATGATTTGACATTTAAGTGACATTATTGTGGTATTATATTTGTAATAAGGTTCTGTAGGGGGATGTACAATATGAATAGTCTTTTAGAATATCAGTTAAAAAGTATTGGCTATAATAGTACACTGACTGAAGAAAAACTCCTTACGTTTATAAATCTTGTTAATGATGCTTATAATAAATCAGATGAAAATCGTGCCTATCAACGTAAAATGTTAGAGTATGCAAAAAATAAAATAAATAAGTTACATATTCTTTCTTTGGAAGAGAAAAAAAATAGAATTTTCTTTATGGAGAAAAAGTACAAAAGGCTTCTTGAAAACCTTCAGCCAAATTATTTTTTTTATGCTAAAAATAATGAGGGAAGATTCACTTCTATCAGTGATTCTGTTTTTAATATGTTAGGTTTTAGCACTGAAGAATTTATGGAGAAATACAGTGATATCTTCTCTTATGGATTGAAGTCAGATATAAAATCAAAAATGCTTATTTCAGAATATGGATACAATGTACCCTATGAGGTAATCGTGCAAAATAATCTTGGTACAGATTTTTATTTAGAAGTGACGGAATATCCTATTTTTGATGATAAAAATAATATTTTAGGTATTGAAGGTATTGTTCGTAATATCACTGAGCATAAGGTGCATCAAAAGAGAATCACAAATATGCTCTATAGTGATACCTTGACAGGCATTTCAAACCGTCTACATTTAGAAATTATGATGGAAAAACTTATTTCCGAAAATGAGAAAAGTAAAAATACATTTTCCGTGCTATATTTAGATATTGACCATTTCAAACATATCAATGATACCTTAGGACATGATGTGGGCGATATTTTACTACAAAAGGTGGTTTATAGTATTAACTCTGTGATACGTGCAAGTGATATATTTGCTCGTATCGGTGGTGATGAATTTGTCATTATTTTTCAAGATATTAAAAAGAAAAAACTTGAACAGATTATAGATAAACTCATGTATGTGATACAGAATATACATACAATCAATGGCTATGAATTACATGTCACTTCAAGTATAGGAGTGGTTATGTTCCCTTATGATGGGGTGAATACGGTTGATCTCATGAAGCGTGCAGATATTGCTATGTATCAGTCTAAAAAGAAAGGTCGTAATACGTATACCTTTTTTGATGAGAAATATTCTGAACTTTTACAGGATGAAATGCAACTTATGCAAGATATGTCACAAGCAATTGATAACAATGAATTTGAACTTTATTATCAGCCAAAGGTACTTGTGAAAAATAATAAAGTGATTGCAGCTGAGGCACTCATACGTTGGAACCATACTTTTTATGGTTATATTTTACCTAATAAATTTATTGCATTAGCAGAAAATACAGGGTTGATTTTAAAATTGGGTAGGTGGGTTATTAGAGAGGTATGTATATTTTTACACGCATTAAATACTTTATATAATAATAAAGATTTTAGTATAGCAATCAATATTTCTATTAGACAATTTCAACATGGAAACTTATACCAAGCATTAAAAGACAATATAGAAAAATATGAGATAGATGGTACACAAATATCTATAGAAATTACAGAGAGTATCATGATGGAGAATGTTGATAATATGATTAAAATCATCAATAAAATCAAAAAACTTGGTATTCATATTTCTCTTGATGATTTTGGCACAGGTTATTCTACACTTTCATACTTGAGTAAACTGTCTATTGATGAACTTAAAATTGATAAAGCTTTTGTAGATGAAATACCCAAAGATGGTGAGAGTACAATCGTGCTTGATACTATTATTGCTATGGGAAAGACACTCAATATGTCCGTAGTAGCAGAAGGTGTTGAGCATGAGTATCAACGAAAATATTTGGAAGAAAAAGGCTGTGATATTTATCAAGGTTATTTATTCTCTAAAGCATTACCCGAGAAAGAATATATGTCTTCACAGTTTAACTAATAATATATTTGTCTATAGTCATCTCCTTAGGTTTTCATGCTACAATCATAGAGTTTAAAATGATTTAAAGGTAAGCACTATGAGTGAAACAACATTTATCAAAGGCAAAGATGCAAGTCTTGAAGAGACTATATCGGAGATTTACCAAAAACTTGATGCAGTAGGTATGGTGATAGATGAAGTCTCTGTACTTAATCCTGTACCCTACGTGTACTCTCAGCATATAAGAGACAAGAGTTGTAACCTGATGTTTACCAATGGTAAAGGGGCTAGTGCCAAGGCATGTCTAGCATCTGCACTGGGTGAGTATGTAGAGCGTTTGAGCTGTAACTACTTTTTTGCAGACTATTATCTAGGTGAGAAGTTTGCTAGCGATACCTTTGTGCATTACCCCAATGAAAAGTGGTTTCCTTTTAGTGATGATGACACTTCCATGCCATCAGGACTTTTAGATGATACTTTATGGGGGTACTATAACCCTGAGGGAGATTTACACCCTTCTCAAATCATAGATACCAACGCAGGACTAACCTCACGAGGCATTTGTGCCTTAACTTTTACCCGACAAAGTGATAGGGAAGATATCTACTTTCCTGTGAACATCATAGGAAATATATATGTAAGCAATGGTATGGCAGCAGGTAATACCTCCAGTGAAGCCAGAGTGCAAGCTCTAAGTGAAATTTACGAACGCTATGCCAAAAATAAAATCATAGCAGAGGGTATTTGTTTACCTCTTATACCTACAGAGGTTATGGATAGATATCCACATATACAAGCATCCATCAAAAAACTAGAAGAGGAAGGCTTTCATCTAAGAGTTTGTGATGCCTCTTTAGGGGGTGTATACCCTGTCATCTCTGTAACACTCATCAACCCTAAGGATGGGTCTGTGTTGGCATCATTTGGTGGGCATCCTTGTTTTGAAGTGGCGTTAGAGCGTACTGTAACCGAGTTACTGCAAGGGCGTTCTTTAGACATGCTAGATGATTTTTATGCTCCTTCATTTAACGAAGGAGAAGTGGCAGACCATCATAACTTAGAGGCTCACTTCATCAACTCTACGGGACTCATATCTTATGAGTTCTTTAAGGAAAAGAGCGACTATAACTTTGTAGATTGGGATTATGATGCCGATACGCAAAGCGAACTAGACGCTATGCTAAACATCGCAACAGAGCAAGGATTTGAAACCTATATTGCAGACTACGAACATGTGGGGGTATATGCCTGTCGTATACTCATACCAGGGATGTCAGACA
>Ga0256840_1001665_pt1 | contig 20486 bp, 19 predicted proteins | sample 355202metaG_FD_185969 | JGI IMG/M metagenome (GOLD analysis project Ga0256840, IMG submission 185969) | Hydrothermal vent microbial communities from Mid Atlantic Ridge, Atlantic Ocean - 355-202 | ecosystem: Environmental > Aquatic > Marine > Hydrothermal vents | place: Atlantic Ocean: Mid...
TTTTAAAAAACAGTGCACACTTGATGGTGATGTAAAAATCAATATAGCCTCTTCTTCCACTGTTACATGTAACACCTCTTTTGAACATTCGCTTGCATAAACTATAGCTTCATCTATGTTATAACCATCTTCTTTACATGTAAGAACAAAATCAGATGCAATGACTTTTGCACGCAGATAGAGCCACCTCTTTTCTTTTTCAAAAGAGGTAATTTTTGCTATAAGATTATCACCATAACCTCCACCCACAGCCAAAACCTGACCAGCTAAATCTTCAAAACTTTTTGCACTCTGTTTGGAGATACAAAGCGCAGGCTTGTTTATATACTCTTTTTTATCATACTGTCGCAATGCTTTTGATGCCTGCTTTGAAGTGATAATAAGATAATCATATTGTGAAAAATCAATTTCAGGTTGAAAAAAAGTAATATCCAAAGAGTTTACATGTAAGGTATCAGGATATGAAGATATTGAAAAAAGGTAAATTGACCGATTTTGCATAAAATTTCCTTATTTTTTAGATATTTCGCTAAGTTTTCACTCTACTACTTTTTTGAAGACAAATAAATGTTCATGCATTATTAATAAAAAATTATACTCTTTGCTTTTATTTACCCAAAATCCTGTTGCCCTACAATTATGCTGATGTTTTATAATATCTTCTTTTAGCTCAAAACCAACTTTTAGAAATCTTTCCATAACTTTAAATGCTAAAGGTTGATACATTTTATTTCTTCTAGTATCTCCAATTAATATGGCACAATATTTATCTTTTTTTAGAACTCTATAAAATTCCTTTGCTATTTTTTCTATCTCATCACAAAATTCATCTAAATCGTGAATATTTGATAAATCTTCTTTTATTTGCTTATCTGAATATTTTATAATATCTACATAAGGTGGGTGATTTAGAACAAAATCAATAGATTCATCTTGTAACATTGCTAAGCTTCTGCTATCGTTTATGTCTAATTTAATCTTTGGATTAAATTCACTTTCAAATTCTAGAGCAGTTTGTGTTATTTCTATTGCGTTTGGATTTATATCTAATGCTAATAAATTTCTATTTAAAAGCTTACATTCAATAGCAGTTGTCCCTCCACCAATCATAGGATCTAATAAAAAATCATTTTCATTTGAGTATCTTATGATTAAGTTTCTTACAACCTCTGGAGCCCAATTACCTCTATATTTACTTTTGTGTGTTGCCCAATTACCACGACGAGCAAAACTCCAAACAGTTGTACATTCTTGTTCAAAATTTTCTGGATTAAGTTTTTTCATAGTATATTCCTCTGATATTTAAAGGATAATAGCATTCAAAATGAATTTTACTAAATAATATTTCAAACTGACATATTATTTTCAATTTTAGTTATTGTGAACTAATATAAAGTATTTATTTAGTTGAGATAAATGCTCTATAGAATAATCTATTACTTCTTTCTCTCTTAAATATTTTTCAAATTCATCTTTTTTATCAAACTCCAGCAACAAACTGTTTTTCAACAAACAAGATTCTTTATTTTTGATGTTTTTATCAAAATAAAAATCCCAATTTTTACTACCTTGAAAAACGAGATTATCTAAAGCGGTGCTAGATAAATTATCGATTTCGTCTGATGGGACAATATATAATTTCTCATAACTTCTCTTCATCTGTTTTGCCTTTATGCTTTAAAGAAATTAAAATTTCCAACTCAAGATAGTTCAAGATTTTCAATAATGTTTTATTTGACAAGTTTGAACTTCTTATTGCTTGATAAAAATGTGCTCTTTCAATACCCAATGCTTTATAAACAGCACTAGGCTTCAAATCTTTTTTTATCAATTCTATTTTAATTTCTTTTTCTAACATAATTATAACTCTATTTTACTTATTTGTATATTAAATAATATACAAAGGATACTTTTTTATTTACATATATCATTTAATACCCCATTTTTTATCATATTGAGATTAATTACATAATCATTATGTTTAAATGTCTCTTCGAGTGGATTTAATGCAGTTAGCCAACCTTTTCCGTCAGTAATCCATATAAATTCTATGTTTTGCGATTTAACAAAATCATTAAGATACTGATATTCTCCAGCAGTTGCTTTTAGCTTAGAACCGCCACCGCTATAATAGTTGACTTCAATTAAATATAATCTATTTGTATTTTTATTGTGCATAGCAAAATCAAATCTACGACTATTTTTGTCGATAGTTATTTCATAGTTAAATGCTTCCAATATTCTTTTTTGCGTTGCTTGTTCGATATAGATAAAGTTTTTATTTTCTTTGCAAAACTCATTAAGATAATTTGATACAATATTTTCCATGAGTGTGCCAGTTCTGTTTTTTCTAGCATTTGTATCAAAACCAACTTCAACACCAAAACAATAATCAACCAAATTCTTTATATATTTATTTTGAAATATATCTTTTAGTCCACTTTCTCGAAAAAATATTAACAATTCATTTTTTATGGATTCATTAACTTCTTCATAAAATATATGCTTTTTATTGTCAGCTATTAAAGTCTCCATATCAGTGATAATAGACATATCATTTAATTTGTCTTTTCTAACTGCAATAAGAAGAGGTAAAGCTTGTCTAGCCTTTGGATATTCGGTAATCAATTTTATAAATTCAACTTCAATATCATCTTTACCAATTAAATAATTTAAGATATTTAGTTCAACCTCTACGCTTTTTATATTTAATTTTACTTTGTCAAAATTTGTAAAATAACCCCATGTAAATATTGAGTCTTTGAATGTATCTTTTAAATCATTAAATTTAAACATTTTTTAATGCTTTATATAACTTTGTTCTACCAGAATAATTCCAATATGTTATATCTTGTTCAATAAATAACCATTTAATAGATTTTAATAATATTTCTATCTCAATTCCGTTTATTGCATATTTAATTGAGGATATGTTTTTATCATTACAATTATATATTTCATCAATTATTTCTTGAGTGTTGTTATATATATTCAGATCTTGTACTTTTAAATTTCTTAAGATTGTTTTAATGCACTCATGACTCGGTCTCGTCTTAATTCTTCCAAAAAATAGTTTATCAGATGTATGAACTTCAAAATCAAACCCGTTATTTAATGGAGCAGGTCTTTTTAGATAAATAATCTTATTATTAATTTTTTCCACACAATAGACTACTCTAGTTGACAAATCTCCCTTTCCTGTACCAGCATCTTCTGATTTAAATAAATCTACAACCTCGTCCCTTAGTTTTTTTCTGTCTTTATCAAAATTTCCTGTAAAAATATGAATTAACATATTGATTTTATCAATATGAATAAAACCTTCTCTTAAAAAATTACATGGCATTAAAATTCCTTATTAAAACTTCACTAATTTTTCCACGACTACTACCTTTACTATTTATAAATCTATTGGCTTGTACAAAATTAATATCATGCTTTTTATATAAATTTTTTATAAATTCTGTATCAGAATTACTATGCAAAACAAAACACTCTTTTTTATGTAGTTCTTCAAAGACATCACATAACTCTCTTTGTTTTTCATCTAAAAATAAATTTTCGTCATAAGCTGTAAAGTTGGCAGTTTGTGTCAATGGATAATATGGCGGATCAAAATAAACTAAATCCTTTTTAATTGTATTATTAATTACTTCCATAAATGGTTTATTTGATATTATAGCACTTTGCAATGCTTCACTTGCACTTAAAATTGTATCTCTATCTGCAATATTAGGATTTTTATAACTTCCAATTGGAGTATTAAAATATCCTTTTTTATTTACTCTATAAAGCCCATTAAAACAAGTTTTATTGAGATATATAAATCTTGTTGCTCGCTCAATATCAGTCAACATTTGAAAATCTTCATTACGATCAACTTCTCTAGTTTTGTAATAAAACTCTTTATTATGTTTTTCTTTAAAACTTTCAAGATGATTTATTAATTCATTGGGATTATTTTTAACCACATTATATGTGTTGATTAATTCAGAATTAATATCTGAAAGATATATTTTTTTATCTTTTAATAAACCTTGAGAGTATAATTCAAAAAATACAGCTCCACCACCTAAAAAAGGTTCATGATAATTTTCAAATTTTTTAGGAAATCTTTCTAATAATTGACTTAATAAACCTCTTTTACCACCTACCCATTTTATGAATGGTTGATACCTTTTAGAATGAATATTATTTATTCGTGCTGTCATGAATTTATCCTAAATTAAATCACTGTAAGTTTACAATAAAATTATGTATAGTGTATTTAAAATGTCAATATGCCATTTTATATGCAAGATTTCTCAATTTTATTCCCATTCAATAGTAGCCGGTGGTTTTGAAGATATATCATAAACTACACGGTTTATTCCATCAACTTCATTGATAATTCTTCTTGAAATTCTCTCTAACAAATCATGTGGTAAATGTGCAAATGTTGCCGTCATACCATCAACTGCTTCGACAACTCTTACGCATACGGTATTGTCATAAGTACGGTTATCTCCCATCACGCCTACTGATTTTACATTAAGAAGTACCGCAAACGCCTGCCATGTTTTTGCATAATATCCACTTGCTTTTAACTCATCAAGTAAAATAACATCTGCTTCACGCAAGAGGTCTAAATCAGGTACATTCACATCACCCATAATTCTAATGGCAAGACCCGGTCCAGGGAATGGATGGCGGTTAATCATAGATGCAGGTAAACCAAGCTCAAGCCCTATTTTACGCACCTCATCTTTAAAAAGCTCGCGTAAAGGTTCAATAAGCTCAAAATCCATCCAATCAGGAAGCCCACCGACATTATGATGTGACTTGATAACTTCTGAAGGACCATTCACGGAAATAGACTCAATAACATCAGGGTAGAGTGTTCCTTGTGCCAAGAACTTAATGCCATCATGTTTTTTCGCCTCTTTTTCAAACTCTTCTATAAAAGTATGTCCAATAATCTTACGCTTTTGTTCAGGGTCACTCACACCTGCGAGTTTTCCTAGAAAATTATCGACAGCATCAACTGTAATAAGCGGTGCTTTGAGATTAATTTTAAAAACTTCCTCAACTTGCTCGCGCTCACGTTTACGCAATAAGCCATTATCTACAAAAACAGGAATAAGCTGATCTCCAATTGCTTCATAGAGCATTGCCGCAACAACAGAGCTGTCGACACCACCACTTAAGCCACACAACACTTTTGCATCACCTACACGCTCACGAATAGACTCAATCTGTTGTTTAAGGAAATGTTCCATTTTCCATTTTTCGCTCACACCACAAATATTTTTTGCAAAGTTACGAAGCATTAAATAACCCTCTTCGGAATGTTGCACTTCAGGGTGAAACTGCATTGCATAAACACGCTTTTCATCGTGAGCAATAGCAGCATAAGGAGAGTTGCCCGATGTTGCAATAACTCTGAAGCCTTCAGGAAGTGTTTCAACTCTGTCAGAATGGCTCATCCACACAATTCTGTGGTTATCACAATCTTTAAATAATGGGGAAACCTCTTCAGGATAACCAACAATATCAAGCTCAGCCTTTCCATATTCATGATGATTAGAGCGAATAACAGAACCACCGAAATCTACCGCAATTCTCTGCATTCCGTAACAAATTCCTAAAACAGGAATTCCCATATCATAAACACCTTTGTCTACTTCATACGCATCTTCATTATATACAGAAGATGGACCACCACTGAGTATGATACCTTGAGGATTTTTTATCTGAATATCTTCTACTTTTGTATGAAAAGGAAGTATTTCACAGTATATTTTCTCTTCACGAAGACGACGAGCGATGAGTTGTGTGTATTGAGAACCAAAGTCTAGAACTATAATGCTAACATTTGTCATTTGAAATGCCTTTGTATAAATGAATAATTAATTATGAAAGAATACAATAAAAAAGATTAATGTTTGATTTGTTACATGTAATTGTAACTTTAGTAGGTTGGAAGGGCTTTAAGCCCCCCCCCATCAACGGCATTAAGTTAAGCATCTTTTTCGGAACCCGTACTTTAGTGCGGACTGAGAGTGGCAAGAGTATTGCAACAGCCGGCACTAAAGTACCGGTTCCGAGAAAAATGAAACAGACTTTTCTGAAACAAGGTCTTCACAACGCGAACTTTAGTCCCAATGTCATTAAGTTAAACAATTTTCTGGAACGCGGACTTTAGTCCGGGCTGAGAGTGGTGTGATAGTTGTAATAGCCGGCACTGAAGTACCGGTTCCGAGAGAGCATTAAGTTTTTTCCTTAATATAATCGTAACACAAAAATCTAGTAAAGCCCCATAATTTGAAACTGTACATACCAAATAATAATTGAAATGATATACCCTACTAAAATAGTCCAAGAGTGTTTCATATGAGAGCCGAAAGTATAAATACCGCGAAGTTTTCCCATAACACCAACACCCGCCGCCGAACCAAAGGAGATGAGACTTCCACCGATACCTGCGGTCATGGTTACGAGCATCCATTGTGCTATATCCATATTTGGTGATGCTTTTAAAATAGCACTCATTACAGGGACATTATCTACAATGGCGGACAAAAATCCTACACCGACATTTGCAGCCGTGGAACCTATTGTGCCGTAGAGTTCATGTACATATTCTAGAAAACCTAAAAAGTGTAAAGCACCAACCGCAGAAAGAATACCAAAGAAGAAAAGAAGTGTGTCATTTTCTACTTTTTCCATATTGACATAAATATTAAAACTGTTTTTGCCTTTTCTTTTGAGTCCAAAAGAGTAAAGTTTTAAAATTGCCAAGCCAAACATCATGCCCCACATTGCAGGAAAATGGAAGAAAGTATGTCCGAGTACGGCAATTACAATAGTAAGAACGCCTAAATAAACAACAGTCATTCCACCATCAAGTAGAACAGGTTTTTTCTCTGTAGTTGCATCAAAAGGCGGCTCACCTGCCGGAACAGATAAAGAAAGTAAAAATGCCGTAACGCCCCAACCAACAATAGAAGCAGGAAAAAGATAAAGAAAATCTACAAATTCACCTTTGCCTGCCGTCCAAGACATCAATGTAGTGATATCACCAAATGGCGACCATGCACCACCGGCATTTGCTGCCACAACGATATTTATAGCACCGGGGACTAAAAAAGCAAGATTTTTCTTGTCTATTGTAAAAAGAACAGTTGAGAGAATGAGTGCCGTTGTCAAGTTATCAGCTACAGGAGAGATGAAAAATGCTAAAAAACCAGTCAACCAAAAAAGTTTTTTGTATGTATAGCCTTTTGAGACAAGTTTATATTTCATTAAATCAAAAACACCCCGTTCTAAAAGTGTTTCAATAAAAGTCATAGCAACAAGTAAGAAAAAGAAAATTTCAGAAATTTCTAAAATCAAACGCTCTAACTCATCATGTACCGCATCAGGATTTAATCCATTAATAGCATAATAAATCCCAATCAGCATAAACATAAATGTACCAGCAAAGAGTGCAGGTTTTGCTTTGTTTATCTCATATTTTTCTTCTGTAGCTATAAAATAATACGCTATCACAAAGACAGCTAAGCTGACCCATCCTACCCATGTCGTTGCAAGATTAATTGCTTCGTGTTCCATTAATTCTCCTCTTGTATTGTGTGAACCCCTATAGATTCACTTCTATTTAACGCTGATGTTACAATCTTTTTTGCCGTTAATAAACGAAATTTTAGTAGTTTACCAATATTTTCTTTTAAAAGGGCATTAATTGTCGATAAAGCATCATTTAATCCACTTTTTGTACGAATAATAGAAACATTTTCCCACATTATTCGTCTGAGTTGATCTTTTTTCACTTTGTCATCTTTCAGGCTCATTACCTCATCTTTTATTTCAAACTTTTTAAAACATTTAGTTTCATTCATATTGTTTAAAATATCATCTACTGCTCTCTTGGCAAAAACCAAACCCTCAAGCAAAGAGTTTGATGCTAATCTGTTCGCACCATGAACCCTTGTTGAAGCCACTTCGCCAACTGCATACAAATTTTTCACATGAGGTACTTTTGCATTTAAATCTGTTCTAATGCCTCCTATTGCGTAATGAAAAGCCGGCGATATTGGCACTCTTTGTGTCGGGACATTGAAGCCTAATTCTCTCAAACTTTTGTAAATATTTGGAAATCGTTGTTTGAAATACTCTTCATCAAAATTTTCACAATTCAAATAAACATGCATTCCTGTTTTTTTCTTGTATTTATATATTGCCTTACTCACAATATCACGAGAAGCAAGCTCACCTCGCTCATCATAATCAAATAAAAATCGTCTTCTTGATTCATCTTCAATAGTAGCACCCTCTCCCCGTAAGGCTTCTGTTAAAAGCATTTTTTGTGCATTATTTGAATTGACAAATACCGTAGGATGAAATTGTAACATTTCCATTCTATCAAGTTCAATTTCTTTCATCAGACATAAGCCTTGCATATCGGCACTGATACACGGTGCATTTGTATGATATTCATAAAGTGAGCCTACTCCACCACTAGCGATAATAACATTTTTCGCATAAATATTTCTACTCTCTCTATGATCAAGAACGGTAACACCAAAACATTCTCCATCTTCTATAAGTAAATCTACTACTCTCGTATCACTCAACATCGCATGGGAATTTTGTTCTAGTAAAAAATGGTGCAAATATCTTCCTGTTGCATCACCTCCTGCATGTAAAATTCGCTCACATGAATGTGCCGCTTCTTTTGTGTACAACAATTCACCTGCTTCATTTGTATCAAAATGAAATCCGTGATGAATCAAATCATCAATCGCTCTGCGTGAATTTTTACTCAAAACATCAACCGCTTTAGCGTCACATAAGCCATCTCCCGCTGCAAGTGTGTCTTTGATGTGTGCGGGTATGTCGTTTTTATCTCTAGCCAGTGCCACGCCACCTTGTGCGTAAAAAGTATTGCACTTAAATGTTTCGCGTTTATTGATGATAAGCACTTTTTTATCGGCAGGCAGATTCATACTTGCATACAATCCTCCAACACCTGCACCAATTATAATTACATCATATTCCATCATTATTGTGTACAACTTGCATTATTATCACTATTAAACTCTTTCTTTTTTAGAATAAACTTCACATTTTTGTCACCTTTTGGTGCTTCTTTTTCATAATATGGTGGTGCTTTATAGCCACATGCACTCACACTTAATAAAAAGCTTGCTATAATTAGCATATGAAAAACAGTAGTGACATTCTTAATTCTCTTCAAAATAAACCTCAATTTTCTAAATTATCTCACTATAAATGTATACAAAAAATACAGTCGGTATTTAGCGCCCCTTTACAAAAAATGATTAAGTTCGCCTACATAAAAAACAATACACTTTTTTTTGTACTTAATCATCCTGGTGCCAAACAAGAGTTTGATAATAATATACAAAGCATTAAAAGTGCTTTAAAGTTTCACACTCCTCAAGAATGTAGCGAAGAAACTATAGCAGATATAAAAGCATTTGTAACACATACACCCTCCTTACATGTAAGCATACAGCCAATTGAGGCAGCAAAAAAAATGCTCGCTTACAAAGAAAGAGCGACAGGGAATTTTGCAATTCCCGTGCATGATGAAAAACTCAAAGCACTCATTCTCTCAATTCAAAACATTATAAAAGAAAAAAATGACACTTAAAGAAAAATTACAACAGCTCCCCAACGAACCTGGGGTATATCAGTATTTTGACAAAAATGGACATTTACTTTATATAGGAAAAGCCAAAAATCTTGCCAATAGAGTCAAAAGCTACTGGCAGTTTACGCCTGAACTTTGTGCCAGTGCAAAACTTTCTGCTCGTATAACAAAAATGATACAGCAGACAACTTCTATGGATTACATTGTGGTAAATTCTGAACATGATGCACTCATTCTTGAAAATTCACTCATTAAACAGCTCAATCCAAAATATAATATTTTACTCCGTGACGATAAAACCTTTCCATACATATATATTGATAATTCACAAGATTTTCCTCGTTTTGACATCACAAGAAAAATCATAAAAAGTAGAGATATTAGTTATTACGGTCCCTATTCCGTCGGGGCAAGAGATATTTTAAATGCCATCTATGATATTTGTAAACTTGTCCAAAAAAAAGCTTGCCTTAAATCAAAAAAACTCTGTTTATATCATCAAATAGACAAATGCCTTGGCCCCTGTGAGCTTCCCATAACAAAACAAAGGTATCAACAAGAGATTGATTTAGCAACAACTCTTATTAAAAATAAAAAAAAACTTATTAAAAAATTAGAAGAAAAAATGCAGTTTTATGCCGAAGAACTGCGTTTTGAAGAGGCTCTTGAGCTTAGGGACAGTATGCAAAGGATTGAACGCTCACAGATTAAAAGTGACATTGACTTTGCGAGCAATGAGAATTATGACATTTTTGTTTATGGCAGTTCACAAATACGAGCAGTGGTTGTGAAAATATTTATGCGGCACGGAAAAATAATATCTTCATCTCATGAATATATCAACTTGAATGAAGGTATAGATACAAATGAAATCTATTCCAGAGCCCTACTCGGGTTTTACAAAGAGGAAAAACCTCCCATCATTGCCCCCATACTTATTGCCCATGATTTCCAAGACAAAGAGTTAATACAAGATTACCTGACAAATATTTTTGAAAAAAAAGCACAAATATTCATCCCGAAAAAAGGAAAAAAGAAAGATCTCATCGCATTGGCACAATTAAATGCTACAGAACTGTTAAAAAAAGACAAAGCAACACTCAACACAAAAATATTGCAAGAATTGCAAACCTTATGTCAACTACAAAAATCACCCAACAGAGTAGAAGTTTTTGACAACTCTCATATGTCTGGTGTTGCTACAGTAGGCGCTATGATAGTCTATGAAAATTCAAAATTCGATAAAAAATCCTATAGAACCTACCATTTACATGTAAAGGATGAGTACGGGCAGATGCGTGAAACATTAACTAGACGAGTAGAAAGTTTTAGTAAGAGCTCACCACCCGATTTGTGGATACTAGACGGCGGTGCAACCCTACTTAAACTTGCACTTGATATATTGGAATCTAATGCTGTCAATCTTGATGTGATAGCGATTTCTAAAGAAAAAATTGATGCCAAAGCGCATCGAGCAAAAGGGAATGCACAAGACATCATTTATACAAAAGATGATGTTTTTAGGCTCAAATCTAGCGATAAACGCCTCCAATGGGTACAAAACCTACGAGATGAGGCCCATCGAAGTGCTATCACTTTTCATAAAAAAACAAAATTAAAACTTGACCAAGAGAGTAAACTTTTGAGTTTAAATGGAATATCAGTAGCAAAAATACAAAAACTTTTGAATCATTATGGAACATTTGAAGCGTTAAAAAGTGCAACATTTGATGACATAAGTTCACTTTTAAATACAAAAGATGCAAAAACTATCAAAAATTTTTATAAATAAGTTTTTTTTTCACTCCTTTATGATATATTTGTAACAATTTAAAGTAGACAACACAAATTATAAGGTTTTTTAATGAACAAAATTACCCCTATTGACGAAGAGTACCTTTTTGACGGAAATGTCATTATCTCTCAAACAGATTTAAAAGGTGTCATTACCTATGCAAATAAACTTTTTTGTAGCGTTTCAGGATATAAAACAGAAGAACTTGTAGGGCAACCTCACAATATTTTAAGGCATCCAGACATGCCCCGTGCAATTTTTGCAAAAATGTGGGACACCATTCAAGGGGGACAAGCTTGGAACGGTCTTGTAAAAAATTTGAGAAAAGATGGTCTGTATTACTGGGTTGAAACAGAAATCTTACCGGTTAAAGATAATAATGAGAATATAACAGGCTACATAGCAGCTAGAAAAGCAGCATCTCGTAAAGATATTCAAGAGACAGAAGAAACATACAAAAAAATGCTCGCATCTGAGTAAAAAGGGATTAAAGAATGCTGATTTATAATTTTCAAAAAGAATTTTTAGGTATTGATGAAAAAGATTTACATACCTTGGGCTATAAAGATTTAGCTGAGCTACGAATGGAAGTCGCTGATTTTGCCGATTTATTTGTGAAAACACCAGGACACATACATAACTTCCAACATGTGCATTGGATTGATTTTATTACATGCGCAGAATCTAATGAAGAATCAAAGGTTATTATTAACGCAAATTCTAAAAGCTATAGAGCAATCATTACAGTTACAAATGCTTACCTTGTAGACAATCCTAATCAAAAGGCCTACTTTGTTTATTTAAACAATTTACGGGCATTGACAACTCAGGAATATGACAACATTTCAGGAGATATTGCACAGAAACCAACTCCTGAAGTAAACCCCGAAAAACTACAAACGATTACGCCACGCAAAGAAGAAATCACAGTTATTCCTGATGAATACGATAAAATGCTTGATGTCAGTACTTTAGAATTAGAAGAATCTATTCCAACGGTAGAACCTGTAAAAGCGTATGTTGTTCCAGAACAAAAAACCACACTTTCAACAAAAGAAAATTATGTCTTTGACCCACATATAGCGTCCAAAGAGCTTGGCTTACCGCTTGATTTAATAGAAGAATTTATACAAGACTTTATTGAGCAGGCAAATGACTTTAAAGATGGACTTTATACAGCACTTGATGAGGGTGATATAAATAATGTTAAAATTCTCTCACACAAATTAAAAGGAGTGGCAGCAAACTTACGCATTGAAGATGCTTATGAAATTCTTTCAGTTATCAATGTCACTTCTGATGTAGATGTCATCAAAACAAATTTAGATGATTTTTATCAAATAATTGCAAAACTTTCGGGGGAAGAGGCAAGTACTGCGACTAATAATGATTTTATTGCTCCAGATGATGAAAAACTTGAAATTAATCTCGAAGACATGGAAGATATTTTAGAATTTAAAGAAGGTGAAGCACCTCAAGAGATTCCAGCAGAAATTACAGAAGAAACCGAGCTAACTTTGGAACTCAAAGAGGAACAAAAACCTGAAGCAGAATATTCTAAAGAAAAAATTGCCAATGAAATAGGACTTGATTTAGAAAATTTTAATGAACTTTTTGACGATTTCATAAAAGAAGCGCATTCTAGATTTGCTAAAATCAAAGAAGCACTTAACAACAACGATTATAAAACATCAAAAATGCAAGCTATAAAATTAAAAGGCATGAGCGATAATATGAGAGTGCATGCCTTTACAAATGAACTTGAAACACTTATAGATTCTACAGATAAAACTGCTATTACAGAAGCTTTACAACAGATTGACAGTATAATTACAAAAATTTCAAAAAAAGAGGATTAATCAATGCAACTAGGTTTAAAAAATAGACTTCGACTTATTAGCTTACTCCCGATTATTATTTTAATTTCTATTACAAGTTATTTTGTTTATAACTCGTACGAAAATTATAAAGCGGCTCAAATTCTTCAAAATAAACTTTCTTCCAACAGAGAACTGAATAATTTACTTAGAAATATATCTCGTGAAAGAGGTATGACGGTTATGTATCTTGGTAACTCATCGCCAAATACTTTAAAATCTCTTTTGAAACAAAGAAAAATAGTTGATACAAAAGCAGCACTTTATTTTCAACATCACCAATCGCAAGCCAATAAAAATAACGCATTAATACAATCAATGCATAGTATTAAGCATTCTAGAACACTCGTTGATACCCATCAGGCTGATTTTGAAGATATCTATAGCAAAATATATGCAAATGCCGAACAAATCATCATTAAAAAACTCGAAACGATTACATCTAATCAACTTGATAGTAAAATCAACACCTATGCAGCAGTTTACCTCTCCTTAGTGCATGCCAATGCCTACACCGCGGATGAGCGTGATTTTATCTCTTATACACTTGCGCGTTCAACCCAAATGGATGAAGAAGAAATCAACAAATGGCTTTCTTTAATAGCAAAAGCAGATGCCATTGATTATTACAACATTAAAAACAAGTCCCTTAAAACAAAACTAGATGAATTGTTTAAAAATGAAGATGCCATTGAACTCTTTGATGATTTAAATACTGAACGGGCTTCCATTTTGATTGCAACAGAAAATGGAAAATATGAAACAAATCCAGGTGTTTGGTTTGCCATGCTTTCAGAAAAGAGTAACATGATTTCTGAGGGAGAAAATGTACTCTTAAGCGCTATGGACAAAAGAGCCATTCAAGTAAAAACTGAAGCCTTACAGTTTCTTGCTATTACCTTAACGGTTTGGCTTATATCAATCATCTTGGCAATTTTAGGATTTTTGCTTTCAAATGAAATTGCAAAAAATATTCAAAATCTTGAAAATGTTCTTAAAAGGGTTGCCGAAGATACAAATGAAAGTGACAAAGCTGTTGAAATAAACCTTCATACAGCAAAAGGAACTGAAGAAGCATATAGCCTTCTTGAAAAAATCATTGAACAAACAAGAGAAGATAAAAAAGCTGCACAAGAAGCAAGTGAAGCAAAATCAATGTTCTTGGCAAATATGTCGCATGAGATTCGAACACCACTGAACGGTATTGTTGGATTTACGGAACTACTTAAAGATACAGGGCTCAAAGAAGAACAAAATGAATTTGTAGAGATTATTGAAAAATCTTCTGAAAATCTTCTTGAAATTATCAACAATATTCTTGACCTTTCAAAAATTGAGAGTAATAAACTTGAAATTGAAGATGTTATATTTAACCCTATTGAAGAATTTGAAAGTGCTGTTGATGTGTATGGTGTTCGTGCAAGTGAAAAGCATATTGATTTGGGATGTTTTATTGACCCTGAGCTTGAACAACCACTCAAAGGTGACCCAACAAAGATTAAAGAAGTTGTTATTAATCTTCTTTCTAACGCTATTAAATTCACAAGCAGTTCGGGTGCCATTAATGTTGACATTAGAAAATTACAATCACCGCAAGAAGGCACAACGCGTGTTAGATTTGAAGTACAAGATAGTGGTATTGGTGTAACGAGCGAACAAAAATCAAGAATTTTTGAAGCTTTTTCCCAAGCAGATACATCAATTACTCGTAAGTATGGTGGTACAGGTCTTGGACTTACTATTTCAGCGCGTTTTATTGAGCTTATGGGTGGACAACTTGACCTTCACAGTGAACCGGGAGAAGGGACAACATTCTTCTTTACACTTGATTTTGAAGAGATAGAAGTAGTGAATGAAACTACTAAGGCAAGCTTTTCTGGCATTAATGCTTTAATTTTAGAATCTGCTCATAAAACAAAAAGACAAGATATTTACCTCAAAGAGTATCTTGATTTTTATGGCGTCAGTTACACTACATTTAAAGATATGAATGAACTTGAAACGCTACAAAGACAGATAAGCTATGACTTACTTTTTCTTGATTATGAGTACGCAAGTGAAGATGAATTAAAAACATATAGCAATTTGCCACAAAAACTGATTTTACTCACCAAGTCTTACTTTATGAAAAAAATTGACACTATGGGAATTGAAATATTCAAAACCATATACGAACCATTGAATAATACTAAATTAAAAATAGCACTTGAAAATTACAGAAGTGAAAATTTTACAGCACCAAAAATAAAAGCAACATCACATAAAGTTTTTACAGCAGGTTCCTCTAAATTTTCTGCAAAAGTGCTTATTGCAGAAGACAATATAATTAATCAAAAACTGATAAAACGGACACTTGAAGATTTAGGATTAACAGTAGAGATTGCATCAAATGGGCTTGAGGCTTTTCAAAAAAGAAAAGATAACAATTATAATTTAATTTTTATGGATATTCAAATGCCATTTTTGGATGGTATCGAAGCAACACATGAAATTCTTGAATATGAAGAAGCGTATAATCAACCGCATATTCCTATTGTTGCATTAACTGCCAATGCCCTCAAAGGTGATCGCGAAAAATTTATCGCTGCAGGACTCGATGAATATACAACAAAACCACTTGTACGCGAGGAGATTATAACCCTCCTTAACCACTTCCTTGCCGATTATATTATAGATATAAATGAACAAGAAGAGGAACACAAGGAAGAAAAAGAAGAAAAAGAAAAAGCAATAATAGTGCAACAGGCACCAGTAACAGTGGACACAGAAGTTGAGACATTACAAGAAGAACTAAAAGAAGAAGAACCGACAGAAGAAAAAGTGTCAGAGTATAAAGCCGATGTTTTACTAGCCAAAAAAAGTCCATTTGAAACAAAACTTTTTACAAAGATTCTTGATTCATTGGGTTATACTTATCAGGTTGCGGATAACCTTGAAGAGTTACAAAATAAAATCGAAAATGACAGTTATAAGCTTGTATTGTTTGACAAAGAGTGTGAAACACTTCAACTTAAAGATTTTTCACAATTAGTTAGATCAAGGAATGAAAAAAGAAATCTTTCTACACATTTAGTATTGATTGTTGACCCTGCTATGCCTGAAAATAGCGATGATAAACAATATGTGGATGAAACTATCAAAAATATCATAAACAAAGACTTACTAAGACTTGTTATAGAAAAATTCATATAAGGAATAAAAATGAAAAGAACTGACCTGATTATATTGGCTGTTGATGATGACCTCATAAATTTAAAATTATTAAGATCAATGCTTATGAAAAGCCCTAATGTAAAAGAAGTTGTAGAAGCAAAAAATGGCTCAGATGCCATAGGTATTTTGAAAAGCCGTGATGATATTGACTTGATACTTTTAGACATTATTATGCCAATTATGGGCGGAATAGATATGCTCAAAGTAGTCCGTGCAGATGAAAATCTGCGTCAATTGCCTATTCTCGTACTCACAACAGATGAAACGAAAAAGGCTGAAGCTTTAGAGTGTGGAGCAAACGGGTTTTTAATGAAACCTATACGAAACGATGACCTCATTGCAAAAATAAAAACGGTAATCGTTTAAAAAATCAAAACAAGTTCTATATGAGAACTTGTTTTAAAACTTCTTCTACTCTTTTGACCGGAACAATCTCAAGTGCTTCTTTTACCTCTTTTGGAATATCGTCCAAATCTCTTTCATAGTTTTTAGCAGGGATTAAAACCTTTGTCATGTCTGCTTTATAGGCAGCTATAAGTTTTTCTTTAAGCCCGCCTATCGGTAAGACATCACCTGTAAGGGAAACTTCACCCGTCATAGCAATCTCTGAACGAATTTTAAAAGAGCTAAATATTGAAGCAATAACAGTAACCATAGCAATTCCGGCACTAGGTCCGTCTTTTGGTGTCGCACCATCTGGTACATGTACATGTAAGTCATAACGCTTATACACTTCACTTGGGTCTACTTCTATTATTTCTTCTTTTTCTTTAAAAGTATGAGGAATATTGTCTTGTGAAATTTTTAATTTTCTCTTGTCTATAAGTGTTTTAACAACACTCATGGCAATTCTAGCTGACTCTTTCATAACATCGCCCAAACTTCCAGTGAGTTGTAAGTTGCCTTTGCCTTTAATGCGGATACTTTCAATTTTTAAAACATCTCCGCCTACAGCGGTCCATGCAAGTCCATTAACTACACCAATGACGGGAACTTTATCTGTTTTTTCAATTTCAAACACACTTTTATCAAAAAAGTTTTTCAAGTTTTTAACTGTCACAGAAACCTTACTTACATCACTGTCTTTTAGAATTTCCATAGCCGCTTTTCTCGCCATTTCAGCGATACGACGGCGTAAATTTCTCACACCCGCTTCTCGTGTATAGCTATGAATCAACTCTTTTAATGCCGGCTTTGAAATAGTAAGCTCAGCCTTTTTCAATCCGTGTTTTTTAAGCTCTTGTGGCAATAAATAACGATATGCTATCTCAAATTTTTCCTGCGGTGTATATGAACTTAATGTAATAAATTCCATTCTATCGCGTAAAGGGGCAGGGATTCGTCCAACATCGTTTGCCGTCGCTATAAAAATAACATTACTTAAATCTAAATCAAAGTTTAAATAATAATCACGAAATTCACTGTTTTGTTCAGGGTCTAAAATCTCTAAAAGTGCAGCCGTTGGGTCACCTCTTTGTGAACGGGTAATTTTATCAATTTCATCAAGAACTATCACTGGGTTCATCTTTTTAGCATCAATGAGTCCCTGTGAAATACGACCGGGCATAGCACCAACATAAGTACGACGATGACCACGAAGCTCATTTACATCTTCTAACCCACCAAGTGCTATGCGTATCAAAGGGCGTTTCAATGCCGTAGCAATTGAGTTTGCAAGTGAAGTCTTACCAACACCAGGAGGACCCGAAAAACACAAAATAGCTCCGGCACTTTTTTTCGCCGAAATACCTCTCAGTTCAAGGAGTTCTTTTACGGCAAAATACTCAACAATTCTTTCTTTTGGTTTTTCCAATGCAAAATGGTCTTTATTTAACTGTTCTTCAACATTTTCAATCCGTAGTGCTTTTTTTGACATTGCCCCAAAAGGAAGGTCTAAAGCCCAGTCAAGATATGTTTGCGTCATAGATGCATCAGAAGAATCAGGATGCATTCGTGAAAATCTCTCAAGCTGTTTGCTAATCTCTTTATAGGCATCTTTGCCCATTTTTTCTTTTTTAGCTTCGAGTTTTTTTCTGTATTCTTCTATTTCTTCTTCACGCGAAGTGTCAGTTCCGAGTTCTTTTTGAATCTCCTTTAACTGCTCTTTAAGAAAATATTCTTTGTTTACTTTTTCTATATGCGTATGTACTTTTGAACGAATTTCTCGTTGCAATTTATTTGCTTCAATTTCATCAATCAACAAGTCAATTAAATCTAAAAATCTTTTTTCGGTATCGGTTTCTATAAAAAGTTTATATGCCTGTTCTTTTTTGAGCTTAACAGTAGAGCATACAAGATCTATAATACGGTTATGATCATGATTTTCTTCTATCGTTCGCAACAAATCAGGTGGGAAATAATTGCTCACCGTGGCTAAAGCTCTTACTTTTTCACGGACAACTTCAAGAATTGCATCAATTTTCAGTGAATTAACTTCTGTCGCTTGTATCACATCTACATGCGCTACAATAGGGTCATCTGAGACTTTATACAAAGATTTTGCACGAGCAAGCCCTTGAAAAAGCACTTTAACTCTTCCATCAGGCAGTGAAACTTTTCGCATGATTGAACCAACTACACCAGCATCATACAATGTACCATAATCTCTTTCTCCCTCATGAGAAGGCTTTGTCGGACACACTATGACTAAAGAGTTTTCTTCTATTGCTTTTGTAGCCGCTTTAATATTTACTTCATCACTTAAAAACAATGGCGAAATCATAAAAGGGTATAAAAAAAGATTGTCTTCTGCTATAACTGGAATATCAGCAGGAAATTCTCCATAATTGCTAAGTTTCATAAAATATTATCCTTCTTTTTATTTTGTTTCATTTTCATCTGATTTCACAGAATTACGAGAGACAACACTTTGCATATCTGGAATCATAAAAGCGTACCAGCTTGCCGTACCATCTCCCTCAAACATTTCTTTGTACCACGGAGTGTTTGCTCTTTGGATCTCGCTCCATTGTATCCATGGTTCAGGTTGAATAGCTCTATAATATACTGCTGCTTTTGGTTTGTCTAGTCTGACATACAAATCAGCTATTGTCTCATTTAAAGAGGCCCGTGCCAAATATAAATTTGTCAGCATAGTGTCTGTTAGCGAGTAGTACATAGAATGCGGGTAATCCATTTTAAACTTTTTTGCGTCTATGATTGCATCTTGTATAAGTACCTGATCGCGTCTTGGATTAGGCAATGCTTTATATTTTGCTTTTATTTTTAAAAATTCTGCAAATTCTTTCTCATTAGCATTTGCATATCTTCTGACATATTCATTTAAAAAGTGTTCTGTCAAAAGATACTCTTCATTATGCATGTGTGCGATTGCCAAAATCATCGTCGCTTCAGGTAAAAGAGGTGAACCAATATGCTCCCCTTGCAGCGAAGAGTAATAATCATCTGCTTTATCAACATTTCCTTGTGAAATAGACTCGACAATCTTTCCATACCAGTACACTGCGGGCTTGTTGTATTCATTAACTTCCTTCGAGCATGAAGTGAACAGCATAATAAAAGAGAATGCAAGTATAAAAGAGAGTTTTGATTTCATATGAAGATGTCCTAGTAAATTAAATTGAATGTTATTTTATCGAAAAGTTATATAATAGGGATTAAATAGAATAAGATTTGTGAAAAATTAAAAAAAGAAGGTGGTGGCCTGTCTCGGAATCGAACCAAGGACACAGTGATTTTCAGTCACTTGCTCTACCGACTGAGCTAACAGGCCATTTGTTTAAAAGAAGTGAAATATTAGCAAACCCTTACTAAATTTGAGCTTACATGTAACATAAAAGTAAATTTTGACAATATATCAGTAAAATTGTATAATCTTCATTATGGATAAAAAAACAATTATAAATACTTTACAGCTTTTAAATAAAGAATACCGCGAAAAAGGATTTGAATTTGTCGGTCTGTTTGGTTCCTATGCTCGAGG
>Ga0256840_1001667_pt1 | contig 20475 bp, 21 predicted proteins | sample 355202metaG_FD_185969 | JGI IMG/M metagenome (GOLD analysis project Ga0256840, IMG submission 185969) | Hydrothermal vent microbial communities from Mid Atlantic Ridge, Atlantic Ocean - 355-202 | ecosystem: Environmental > Aquatic > Marine > Hydrothermal vents | place: Atlantic Ocean: Mid...
GAGCTATATGGAAGGCCGCTTTAATAGTCCAGGCCAAGTCTTCTATACGTTTGACCAAAAAGTTGTGTTTGGTACAAGGCCTGGTTATACCAGTGATGTCTACCTCCTGAAAGGCATCGTTACCAATGAGTTTGGTAGGCACTTGTCCAGTAAAGACTACCAGGGGGATGGAATCCATGTAGGCCGTGGCTATGCCTGTAACGGTATTGGTAGCCCCTGGCCCAGAGGTAACTAAACATACCCCTACTTTACCGGTAGATCTGGCTAACCCGTCAGCAGCATGGGTAGCTCCTTGCTCATGACGCACCAATACATGCTTTATTTCTGGTGTACGATAAAGCTCATCGTAAATATCAATTACCGCCCCACCAGGGTAACCAAAAATAATATCCACACCCTCACGCTTTAGGGCCTCCACTATGATTTGTGCACCAGTCATTTTAGTAGACACTATCCTCTTCCCTCCTCCATCTTCTTATATTTTTCCACTATGGCCATGATTTGGTCTTTTAGGGCCAATTTCTGCACCTGAATACGTTTCTTTTCTTGTTCTTCCTCGGAAGTTAGATAAGGACGACGGTGAAATTCTTCTAACCTTTCGTCAAGGGCGCGGTGTTGCTCTACCAATTTGCGTAAATCATCGTCTTTTGCGGCATACTTAGCTATAAGTTCCTTGTCTTTATCCATTAAGACCTCCTATTGTTAGAATTTCTCGATTTAATGCCCACTCATAATCCTGTCAATAATTTGTGAAAACAAACACTTTTAGGATTTATTGCGTATTATCTTCTTCTTTTAATACGCGGTAAGTCTTCTATATGTCAAGAATAAAACAATTTGTGATTTTTTCACTTACACCGTACAAACCCGTGAGTCTCGTAAATTTCTTGGGCTTCTTTGGTGTGGAGAAAAGAAACCCATTTTGGGGCCAAGGGATGATCTTCGGCCCCTTTCATAAGGGCCACCTGGTAAGCACTTATGGCCCTTTTTCCCCCGGGGAACTCAATATAGTCGAACAAGGGCTCGGTAAAAAAACGAGGGTTCTGGTAATAATAGGCAAAATGGTAATAAAGGGGCGCCACGTCGGCTATACCAGCCTGAATAAGCGCAGGGATTTCTCGGTGGTGAATCACTTGGCTAAACACGGCTTTTTTTCGTATCTTTTCTTCTAGACCAGGAATCTCGGCTAGGGCCGCAAGATAGGTATTAAAGGAGTTTATCTCGGTTTCTGGGTTGGAAATGGCCACCACTACCTCGTTCCGCTTCAGGTCTTCGGGACCAAGAATGTTTTTGGGATTGCCCCTTTTTACCACCAATACCACTCCCCTGTTATGGATAAAAGTTTGGGGAGAAGAAACAAAGTCTCTAATTTTAGACATAAAATCTGGCGGTCCCATCACTACTTGGGGGACAAAGTTAAAGATTAAGTTCCCAACAGCTAGGCCCTTACCCTGAATTAGAGGACGAAAGCGCGGAGGAGGCAAAGTTACGTAAAATACCTTGATGTCTTGCCCGACAAACTTTTCAAAGGCCTCTAAGAGGTCAGGTAAGACCATAAATTGATTGCCTTCCATAACAATGTAAAGATCGGCATTACAAGGATCTCCATGAAAATCGTAAACAATATTGCTTCCAGGGAGATCTACGTGGTCCCTAACCTCTGCTCCGGTATCCAAAGGCCATGGTAATGTAAAACAACGCACTTTATCCCTCCTCCAAAAATCTCTCAGGCCTTTTGGGCCTTTAAGTTATTTTACGTCGATTAAGGCCCAATAGGCAAACAAAACTTGCCTACTAGAAGCTTCGTTAGTAATATCGCTTTAAAAGTAGCGTGGAGGCGCATCATCGAACTAGAAAGAGAAAGAGAACGCCTCATCCCCGACACTAGTATTTTTACCAACCCGGATGTCTATCGAGAGTTTGGGGCTTCGCCCACAGAGGCCTTTACGCGGTTTTTAGAAATTGCTGCGGAGGCCCCTCAAGTCAGGGTATATATGCCTGCTTCGGTTTACGAAGAATTAAAAAAGATGCTAAAGCATCCCAAGTTACCCCCGCGGGCCAGGGCCATCTTTCGGGTCAAATCGCCCAAAAAATATGAATTACAGATTCCTGCCTTTTTGTTGTATGAACTCATCGATGATTTACGTCAACGTATAAACAAGGGTCTGAGGGTAGCTGAAGAAGCGGTAAGGGCTTCGGCACATCGCAAACCAGACGAAATCATCAATGCCTTGCGACGAAAATATCGCGAGGCCCTGCGGGAAGGAGTGGTAGACTCTAAAGAGGATATAGAACTCATACTCTTGGCCTTAGAACTAGACGGCCTATTGCTTTCGGCAGACCGGGGGATCCTTACTTTGGCCGATAAACTTGGTATCCGTTGGGTGCCTCCCGAGGAAATCCGGGATACCCTAGAGGGACTAATCTACACCCCCTAAGTGACCAAGAGATGCTCTAAGACCTTGGACCACGCTTGGGCTTCAACTCCCCAGCCCGTATAGCCTCGATTAACTCGTCAAGAGTAGAGAGCTCGCGGGATATTTCGTTTACTACGGTGCCTATCTCATCAGGCATATGGGCATCGCTTCCTCCTACCCCTGGTAAGCCAAACTTTCGGGCCAGCTCTAGGGCCGCAGCATTTTCCGCCGGTGAAGTACGCCCGTTAAACACCTCAATGGCGTCAACTAGCCCCGCAGTTAAGAGCCTTTCATCTGGTTGTCTACCCCAACGAAAGGGATGGGCCCATATACCGATACCGCCAAGGCGATGTACCTCTGTGAGGACTTCGTGAGCAGAAAGTCCGCGAGGTAGATCACTAAGATTAGGGGCAAGGAGGATAAAGTCTCCTTCAGGGGCGGTATACTCAAGCCCCACAAATACTTTCATGTCCTTGATAGGCCCTATTTTTGATAGTTCTATGCCTACAGCAGTAGTAAAATGGTCGGTCAAACAAAGGAGATCAAGCCCTAGGGAACGCGCCTGCTTAAGGAGGTCATAGGGATGCATGACCCCACAAGGGGAAACATAGGTATGCATATGCAGATCTACTAACATAGCCTATATTTAAAGACCGCTTCCCAAAATAGACAAGGAGTGGACCCTGAAAAAGAAAACATATCATTACCACACTTTAGGTATACTGTCCTTTCTCTCTTTGGCCGCTGCCCTAGCCTTGGCTACTACAGCCTTTTTTATGCCCCTTTTTTTAAAACAAGACCTCGGCTTCTCTGGGCGACAAATCGGCCTACTTTACGCGTTTTTTAGTCTCACCTCTATCTTTACCTCTTTCCCTTTTGGACTAGCCAGCGATCGGATACCGGCCCGCAATTTGGTGGTATTGGCCCTTTTCTTCATGGGAGTTTCGTTACTATCGCAGAGTATCCTCCGGTCCTTTATTTTATTTCTTGGGGCCTATCTAATCTACGGGCTAGGGCTCAATCTGTTTCGGGTAAGTCTGGATGCCCTTCTCTTAAAGAGTCTGCCCCGTAAAGTAGCCAAGACTTATGGCCTCTTTAACGGGGCTCGGATGCTCGGTTTCACCATTGGCGGCCTATTGGGCGGGATATTGCTCCAACGGTATGACTTCGTATCTACTTTAAGGACCGTAGGTTGTTTTTATTTTTTATTGACTATTATATGGTTTTTACTGCCTTCTACCATCACCGCCCGCTTTAGAGTCAAGACCTACTGGCACGACTTTCGAGACCCAAAGGTGTTCCTTTTTGCTATCTGGCTTTACCTTTTTTACCTCCATTGGGGGGCAGAATTTACCAGCTATGGGCTCTTTTTACGTGAAGACCTGGGCCTCTCTTTAATAGGCATGGGGCTTTATATGTCGGCCGAATTCTTCGTAGTGGGACTGGCCTCGGTAACAGGGGGGCTGCTCCTGGACAAGGGAAAAGATCTCTACCGCATGGCCGCCCTGGGACTTTTGTGCTCAGGACTGGGCCATATGGGTATGGTCATAAAATATATCCCGGTAAGTCTGGCCTTTAGGCTCTTACACGGCTTTGGAGACGGCACCATAATGGTGCTCTCCTATGTAGGTATTGCCAAACTATTTCGTATAGAACGGATAGGAGGCAACAGTGGGCTTATCACCCTGGCCATTATGTTGGGCAATTTTACCGGAGCCCTAATTTTTGGCCCTCTAGGGGCCAAAATGGGTTATGGCGTACCACTTTTTGTCTCCGGGGCCATAACCCTGGCCTTGATACCCGTAGTATTTTTGCCCCGATTTAGAGAAATGAGCCACCAAAAAGGCCTTTAAACATATATAGAGGGGAACAATGTATCATACGCCAAAGGATGTACCGCTAAAGGCTTGGCATAATCGTCTAACCAGTAGGCCTCTGGATTGCGCTCATATACAAGGATCTTTCCTGTATTGCGATTGTCTGCTGCACGATGGAACTTAAAGATTATCTGCTCCTCGGTAAGGGCTAATATCTCAAGTTTCCCCAAGAAATGGGACATGGTAAAGCGGGCCCTTTTGGCCAACCCGGAACAAAGGCCCCTGGCGGCCTCAAAAATCTGATATCCCTCTTCAATGGGGACCACATAAGGACGATTGCCCAGGGCTGGACGACATTGAAAGACGTAATAGGGAGCAATTCCATAAAAAGAAAGTTTCTTAAAGAGCTCTCCTAATACCTGAGGATCGTCATTTACCCCCCGTATAAGGGGCGTTTGGTTGACTACCACCGCTCCGCAGCGCATTAGGCTATGGCAGGCTTGTATAGCCAACGGAGTGAGTTCGCGAGGATGATCAAAGTGGGCCATTATGTAGATCTTTTTAGTGGGCCAAGAGCTCTCTTGGATCAAATTCAGTAAATCTTGGTCAGAAATAATCCGTTGGGGGAGATAGGCCGGCACTTTAGTACCTAAACGGATTATATGGACGTGCTGGATCTCGCGCAACCGGGCTAAAATCTCTCGCAATTTCGGTGTAGAAAGCATTAGCGCGTCTCCGCCAGAAAGAATAACATTGGTGATCTCCGGATGTTCTTTGATATACCGTAGAGCAGCATCTAGGTCTTTAAGTACTTCAGGGGACTTCTTATTGATAAAGAGGCGTTTGCGGAAACAGTAGCGACAGAGCCCGGCACACTGATTGCTTATAAGCATAAGCACTGTGGAATCATATTTGTGTTGAAGGCCCTCCAGTACAGTATATTCTCCTTCTTTAGAAGGATCTATACTCCCCCATTCCCACTCCCAAAATTCATCCTGATGGGGTAAAACTATTCTGGCAAGAGGATCATGGGGATCGTGGACATCTATTAGATCCAAATAATATGAAGACACCTTTAATGGATAACGACTCGCAACCTTTCTTAGATCTTCTCTTTCCGCCAAGGCAGGAATTTGCCCAATTTTGGTTATAAACATATTATCCTCCTCTTATAAGCTAACAACGCCTTTTTAGGGCGTGCTAAAAAGTTTTTGCAAACGTATCCAAGGTGCCGCAGGTAACGAGGGACGGTTTTAATATTTGAATGCTCTCCTTTTTTTAAACAAAAGAATCAGAAGCTTGTCAAGCACGAGGTTTTAGGAGTAAAGAAATATTTTACTAAAGGCAACTAAAAAATGACCACGGAATTTTTGGCCTTATCTAAAGTTTTGTCTGTTTTAAAATGGCTAGGGCCTTGCTGGGAGCTTATTTTATTTTTAGTGGGTCTTAGTGGAATAGGTGTTATTTTTTATTTAGGCAAAAACCCAGCACGCGCTCAAAAAGTCGGCCGCCTCTATCTAGGCGCTTCGGCCCTAACGCTTCTTGGTGTTTTTTTGACCCTTTGTTATCTACATTTGAGCATCTATCAAACCGTGGTATTAAAATTGCCCCCCGACCTAGCCCATCTAGTAAATCAATGGCTTCTGGGTATGGGTAAAAATTATGCGTTCCAACTCCCCCTTTACCATCCCTCTCAACCGCCTCGTTTTGCCCCACCGCCTTGGCTGGGAGACGAAAAATATCTCTTTTGGTTTTTGATTTATTCTCTCCTGGCCTATTGGGCTTGGCCCAAATTGTCTAAAAATTTCTTTCGCTACGGCCTTTTGTTTTTTAGCGCCCTCCATCTTCTGCTTCTCTCTCTGTTTTTCCACCCCTTAAGTAATCCCTTACCCGAGTTTTTGGCAGAGATATCGCCTTGGTGGGCCCCGCTTTCCGCTCACCAACGGATCATAGTGTTTTTAAAATTATATCCGCGACTAATTTTCTACTACAACGCCCCTTATATGTGGATTCACCCCCCTTTATTACTGATAGCTTACGCCACCTTAGAATTATTTTTTGTCTTTTGTCTGGGTATGTTTATGTATGAAGACCTGCAAATAGAAAAACTGGCTTATTTTACGGCACGGCCTGGTTATCTTGCCCTCACCTTAGGGATGTTAGTAGGGCTGCCTTGGGCCCTGGAGGCCTGGGGAAGCAACTGGTGGTGGGACCCTAAGATATCAAGTTCGCTTATGATGTGGGTGGTCTTTTCCACCTATTTTCACGCCCGACTCTATTTATCCCGACGGGGTATGTGGCGCTTTACCGCCCTTTTAGGTATTTTGAGTTTTGTGGCCATGGTCTTTACGGTAATAGCCTCTTACCTCTTTGGAGGGCAACATACGGTACACTGATATGCACAAAGACCGCTATTCTTACGACTTCATCCTAATCCTTTTGGCCGTAGGCCTTATGTTCTTACTTTCCCTTTTACTCTTGGGCAGCACTTTTTATTTTAAATTATTGGGCCTAGGCCAATTAGCCCCGGCCCAAAAGGGCCTTTACGAAGGTGTGCTAAACCGCCTGGCCGCGGCTCTCTTAGGGGGTATCCTCTTGGTGCTAGCCCTATGTATACCCAGACGTTTCCTCCCCTGGAAATTCCTCTATTACGTAGCCCTGGCCTTGGGTTTACTCTTTATAACCGGGTGGATAGTAAGAGACTGGCGTTTGGCTCTTATCCTAGTCCTCTTGCCTACCGGGGCCTTACAACTAATCACCCTAATACTCCTTATAACGGGCAGAAAACTTCACTTTCACTACGAGGGTTTTGGAAAAAAATTTGGTTCCTGCTTCATACACCTGGGGCTAGTCCTCTTGGCCCTCTCGCTCCTCTTAATACCCTATCTTGGTTTTAAGAGCGCTCTCTTTTGGACGGCAGCCTTTTTCCTAGTCTCGGGCTTGTTGTGCTCTTACAAAGAGGGGTAGTATCTCCAAAAGATCGATTATCCCCGAGGGTCCCTTTAGTAGATCCTTGTGAAAGGGCTCTTGAAGATAAGACATTTAATCGCTACGCTCACTACTATGAAAATGCCAAATCCTCCAAGGAGGAAAGTATGCCCTTAATGTTACTATGTCTGGTTTTGCTTTTTAGTCCCTCTTTTTCCTGGGGAAAACCCCTTGCTCATATTCACATAAAACTCAAGGCCGCCGTAAACGTAAAAAAACACCAGGTAAAAGGTGAGGTATGGGTTGATATCCCTCCGGGCAAGACAGCCCGGTTAGAAGTGAAAAACCTTAAGATAAAACAGGCCTCTTTACAGGGCAAACCTTGGAGACCTGATATTTCTAGCGGCCTAATCCAAATAAAGGTCACCAAAAAAACCCGTTTACACCTTGTATTCCTTACCCGTGAAGACGTCCCTATTAACGTGATCTCACCTCAAGCGGTGGTTTTAACCGGCAATTGGTTTCCTGTCTCGGACGAACCAGCTATTTATGACCTAAGGGTATCTGTGCCCCTCAAATTTGAAGCTGTAGCCCCAGCAGACGAGATTATTGTCTCTCACCCTGACCAGAAGGCCCTTTTCCACTTTGTGTTTCCGCACCCTTCCCCCCCGCCCCCTTTAGTGGCGGCACCATTTTATGTATTAGAAAACAAAAAAAACGGCCTCACCGTGGCGGTATATCTCCTGGAAAACGATCCTAAACTAGCCAAAATCTATCTTCAGAAAGCACGTCTCTTTTTAGAACGGTACAGTCGTCTCTTAGGGGCTTATCCTTACAAACGATTTGCGGTAGTAGAAAACATATTTGAAACGGGTTATGCCTATCCATCTTTGACTCTTTTGGGACGAACTGTGATTCGCCTCCCCTTTATTCCAGATACTTCTTTACGCCACGAGATCTTACACAACTGGTTTGGCAACGGGGTCTTTGTCGATTGGCAACAGGGGAATTGGTGCGAAGGTCTGGTGACCTATCTGGCTGATCATCAACATGCTGTAGAAAAGGGACAAGGGCCTGATTACAGGCACCAGCTCTTGGTAAACTACCAGAGCTATGTACATGCCTATACAGACATACCTTTGCGTTCTTTTAGAGAGAGGGCACAGGATAGGGCCTTACAAGCCATTGGCTACGGAAAAGGAGCCTTTTTTTTCCACATGCTTCGTCAAGAAGTAGGCGACCATCATTTTTACCAGGCCCTTCGCCTCTTTTATAGGACCAACAAGTTTCGTTTGTGTACTTGGGACGATTTGGAAAGGGCCTTTGAAAAAGTGGCCCAAAAAGATCTGTCTTGGTTCTTCCACCAATGGCTGGATAGACCTGGTCTTGCCCGCCTGGCGCTTTATCAGGGGCGTATACTACCCCTGAAAGGAGGGAAATACGTTATCGGTCTTGAAATTAGACAAAAGGCCCCTTACTACCGGCTAAAGGTCCCCGTGGAGATCAGCTCTAGCAAAGAAAGTAAAAGATTTTTAATCTCTCTTGATGGGCCCCGCACACATTTGGACGTGACCCTCCAAGGAAAGCCCCTTTCGGCCAAGTTAGACCCAGAATATTGCTTGGCACGCTACTTGAGCCCTCCTGAGTATCCACCGGTTTTGGCCCGCTTGTTTGGGGCCCCAGATCTAATCTTTAGGGTAAAAGATCAAGAGAGTAAAAACGTCTATTTGCCCTTTTTACAACTATTTCGACACAAGCCCCTTGCCCTTACCACACAAACTATCGGCCCTGAATCGTCGTTTAAGGCGGTAGTTTATCTGGGAGACCTCCCTCCCCAACTACATACCCTTTTTAGGGGGGCCAGTAACGAAGATTTCTTTATAGAAGTAGAAAAGAATCCTTCAGCCCCGGGGAATATCCTGGTTTGGGTAAAGGCCAAGGACAAACAGTCTCTGTTAGGGGTGGTTAACAAACTTGTCCATTTAGGACGTTACCAACTTGTGGCGGCCAAGGGGGGAAAGATCACCCAAAGAGAGCTTCCCCACTATACCCACGGTCAGCTAGTTAGACTGAACCAGGAGACCTGGGGAATAAACCTGCGCAAGATGCACACCCTGGAAGAGATAACTCATTTTGTTTCCCTGAGCCGGGTTATCTTTGTAGGAGAAGAACACGATCAATATAGCCACCACCTGGCCGAATTAGACATAATCAGGTGTTTATACGAAAACGGGCATAAGAAGCTTGCCCTCGGGCTGGAAATGTTTCAACGCCCTTTTCAAAAATACCTAGACGACTATATAGCCGGGCGTATTGATGAAATATCCTTTTTAAGGGATACTCAATATTTTAAGCGTTGGGGGTTCAATTGGCGCCTTTATAAACCCATTTTAGATTACGCTCGCGCCCACAAAATCCCTGTCATAGCCCTAAACGCCCCCAAAGAGATCGTTGACAAAGTGGCCCAAAGAGGCCTTAAGGCCCTTTCTCCTAAGGAGAAAAAGTCCCTTCCTGAACTTCATTTTGACAATCAAGCCTATAGGGCCTTTTTAAGACAAGTATTTAAGGCTCATCCCGAAAACCTACCTAAAGTAAAGAAATTCGAAAATTTTTACCAGGCCCAGTTGATTTGGGACGAAACCATGGCCCAGACCATAGCCAATTATCTCAAAAAACACGCTGACACCCAAATGGTGGTCTTGGCAGGCGAGGAACATATTATTTATGGCTACGGCATACCCTCTAGAATAGACAAACGGGGAATAAATTCCTATAGCATCATCCTACTCGGTGGAGAGCGCACTTTAACACCAGGAGCGGGAGATTTTATCCTCTTTCCCCCGCCCAAGAAGGCCCCTTTCTTTGCCCTCCTGGGAGTGCTTATCAAAGAAGAAAAACGGGGGTTGGCGGTAAAGGCGGTCATGCCTGACCACCCCGCGGCCAAAGCAGGGATTAAAAAGGGAGACTTAATAATAAAGGCCGACGGGCAGGCCGTACATAATGTGGCGGACTTAAAGCTTGTCCTCTATCAAAAAGGACCTGAAGATCACCTCAAATTGACCATCTTGCGCAAAGGCAAGCCTCAAGAAATAATAGTAGGCCCCTTTGAAGAAAAAAGAGGAGAAAAAGGTGCAAGGACTAAAAATTGATAAATTAACCAAAGAGGAGATTTTTCGTTTAAAAGAGGTGTTGCCGCATTTTACCCAACCAGCGGTGGTAGATGACGTCTACTGGATCCCTATACCCGAAGAGCTCCTTACCCCTATACAATTAAAACATAAAGAATGCCAACCACACTATTTTGCCGTAGAGGTAGGAGAAAATTTCCTGAACTTTGAGTTTTTAGCTCGTACCTTTCAACGAGTCCGATGTGCCTGTATGGCACCGGCTACTCCCGAACAAAAGTTATTCTTGATGGAGTTAGCGAAAAAGATTTTTACTGCTGCTGGGGTCGAAATAAGAAGGACTTAGTGGGGGGAAATCCCCCCACCATAATTAGCTTACGGCCTCTTCCAGCTTACTACCAGGTTTAAATTTTACTACCTTACGGGCCGGGATCTTAATTTGTTCACCTGTACGGGGGTTGCGCCCCATACGCTCTGCCCGTTGAGAAACACTAAAGGTGCCAAAACCAACCAATGTAACCTTGTCGCCTTCCTTGAGCGCCTCCGTAACGACCTCTATAAAAGCATTTAAAGCCTTTTCCGCAGTTACCTTGGGTAAATCCGCAACTTCGGCCATTTTAGCCACCAATTCTGCCTTATTCATAAAGCCAACCTCCTTTTAATAAATTCTTCTGTATCCGGCACGGTAGTAATGTATCCCCTAAAGTTTCTTGTACTCTTAGGAGAAAAACCTTATTAGGTCAACCAAATTTTTCCGAAATTTTCTAGAATTTTAGATACCAAGTTTTTTCCACTCTCGGGGAAAAAAAGTAAGTCTTTGGGCCCCTTCCTGCGTGATCAAAAAGGTGTCCTCCACACCGATTACACCCAGTTCAGGCACATGACATTTAGGCTCAAGAGCAACAACCATGCCAGCTTCCAGGGGGAGGCTAACCCCCGAAGCAATAGGTGGCCACTCGTCTATCTCAAGCCCCACTCCATGGCCTACAAAAGGCACTTTTTCTGACCCGTGGGCCATAAAGTATTCCTCTAAGCCCTGACTTTTAGCCAATTTTTGGGCTTGGTTATAAATTTCTTCCGCGTATATCCCGGGTCTTAGCATTTCCTCCAGTTCCTGCATTAGGTCTAGGACCTTTTGGTAGATGGCGTAGACCTTTTGGGAAGGATGAGTCCAGGAAAACATGCGGGTTTGATCAACCATATAGCCTTCGCACCAGCCAGCATAATCAATAAGGATTATGTCCTCTGGATAAAGCTTTCTAAAGCTTGGCCCCTGGGGGAAACCGATTACGCCTGCCCCACCCTGCCCCGTGGTCGTATAAGCGGGGAAAGTGGCGTTGTTCCCAAAAAGGACATGTCCATAAGCCAACTCCTGCGTCCAGCGGGCCACACGAGTGTGGGCAGGATGTCCCCTTTGACGCAAAGAGGCCTCTAGATACCCCGCTGCTTCAAGCTCTGTGACACCTGGAGAAAAATTTTTCAATGCTCCTTCTAAGGCTTCGGCCAGCATAGAGGCGGCTTTACGCTGGCATTCTATCTCGTAAGGAGATTTCCGGGCCCGCAAGCGCCATATAATGTCTGAAATATCTTCCAAGACAAACCCGGTAAGTAATTGTTGATAACGATTAAAATCTTTTACCGGCAAACGGTCATACTCTAAGCCGATAATTTTGATACCAAAGTCCCTCAAAAGGCCAGGTAAGGCCTTTAGAGAACGAAAAGGAACGACCTCTTCTACCGAAGCCTCTTCACAGGCCCTTGAATAAGGACGGTAAACAAGGAGAAGCGCCTTCCCTTGGGCTGTCACAAGCAAGTGTCCGTCAACAAAAGTCCCCGAAAAGTAAAATATATGGAGAGGATAACGTATTAGGGCCGCATCAAGGCCCTTTTTTCGCAAAAAACGGGCTAATTGTGCCTGGCGCTTATTAATCTCTTTCGGCAAGGGAGGCATTCTTTAAGGCCTCAGCTACCTTTAAAACGGTTTCGGCATAGGGTTGACTATGATTATAAGTCTTAATGACCCGTAATTTTTGTTCTGTCGAAGAAGTCTTACTCCAACCATGTTTAGCCAAATAGTTGGCCATGCTGGCCAGGGCATCACCTAAAGAGAATAAATTGATACGTCCATCCTGATCCCAATCGACCCCGAAGGAGACAACACTGGTAGGCACAAACTGGGGATAACCAAAGGCCCCAAAAATCGACCCTTTAAAAGCAAGGGGGTCCCAACCTTGGGCCTTAGAAAGCCTTAACAAGGCACATAATTCCTTAAAGGCCCAGCGCGCCCGGCGACGCATATAAGCTTTTAAGCGTTTTTCCTCGGCCGGGGGGATCTCTTGAGGAAGATAGACACGCACTTTTTCCCATTGGGCCGAAAGCGCCATACTGGCCAACACATTAAAAGTACGGTATTTGCCCGGGTGTCGGCCCAAGTCTGTCTCTATTAAGAAAATACTCACCAATATTTCTTTGGGCACCCCATATCTGTTTTCGAGTTTGGTCAAAAGATCACGATGAGTTTCTAAAAATTTTTGCGCCCGCTCTATCCTTTCGGGAGCTAAAAACTTCTCGTAAGGAAGTTTGTATTCGTTGTGTAAAAGCCTGCGAGGCATAATTTGGGGTAGAAAACGCACCTCTGGACGAGAAAATATAGAAGAAACGTAGACCTCATCTAACCCTTGGGCAATAAGCTGCTTTTTCAAGATAGAAAAATCTGGCTCAAGGGCCCAAACGGGGAGCACAATCAATGACAAAAAAGAAACGAGGGACCAAACAAATAACCGTTTCATAACAGACCTGCCTGTTGAAAGATGTCTTTAAGATCGGCAAAGGTTATGGGTTTCTTGAGGTGGTAAGCACGATAGATCTTAGAGGTCTCAAATCCGATATGTGACTCCATAAGCCCGGTGAGAAAAACAATGGGGTGTTCCTTGTCTCTCTCGCGAATTAGCTTGGCCAGTTCCAGCCCGGACAATTTGGGTAGCTTGATATCAAGAAGATATAGATCAAAATTATCGCTATTTTGGAACAAAATAAGACCTTCCTTGCCGTTTGAGGCCAATACCACATCGAAACCCAAAATATCCAAAAATTCTTCTAAAATTTCCCGAATACAAGGTTCATCTTCTACGACTAAAACTCTTTTGCGGCCCACGGTTTCCTCCAATAAAAGACGAACCACTAATAGTATAGAAGAAATACTTATACCAAAAAAGACTTTAAATAAAGCCCGCTAAAAATAAAAAGTGGCCTTTTAATTTTTTATAAAATACCCCCCCAAAAAATAGTAAAAAGCGGCATAAAAAAGTGAATTTTTAAAAAAGTTCAAATCAACACTAAACAAATAACCCCTTTCTGGAGGCATACGCTTGAAAAAGGAGCTTGATCGCTATGTACATTTATATATAACGAGATAAGCTTAAACTAATTTAAGAATTTGTAGATTTTGGAATGTAATTTTTGTGGAATTTGTAAAATAAAAGGAGGTTAAATTTATGCGTTTATCATTAACGATAGCTACTTTTTTATCTCTTTATTTATTTATTATTGCAGATGTCTGTTTAGCGCAAAAAACATTATTAATATTTGCAGGTGCAGGGATGAAAGAACCTTTAAATGAGGCAGGCATGATTTTTGAAAAGAAGTATGGTATCAAGGTTATATACGATTATGAAGGTTCTGGTAGACTTGGTAATAAAATTTTATTAGGACAGACTCCAGATTTATTTATACCAGGAGGGTCAAAGTGGTCCAATATATTAAAAAGTAAAGGTTATATATTATATTGTAAACCAATTGCTCAACATATACCTGTTATAATTACGCCCCTGAGTAACAATAAGGTTAATAATCTCTATGATCTAAAAAAAAGAGAGGTAACTTTAGTAATAGGTGATGATAAAGCTTGTGCTATAGGAAGAGTAACTAACCGAATATTTAAAAAAGCCAAAATAAACAAAAATGACTTAAATATCGTAGCTTATGGAGTAACTATCAAACAATTAGTACATTGGATCGAAGCTGGAAATGCAGACGCAAGTATTGTATGGCATGTCGATGCCTTAGAATCAGGCCGTGTAAGAATAATAAAAATACCAGACAAATTTAACGAAAAAGACATAATACCTGTATGCATATTAAAAGATTCAAAAAATAAAAAAGTTGCAAAAAAATTCATTTCTTTTTTGTTTAGTAAACAAGGAAAAGCACTCTTTAAGAAATACGGATTTTCTATATTAGATTAGGAGGATTTTATGAAGAAGGCAACCTTCTTTCTCCTTTTCGTAATTTTTTACTTGATAAATACCCCTAAAATTTTTGCTAATAAGTTATCGACTCAGATAGACGGTAGTTTAAGATTAAGATTTGAACACATTAAAAATTACAATGTTAAAGCATATACTCCTTTCGTCGATAGTTATTTACTGGAACGCTTTAGATTGAATCTTAAATCTAATGGTAATAAATTTACTAAATTTTTTTTGCAGTTTCAAGATTCGAATTGTATTGATTGTCGCTTAAAATTAAAAGATTTTAAAGGAAAATGTCCTTTCATAAATGATTTTGATATTAGACAGCTCTATATAGAACACAAAATTAACAAATATCCTATAAGATTTAAGATTGGGAGACAAGAGTTAGCATATAGAGACATGCATGTATTTGGTCCTGGATCATGGGGAAACGTAGGTTGTTATACTTGGGATGTAGTTAAATTTACTTTTCTTTCTAAGTATTTTAATACAGATATCTTTTATGCAAAAAGGATATTTTATTTACCAAGAGTTTTTTTAGATACACATTACCCTTATGATGTATATAGTATATATACTAAAATAAAAAAAGTTCCCTTTTTATTCGATATTTTTTGGATATATAAATATAATAAAAAAGACAAGATAGATAAATATGGTAATTTTTTCCCCAAAGAACAACGATATACAATTGGATTTTATTTAAAGAAAGATTATACTATAAATAAATATTCTTTTATGTTTAATGGACTTTATGCTTATCAATTTGGTCATTATTTATCAAAAATGGATATCGTACAAGCATATGGGTACTATATAAACATAGGTTTAAAATATAACTTATTTTTTAAACAAGCTATGTGGTTAAAATATACTGTCGGTTCAGGAGATAAAAATCCAAATGATGACAAAATACAAACATTTGATGGTATATTTGGAGGAAAAGCCAAATATTATGGCAGAATGAATATGTTCTGCTGGAAAAATATTAAAGACTATCAAATCAGCTATCAGCTTTTAAATTCTAATTTCCCTAAGATATATTTCGATTTTCATTGGTTCTATTTAGACAAAAAAAATGATTACTGGTATTATTTTACTGGTAAACCGGTTAAAAATAGAGGTCATAATTTTAGCAGTTCTCACTTAGGAAATGAATTAGACATTTTCTTAATTAAGAATTTAAGAAAAAACTTACAGATACAGCTTGCTTTTTGTCGTTTCTTACCTAAAGAGGCCCTTATAAATACCGGGTTCCATAAAAAAAGTGACTATTTCGTTTTTCAAGTTTTTTATAAATTCTAAGAAACAGGAAAGAGGTTAAACTATGCTATATAAAGAATTGCAGCAAAAATTGCGCTCTTTAGTAAAAGAATTCGAATTGTCGTCCGAACCAATAACTATAAAAACTCGCATTTTAAATAGTAAAGAAGCCATTGGAACCCCTGAAAGAAATGATTTTCCCTTATTAAAGGGCAAAGAATCTTTAATAGAAGCTTATTTTAAAAATGCAAAAGGCCAAGCTTATACAGATTCGCCTTCGATATTTATTGGCAAACTAAATGATATTTTTAGCCTGCCCTTAAACACATCGAAAAATCGTGCTATTTTTATATCATCATTAAATGCTGTTCTTCGTTATCTATATCCTGATTTAACTACTATACATTGTAAAGATAAAGATCCGGAAATATGTGCCGAAAAAATCGTTGCTTTCTTAAAGAATAAATATGGCCATAAATTGAGTTTAGGCTTAATAGGATTACAACCAGCAATTTTAGAAGCTCTAGTTAAAGCCTTTAATTCAAATGTCTTTTGTTTAGATAAAGATGAAGAAAATATTAATCGAATTAAATATAACGTATATATAAATTATGGCTCACGAGAAAACATTAAAGATTTGTTTAAAAGAGTAGATGTAGTTCTAGCTACTGGCTCAACTATTGTAAATGGATCTATTATAGATATACTTAATTTTGCTCAAAAATACAATCGTTTACTATACTTTTATGGCACTACTATAGCTGGAGCGGCAAAGTTAATTGGACTAAACCGTCTATGTTTCATGTCTTCGTAAAGAAAAATAAAAATTTCTTTGAACTTATTCTTTATACAATTAGTATACTCTTTTTTCTATTTATTTTTACTGTATTATTTTCGTTATTTATCAGCACATCTTTTATAGAATTTCTTAATCAACTAAATTCACCTTTAGTCATATATTCTATTTTTATTAGTCTGGAAACCTCCTTAATAGTAGTTATAATTACCTTAATTATCGGGCTACCTGTTTCATATATTTTGGCTTTAAGTAACTTGAAATTTAAAAAGCTATTAGATACATTATTAGACTTACCAATTATTATACCTCCCCTGGTATCTGGTCTTGCTCTTTTGGTCTTATTAAGTGCTAATGGCCTTTTAGGTAAATTATTATACGATTGGAATATTAAAATAATTTTTACCAAGAAAGGAATAATTATTGCTCAACTTTTTGTAGCTTCTCCTTTTTTTATCAAAATGGTAAAAGAAGGAATATCTAAGATCCCCAAAGATATATTGGACGCCTCTTCTACATTGGGAGCATCGCCTAGCTATACTTTCTTTTATATTATTATACCTATGGCTAGAAAAGAACTAATATCTGGTATAATTATGACTTGGGCAAGAGCATTAGGTGAATTTGGTGCTACGGCAATGGTTGCTGGATGTATACCTCAAAAGACGTCTACTATGACTATAACAATATATACTCAAGCCATGAGTGGTGATTTATCTTCTTCTATTGCTTTAGCTCTTATTTTAATTACCCTTTCTTCTTTAATTATTTTAATAATTAAAAGTAAATTTTCATAAAAAATATTACTAGGAACACGAGACAGATGACATCTAAACATAATCATGGCGAGCGTCACATTTTTACTTGTCATTGCGAGGGAGCCAAGCGACCGAAACAATCTCATAGGAAAGAGATCACCACGGCAGGCTTTGGGCCTCCTCGCGATGACCCAAAAGGGGAGCAGACCGCTTCATGATGACGATTTGTCGATAAAAAAATGTTCCTATTAAGAAAGAGATGAATATCCTGTTGAAAGAAATTAGCAAAAAATTCGGTTCGCAAATAATTTTAAAAGACTTAACCCTCGAAATAAAGGCCGGAGAATTCCACGTCTTATTAGGACCAAGCGGCGAAGGGAAAACTACCATTTTAAAAATAATAGCTGGTTTAATATCGCCTGACAAAGGACAGGTAATATTCAATAATATCGTAATGAATAAAATTCCTCCTCAGAAAAGAAAAATAGGGTTCTTATTTCAAGATTTCGCTTTATTCCCCCATCTAAACGTTTATGAAAATATTGCTTTTCCTCTTAAAACAAGAGGGATTAGAAAAACAAAAATAAAAAAATTAGTAGATAAATATCTAACACTTTTTAAGCTTAATAAGCATAAATATAAATATCCACATCAATTAAGCGGTGGAGAAAAGCAAAAAGTAGCCTTAGCGAGAGCACTGATTTTTAGCCCAAAAGTTTTACTTCTTGATGAACCATTAAGTCATCTTGATGCTTGGCAAAGAGATGAATTAAGAAAAGAACTAAAACAAATTCAAACAAGTACCAAAATAACAACCATTTATGTCACTCACGATCAATCAGATGCAATAGAATTAGCTGATAAAATATCAATTATCCATAAGGGGAGGATAGAACAAACTGGTAAAATAGAAGAAATTTTCTATCATCCTAAATCGAAATTTATAGCATCATTTATAGGGATAAAGAATATATTTAAAGGGAAAGTTTTGAAATATAACCATAAAAATATAGTAAAAATATATGAAAAATGCTTAACAAAAGAGTTAAATCTAATAATAAATACATATAATTCATTTGAAAAAGGTCAAAAAGTTTATCTATGTATCCATCCTGAAAACGTATTAATAGAAAAACAAGCCAAAGACGAGAACTGCTTTAGAGGACATATAAGAGAACTAATAAATCAAGGACCTATTATTTGTGCTATATTAGACATTAATGGCCTGAAAGTATACTCTTTTATAACAAAAGAAAAACAAAACGAATTGAAGCTAGAAAAAAATAGATCTATATGGGTATATTTACCAAAAGAACACTTAATAATTTATAACCACACAATTGACATATAGAGACCTTTGCAAAATTGCCGAGATCAGTATTGTAAGCACAACCGCAAGGGATCCGTTCCCATTTTTGGAAACGAAAAATAGGAATGGATCCTTGAACGGGCCTTAAGGAAAGGTGTTTTGTAAAGGTCTCAATCTAAACTGAAATTGCTTTATTTACCGGTCCATCAAGTGCATAAACTTTTTGAAAAAATTGCTGAAATCTAGGATCTAGCTGATAGAATTTATTCGTCCGCTCAAGAAAAAAGTAACTAAAAATTTCTAAGGTCATATTGCGGGGCTTACTGAGCTCGGAAATATCCTCTGGATACGTATGGTAACAGAAAAAGTCAACAATAATTTTTCCTTCTTCAAAGGACAAATAGGCCTTTTTGTATCTTTTTTGAGCCGTGATTAATTCAAGCCTTTCAAGATACGCGGGGGCATTGACCAGATGTGGGTAATAACGTAGGGGGCCTATACGCTCAAAAAGAAGAGTTAGCTCGTAAAAAGTGGAGTGTTTAGGATGAACAGAAATAACAAGATCCGTTACACCGTTTTGGGCTGCATACTTGTAAAGTAAGCGAAATATATAAAAAAGACCATTTCTGCTGTAAATATCCGTTTCTGCTGCAAGACAAGTAAATTCAGCGAGTATGCGACCATCCTTACGCAATTTATCTATAATGTCTTTGTAAAGAGCATCGCTTGGTAGCCCTAATTCTGAATCTAATACTAACGTAGCGGTACTTGTAACTCGGCCGGTTTTTCTATCTCTCGCTATACAAACACGACTTGAAGGAAACGCTTGGTATGGAGTAAAAAAAATTTTTTCGGGCAAGGAGGGTAAAAGCCCCACTTCATAATAACGACGGTAAAGAAGATTAAAGGCCTCGAAAAAATCTTCTTTACGGGAACAAAATAACGCCTTCACTATACGTTTATTAAGACACTCGGGAATCCGCGAAAGAATCATGCGCCGCCTTCTACGCTTTACCTCTCGAGGTAATCCGCACTCTGATAACTGCACCTGCTCTGATGACAACATATATGACCTTCCACCTTCTATATTTTTGTTATTAGTATCGGAAATAGAGGACTTTAAAATAAAAAGGAATCATTCTTTTTGGTTAAAAGACCAAACCTAGTTGAGCTTGATGCGCCGCAGGCGCAGGGCGTTGGAAACCACCGAGACGGAACTTAAGGCCATGGCCGCCGCGGCTATGGGTGGTGAAAGGCGTAGCCCGTAAAAAGGATAAAGCACGCCTGCGGCAATAGGGATAGCAAGGATATTGTAGGCAAAGGCCCAAAAGAGATTTTGTTTGATTACCCGCAGCGTTTTCCGGGAAAGCCCTATGGCACGGGGGACTAAATTTAAATCCGGCCGCATAAGGGCCACGTCAGCCGCCTCAAGGGCAATGTCTGTGCCCGAAGATAGGGCGATACCCAGATCTGAAGCAGCCAGGGCAGGCGCATCGTTTACCCCATCTCCCACCATGGCTACTCTTTTACCCTGCCGGCGTAACTCTTCTATTTTTTGACTCTTTTCTTGAGGCAAGACCTCGGCCCAAAAGCCATCGAGCGCTAATTCTTCAGCAATGGCCTTGGCGGTATTTTTGTTATCCCCTGTGAGCATATAGACCTCAAGCCCCATTCTCTTTAACTTGGCTACCGCCTCTTTGGCTTCTTCGCGTAGCGCATCCGCAAGGGAAATGAGCCCGAAAATATATTTATTCCACGCCACCCAGACTACGGTATGCCCCTTGGCCATAAGGCGCCTTGCCGCACGTT
>Ga0256840_1001668_pt1 | contig 20474 bp, 15 predicted proteins | sample 355202metaG_FD_185969 | JGI IMG/M metagenome (GOLD analysis project Ga0256840, IMG submission 185969) | Hydrothermal vent microbial communities from Mid Atlantic Ridge, Atlantic Ocean - 355-202 | ecosystem: Environmental > Aquatic > Marine > Hydrothermal vents | place: Atlantic Ocean: Mid...
GAACAAATGAGTCCAATAGTAGCAAGTATCGTATTTTCATTAATACTAATTATTTTATTAGTAAGTATTTTATTATTCGCTAAAGCGAAATTAATGCCATCAGGTAAAGTAAAAATTACCATAAATGGAGAAAAAACAATTGAAGTAGATTCGGGTTCAACTTTATTACAAACTTTAGGTGCCGAAAAAATATTTTTGCCTTCGGCTTGTGGTGGCGGTGGAACTTGTATTCAATGTGAGTGTCATGTTCATTCGGGTGGCGGAGAACCATTACCAACCGAAATACCAAACTTTACTCGTAAACAATTAGCCGAAGGTATTCGTTTAGGTTGTCAAGTAAAAGTTAAAAATGATATGGAAATATCTATACCTGAAGAAATATTTGGAATTAAAAAATGGGAAGCAACGGTAGTTTCAAATTATAATGTGGCTACTTTTATTAAAGAATTCATAGTTGAGTTACCCGAAGATATGCCTTATAAAGCTGGTGGATATATTCAAATTGAAATACCAAATACCGAAGTGAAATACGAAACTATGGATGTAACAGCACATCCAGAAGAACATCCAGGTGAACCAGATAAATTCAAGGCAGATTGGAAAAAATTCAACCTTTGGCCTTTAGTTATGAAAAATTCAGAAGATGTAGAAAGAGCTTATTCCATGGCATCATATCCTGCCGAAGGACGAAGAGTAATGTTAAATGTTCGTATTGCAACACCTCCATTTGATAGAGAAAAAGGCGGATGGATGGACGTAAATCCAGGAGTTGCTTCTTCATACATTTTCAACCAAAAACCAGGCGATAAAGTAATTGTTTCGGGTCCTTATGGTGAATTCTTTATTAATGAAAGTGATTCTGAAATGTTATATGTTGGTGGTGGAGCTGGAATGGCACCTATGCGTTCACACTTGTATCACTTATTCCGTACCTTAAAAACAGGTAGAAAAGTAACTTATTGGTATGGTGGAAGATCAAAAGCAGAATTGTTCTACGTAGAGCATTTTAGAGCTTTAGAAAAAGATTTTCCTAACTTTAAATTTTACATTGCCCTTTCTGACCCAACTGAAGCGGATAATTGGAAAGTAAAAACAGATATTAATGATGAAGCTGGTGATGGCTTTGTTGGATTTATACACCAAGTAGTAATAGACCAATATTTATCTAAACACGAAGAACCAGAAGACTTAGAACTGTATTTCTGTGGACCACCATTAATGAACAAAGCAGTTCAAAAAATGGGTGAAGATTTTGGTCTTGCCGATGAAAATATACGTTTTGATGATTTTGGAGGATAATTAATCCATTAACATAGATATAAAAAAGATAAAACCTTGAAATTTAATAATTTCAAGGTTTTTTGTTTAAATTTACACTTATATTTCATTAAACAATCAATTATTATGAAACATTCATTACTATTCACTTCATTTGTGTTGTTTTTCTCATTAAGTATTTATTCTCAAAAAAAGTATAAAGAAATGATGAAAGATAATAATATTAATTTTTATGATGTTGTTACTGAAGCCGAAAACTATTTTAAAACACATGATAAAAACGTAAAAGGTTCGGGTTGGAAAGGTTATTCTCGTTGGAAAAATGCGAATGAATACAAATACTATCCGTCAGGTAAAAGAGATAATATTGATCCTTTTTTTACTGAACATACATACCAATCTTTTTTAGAAAAAAACAATGTTATAGAACAACGTAGTTCTTTTGATAATGGTTGGAACGAATTAGGACCTTCACACTTAACTACATTTACAGGTGGATATTCTAATGGTTTGGGTAGAATAGAAGATCATTATGTTGACCCTAATAATAGTAATAAAATGTATGTTGGTTCACGTAGTGGTGGTTTTTGGAAATCTTTAGATGGAGGAGCAACTTGGACTGGTGGTTCGACTGATTTTTTGTTAGCAAGTGGCGTTAATACGATAGGTGTTGATCCATTAAACACAAATAATGTTTTAATTAATGTAAGAAATTCCAGAAATGGGTACTCTCATGGTGTTTTTCGTTCTGTAAATGGAGGCGATACTTGGGTTGCATCTAATTTTAACCCTGCTAATTTAGGTTTTGGTGGTTTAGGGAGTGATTTCCGAATAAACACAATAGCATACCATCCAACTATTGCAAATTTAGTTTTTATTAGCACAAACAAAGGAATATTCAAATCTACAGATAATTTAACGACTTGGACAAGATCAATGAATAGCGATAATATTACAGATATTAAATTTCATCCTACTAATGCAAGCATTATTTACATTTATAATTTGTCGTATTACAATAAAATCATGCGTTCAACAAATACGGGTACTACTTTTACGCCAACTAATAATATTAATAATAGTGGTAATTTTAAAATTTCGGTAAGTCCAGCTTGTTCAGATTGTATTTATGTTGCAAATAACAACGGTGTTTGGAAATCTACAAATCAAGGAAATACTTTTACATTTTTGAATAATCCAACAGGTGGTTGTGGTGGTTTTTCTGTAAGTGATACAGACAATACTAAGATGATTTATGGTTATGTGGACATTAACGCATCAACAAATGACGGAACAACTTTTAATCAAGTTACCTATTGGTCATTAGGTAATACAAATGGTGACCACACCTCAAATCAAACAAGTTTTGAAACCAGTACCGATTATGTACATGCAGATTTACATCCTGCAAAGTGCGTAAATGGTGTGTTTTATATTGGTACAGACGGTTTGTTTTGTAAAAGTATAGATAATGGTGTAAATTGGGAAATTATCGGTCAAGGTATAGCGGTAAGAGAAAATTATAAATTAGGGGTAAGTCAATCAAATACAGAAAGAAGTATTTCGGGTTCTCAAGATAATGGAACAAGTATAAAAACCGAAAATGGTTGGTTAGAATTTTATGGTGCTGATGGCATGGAATGTATTATTCATCCTTTAAATGATGAGTGGATGATTGGTAGTTCTCAGTATGGAGGAAGAAGAAGAACTAAAGATGGAGGTCAATCTCAAAGTGGTGTTTCACCAAATGCAGGTGACGGAAGTTGGGAAGCACCTTTAACATACGATCCTAATAATCAAATGACAATTTATGATTTTAGAAACGCTGTTTATAAAAGTGATAACTTTGGGAGCGATTGGTCTATGCTTGGTACACCATCATTTAATAATAATGGCGGTAATATTCAAAAAGCAGCTATTGCAGAAAACAATTCCCAAATTATTGTGGTGTCAAAATATAACAACATAGAAAAAAGTATTGATGGAGGATTAACTTTTGTAGATATAGAAGGAAATTTACCATGGAAAACCATAACCGATATTGCTTTTGACCCTAATGATGATAATACTATTATTGTAACTTATGCAAATTACGATTCGGACAATAGCAAAGTTTATATTACAACAGATGGTGGAAATACTTGGACAAATATTACTCATAACTTAGGTAATATGCCAATTCTATCTGTAGTGATTGATCATACCAATGACAGTAATATTTATTTAGGTGCAGAAATAGGCGTTTATACCAAACCAATGAGTAGTAGTATTTGGACGCTTTATAATTCAAATTTGGCAAATACTAGCATAGAAGAGTTAGAGATTGTTTATGGCTCAAACACACTAAAAGCAGCAACTTGGGGTCGTGGTTTATGGGAATATTCTTTAGTTGGTAGAAATGATTACCCTTCAATAAATACAACAAAAATATCCAATCAACCAACCGATGACTTACCTAAATTTGGAATAGATCAATTTGTTACTTCAACAATAGACTATAATGGTGCTTTAAGTAATGTACATGTAGCTTGGTCTATTGATAATCCTATTTTTGACAATACAATACCAATGTCTAATACAACAAGTAATACTTGGGTTTCAAATTCAGCAATACCAGAATATCCGGTAAATACAAAAATTTATTTTAAAGTTATTGCCACAGGAACTAATAATGACACTTCAGAAACGTATAAATTTATGTATACCGTAAAACCATTTCAATACTGTGGAGCTCAATCAAATTCAACTGGTTATGAACATATTACTAACGTAAACTTCAATACTATTGCGAATACATCAAACGCAACTAATTATTCTGATTTTACAGGAATGTCTACCGATGTAGAACAAGGACAAACATATAATTTGAGTGTGTCATATTCTAATGCTTATGCTTCAGATCAGGTAAAAATGTGGATAGATTTTAATCAAAATGCTACATTTTCAGACGCAGGTGAAGAATTTGATTTTCCGTTGGCGTCTGGTGTGGATTCTCCATTTGTTCAAGCTATTGAAATACCATTAAATGCAAAATTAGGAACAACAAGAATGCGTCTTCGTTTAGATGACACCAACAATAGTGCAAACAACACTTCTTGTGGTGCTTCTGGTTATGGAGAAGTAGAAGATTATACTTTAAATATTACAGCGCCAGTTATAGGTGTTGTGAAAAATAATTTTGCACATGATTTAGTTGTTTACCCAAACCCAACAAATGGAGCGTTTACTATCGATTTAAAACAAGAATATCAACTCATTGAAGTAGAAATAATAAATTTATTAGGACAATCAATTCAGAAAACAAATTTTAGTAATACAAACAAAGTAACATTAAAAATAAACGCTCATAAAGGTATCTATTTTGTTAAATTGATTTCTGATAAAGGAGAAAAAGCGACAATTAAATTATTAAAAAAATAAGGCATGAAATTTTGGATTATTTTATTGAGTATTATCTTGTTAAATTCGTGTCAGTCAGGTTGTAATTGTGATTTAAATTATAAAACAAATTTCACGCAAGAAGAAAAAAATATTTTAAATATGGCAGATACTATTATTAAATCTGCTTATTACACAACTTTAATTACTTTAGATAATAACAATCAACCAAGAGCAAGAATAGTAGAGCCATTTTTGCCAAAAAAAAATTATGTAATTTGGATGGCAACTAACCCAAAAAGTAGGAAAGTTACTCAAATAAAGAACAATTCAAAAACAACTTTACATTATTTTGATAAAAACAAACTGGCTTATGTTTCATTAATGGGCAATGCTTTTTTAGTTAATGATGATGCAACTAAAAATAAAATTTGGAAAGACGGTTGGGAAAAGTTTTATCCCAATAAAAAAACGGATTATCTATTAATAAAATTCATTCCAAAAACTATCGAATTAATTAATATTTCGGATAATTTTACAGGCGATGTGCATACTTGGAAACCACATCAAGTTAAATTAATTAAAAAATAAAACTAAATTTTATTGAATTTTAATCTATTATAATTTAGATTAAATCTAAATAAAGGATAAAAAGGTTTTTTTAGCTTTTTTTAACGTTTTGCCTTTGTAAAAGATAATTTAGTCTTATATTTGCATTGATTTTAAAACTAATCATTAAAATATATAATTATGAAAATTTACCACAGTTTATTAGCCGTAGTTTTGCTTATTACATTTTCATGTAAAAACGAAACAAAATCGACAACAGAAAAAAAATCTACCCCAAAAGCAGAAGTAAAAAAAGAACACAAAGGACAAGCGTCTGTTAAATTAAGTAAAGGTGAACAACCTAATGCTTTACAAGTTGCAATGACTTATAAAGATGATAAAGGTAACATGCCTTTTTCTACATTAGTAGCTGCAGTACAAGCAGCAGGTGTTGAAGATGCACTTGTTAATGCAGGTCCTTTAACCGTATTTGCACCAGTCAACGCAGCATTTGCAAAACACCAAGCAACAGTTGACGAATTATTAAAACCAGAAAACAAATCTAAATTAGCTTTTGTTTTAACAAATCACGTTGCACCAGCTAACTATGGTATCAAACAATTAAAAAAAGAAGCTAAAAAAGGACGTAAATTATACATGGCTTCTGGAAAATATTTAGTTGTTGAAAATAAAGATGGGAAAATCATTGTTGATGGCAAGCCTATCTTAATGACTGTAAAAGTTTCCAACGGATGGATTCATGTAATTGATGACTTAATGGTTCCTTCAGATAAATAAAATTAAAAAAGTGTTGAAAAACACAACTACATTACTAACTATATTAAATAAATACAAATGAAATTAAAATTTTTAACAATCGCAATTATTGTAGCAGCTTTTACTTTAACAAGTTGTGGAGGAGAAAAAAAGAAAGACACTCCAACACCTGCTAAACAAGAAGTAAAAAAGGAAACACCAAAAAAAGAAGCAACTACTTCAAATAAAATAGATTTAACAGCTCCAACATTAGACAATCAAGGTATTGGTAAATTCAAAAATGTAAAAATAGCCGACAAAATTGATGATGCTATGGCGGAAAAAGGACATCAAATTTATAAAACAAATTGTACTGCTTGTCATAAAATAAAAAAGCGTTACATAGGTCCTGGTCTTAAAGATATAACTAAAAGACGTTCTGCTGCTTGGATTATGAATATGGTTACCAATGCCAAAGAAATGTTAGAAAAAGACCCAATAGCTAAAGCTTTAATCACAGAATATCATGCACCAATGGCGCAACAAAATTTAAAAGACGATGAAGTTAGAGCGCTTTATGAATATTTAAGAACAAAATAATAAATCAACAATAATTAAATTTTATCAATATGAAAACAATTTTTAAATCATTTCTTGTTATGGTTGCTTCTGCTTTATTTTTAAGCAGTTGTGCACCTACTACAGCAAATAAAGAAACACGAGGTAATGCAAAAGGAGCTATTGCTGGTTCTGCTGCTGAAAAAGTATATGTTGCACCAGGAGAACACGATTCGCATTATGCCTTTATTTCTGGTGGGTTTAGTGGTCAATTATCTGTTTATGGCTTGCCTTCTGGTAGATTATTTAGAGTAATACCCGTATTCTCTCAAGATCCAGAAAAAGGGTATGGATATAATGAAGAAACCAAACCAATGCTTATGACATCACATGGTTTTGTGCCTTGGGGAGATTCGCATCATCCAGATATTTCACAAACCAATGGTTCTGTAGATGGTCGTTGGGTATTTATTAATGAAAATAATACACCAAGAATTGCCCGTATTAGTTTAACAACTTTTGAAACAGAAGAAATTATCGAAATACCTAATTCTGCTGGTAATCACTCTTCTTCATATGTTACTGAAAATTCAGAATATGTTGTTGCTGGTACTCGTTTTGCTGTACCTTTTCCTCAAAGAGATATGTCTATTAAAGACATGAAAGGAAACTTTAGTGGTGCTTTATCTTTCTTGAAAATTGATAAAGAAACAGGACATATGAATATTGCTTTCCAAATTAAAATGCCAGGTTTTAACTATGATTTATCTCATCCAGGTCGTGGAAAATCACACGGTTGGTTTTTCTTCTCTACGTATAATACAGAAGAAGCAAACACTCTATTAGAAGTTAATGCGTCACAAAATGATAAAGATTTTATTGCAGCAATTAACTGGAAGAAAATTGAAGCATATGTTAAAAATGGCGGTGGTAAAATGATGCCTGCTAAATATACGCATAACCTTTGGGATGATGATGCTCACACAGCAACATCAACAATGAAAAAACAAGTGTTAGTAGTAGAACCTAAAGATGTTCCTGGAGCAATTTATTTTTTACCAACAGCAAAATCTCCTCATGGTTGTGATGTAGATCCAACAGGTGAATATATTATTGGTAATGGTAAATTAGCTGCTGCAATGACAGTACACTCGTTTACTAAAATGATTAAAGCAATTAAAGACAAAGCTTTTGATGGTGAAAAATACGGAATTCCAGTAATTAAATTTGAAGCGGTTAATTATGGTATTTTAGATCAACCAGGTTTAGGCCCTTTACATACCGAATTTGATACAAGAGGAAATGGTTATACTACTTTCTTTATTTCTTCGGAAGTTGTAAAATGGAATATTAAAGATTTAAAAGTAATTGATAGACATCCAGTTTATTATTCAGTAGGTCACTTAATGATACCAGGTGGAAATTCAAGAACTCCAGACGATAAATATTTAGTTTCCATGAATAAAATTACAAAAGACCGTTATTTACCAACTGGTCCTGAAGTATGTCAATCGGCGCAATTATTTGATATCTCTGGTGAAAAAATGGAATTATTATTAGATTTCCCTACTATTGGAGAACCACATTATGCAGCAGGTATTGCAGCAGATAAAATAGCAGCAAATTCACAAAAAATATATAAACTAAGTGATAATAAACATCCTTTTGCTGCAAAATCGGAAGCAGAAACTAAAGTAGTGCGCAAAGGAAATGAAATACATATATACATGACAATGATACGTTCTCACTTCTCTCCAGATAATATTGAAGGTGTAAAAGTTGGCGACAAAGTATTCTTTCACGTTACCAATTTAGAGCAAGATTATGATGTGCCTCATGGAATTTCAATGATTGGTGCTAATACTTCTGAAATGTTAATTATGCCAGGTAGAACTTCTACTATTATTTGGTATCCTAAAGAAGTAGGTGTTTGGCCTTTCTATTGTACTGATTTCTGTTCTGCATTACACCAAGAAATGCAAGGATATATTAGAGTTTCTCCAAAAGGATCTAACACACCATTAACCTATACATTAGATGGTGATATTCCTGGTGAAGAAGAATAAAATGATTTTTTAGTTAGTAGTGAAGAGACGAGTAATTCATACTTTTGAATTGCTCGTTTCTTATTTAAAATATTACGAATTAATAATGAAAATAAAAGATAAAAATATCTTTTATGTGCTATTTGTTACTAACTTATTCTACAATAAACAGTAAATTTGTATAATAAAAATGAATTTTACTTAAAACAATCAATCATGAAAAAATCACAATTATTAATGATGGTAGGCGCAATATTATTAGGCGCTTTATATCTATTGCCTTTATGGAAAATAACTTTATTGGCGCCACAATATCCAGAACCTTTAGGTTTAAATATTCATATAACTCATTTATCTGATGGTGTTCAATTTAACGATGTTAAAAATATTGATTTATTAAATCATTATATTGGTATGGCACATTTACCAACCGAAGAAAATGTTGCTAAAAAAGAAGTTGCTCCTTTTATTGAATTTACAATTTTCCCAATAGTTATAGGTATTATGATGCTTTTAGGTGTAATTGCAGGTATTAAAGGTAATCACAAATGGTATTTATACTGGTTAATTGCAATGGTGCTTTTAGGAATTGCAGGTTTAACCGATTTTTATTTATGGTTAGATAGCTATGGACACAATTTAGATCCAAACGCCATATTAAAAATTACAGATCCTGTTACAGGCAAACCAATGGGTTATCAACCACCTTTTTTAGGCTATAAAAAACTACTAAACTTTGAGGTGTATTCGTTTCCTGAATCTGGCGCTTATTTTATAGTAGTTGGTATGTTACTTTCATTTGTTGCATACATATCTGGTAAAAAAGAAACCAAATAATTTATAAAACTTAGATAAAACGAGTATATTTTTAATTGAATATGCTCGTTTTCTTTTATCTTTACATTTTGAAATAATTAACTATCTATTATGAAATATTATATTACTAAAGTTGGGTTTTTTATAGGATTTATTTTTCTTTTAAATTCATGTAAAGTAGAACCTAAAAAAATAGGCTACGGTAAAGACCACTGCCATTTATGTGATATGACCGTAGTTAATAAAACACATGCTGCACAATATGTTACTAAAAAAGGAAAAGCGTATATGTTTGATGCTGTGGAATGTTTAGTAATGAAAATCAATAAAGAAACTAAAGAAAACACTTTAGCATATATTTTAGTTGCTGATTATGGAAACCCTGGCGAATTAATTAATGCTAAAGAGGCAACATATCTTATTAGTGAAAAAATTAAAAGTCCAATGGGAGCAAATTTATCCGCTTTTAGCTCTAAAGAAAAAGCAATAACAACCCAAAAAGAATTTGGAGGTGAATTATATAATTGGATAGAATTAAAATCAAAATTAGCAAAATAATGCGTTTTTTTAAAAAATATTTTTTTTTACTTACTTTATTAATAGCTTTTACTGTTAAATCACAAACAAAAACTATTACAGTTTGTAATACTTGTGATGTTAAATCTATTAAAGATGGTATTGATTTGGCACAAGATAAAGATACTGTTCTTGTTAAAAAAGGTATTTATAATGAAACCCGTATTTTTATCAATAAAAGTATTCATCTAATAGGTGAAAATTTCCCTATTATAGATGCCGAAAATAAAACCGATAGTGTAATTGCTGTTAAAGCAAAAGATTTTAGTATTTCTGGTTTTCGAATTAAAAATGTAGGTTTGAGTTATACCAAAGAAATTGCTGCAATTTATACTTCGCATTGTACCAATTTCACTATTAGCAATAATATTATTGAAAATTGCTTTTATGCTTTTATTATGCAACGTGCAAACTATGGTGTTTTAACAAACAATAAAGTAAATGGTCATGCCATTGTAGAAACAAGTGCAGGTAATGGTTTTCATTTATGGAAATGTAAAAACATGCGTATTGAAAAAAACACTATCAGTGGTATGCGTGATGGTATCTATTTAGAATTTGTAAATAAAAGTTTCATTTCTCATAATAAAAGTGAAAATAACATTCGCTATGGTCTGCATTTTATGTTTTCTCATCATAACGAATACCATCATAACGAATTTAAAAAAAATGGTGCTGGTGTAGCTGTAATGTTTTCTAAGTATATTAAAATGCACCACAATACCTTTCATTTTAATTGGGGAACAGCTTCGTATGGTTTATTATTAAAAGAAATTTACGATGCCGAAATTGTTGATAATGTTTTTGAACAAAACACGATAGGTATTAATATTGATGGTTGCAATCGGATTACTTATAAAAACAATCATTTTGTCCGCAATGGTTGGGCTTTAAAATTTACTGGTGGTTGTTATAAAAATATTTTTGAATATAATAATTTTATGCATAATGCCTTTGATTTATCGTATAACAGTCGTTTAAATGACAATGAATTTGAAGCCAATTATTGGAGCGAATACACTGGTTACGATTTAAATAAAGATGGTATTGGTGATGTACCTTTTAGACCTGTAAAATTATTTTCGTATGTGGTAAATAAAACACCTGAAACCTTAGTTTTACTAAGAAGTTTATTTGTGGATATAATCAATTTTTCAGAAAAAGTATCGCCTGTTTTTACACCAGATAATTTAAAAGATAAAAAACCATTAATGAAACCTATTAATCCCATTCAATTAAATTAGTGATGATTAAAATAAAAAATTTACATAAAAAATTTGGAAAACTTACCGTTTTAGATGGTTTAGATTTAGATATTGAAAAAGGTGGTATTTTTGCTATTTTAGGACCAAATGGTTCAGGAAAAACCACTTTAATAAAATGCCTTTTAGGAATGGTTGTGCCAAACAAAGGTGAAATTAGTTTTCAAGGAAATAACATCTTAAAAGAATGGAACTATCGTAATAACTTAAATTATTTACCTCAAATAGCTAATTTTCCTGCAAATCTATCGGTTATTGAATTAATAAAAATGGTTAAAAACCTAAGACCAAAACAAGCTAATGAACAAGAATTAATTGATTTGTTTGGTTTACAACCATTCTTGAAAAAAAAATTAGGAAACCTTTCTGGCGGAACAAAACAAAAAGTCAACCTTGTATTAACTTTTATGTTTGATAGTGATTTAATTATTCTTGATGAACCTACAACTGGCTTAGATCCAATTGCGTTAATTTATTTAAAAGATTTAATTAAAAAAGAAAGAGATAAAGGAAAAACAGTATTAATAACAACACATATTATGAGTGTTGTAGAAGAACTTGCCGATGAAATTGTATTTTTATTAGATGGTAAAATTTATTTTAAAGGCAGTATCACTAAATTACAAGAACAAACCAATCAAACTAATTTAGAACACGCCATTGCAAATTTAATTTCTAAACAATACGTAAACTAAACAACATGTTAAAAATTTTAAAATATAGTATATTCGATTTATTACGTAGTCGTTGGAGTTATGTCTATTTTGTTTTCTATTTAATCTTAGGTTTTGTACTCCTTTTTTTAAATAACGATGTAAATAAAGCAATCATTACTTTAATGAATATCATTATTGTATTAACCCCTTTAATAGGAACAATATTTGGCGTAATGTATTATTATAATTCCAAAGAATTTACCGAGCTTTTACTTGCACAACCCATAAAACGAAACAAAATTTTTATAGGACAATATTTAGGTGTTTCACTATCTTTAACTTTAAGTTTGGTTTTAGGTATAGGAATTCCGTTTGTATTATATGGTTTGTTTAAATCTGCTTCTATTTTTGATTTTGGCTTATTAATTGTGGTAGGCGCATTCTTAAATTTTATATTTGTAGCCTTAGCGTACAACATTGCCATATCAAACGAAAATAAGATTAAAGGTTTTGGTTACGCTATTTTAATGTGGCTGTTTTTAGCCGTAGTTTACGATGGCATTTTTATGATTTTAGCTATAAAATTTCAAGAATATCCTTTAGATAAATTTGCCTTAACATCTATGATGTTTAATCCTATAGATTTATCAAGAACACTTATACTCTTAAAATTAGATATTTCTGCTTTGTTAGGTTATACAGGCGCAGTTTTTAAAGAGTTTTTTGGTACGAGTAAAGGTTTACTAACCTCTTTATTTATTTTATGTTTATGGGTGGTTTTTCCGTTATTACGAATTCATTTAAAATTAAGAAAAAAAGATTTTTAAACGTCTTTGAACTAAAAATATCCATACTACATACAAGGGTTGATTTTCATTCGGGTATTAACCAGTATTTTAAGATTTAGCAATTAAAAAAAACTATTATTAAAGTAATTGATGTTAATTTTGATAAAAAACACTAAAACATCTTTTTCTTATTCGCAATAAATACTTAACTTTGCACTTATAATTAATGTATTTTGAAAACAAAACTATTCAGCATATTATTTGTAGCGATGTACTTAGCAGCAATGCTTCGTCCAGCTATTTATTTTGCCGAATATTTTGCAAATTACGATTATATAAAAAAAGAATTGTGTAAAAATAAAAACAAACCAGTTTTAAAATGTAATGGTACTTGTTATGTAGCAAGTCAATTAAAATCAGCTAATTTATTAGACGAACCAAACTCTCAAAAAACTACTTTTTCAGAAGTGAAAATGTTTTTTCCTGTTTTTGTTCTGAATAGCAATAATTTTAACACTGAAAAATTAAAGTTTTTAAATAAAAAAGAACAACCTACTTTTGAAAAACACTTCTTAATAAATCGTTTTATTAACGAAGTATTTCAACCTCCACAAATAGCTTAGATTTTTCTTGCTTTTACCTGTTTATAGATGGTTTTGTACAACTTTGTTTAGTTTGTGGTTAATTTTGACCGCAGATTTTTGCAAAGAAGTCTTAATAAAAAATGACTAAAAACTCGTACATCTTTGCGAACTTTACGTTTTCTTAGTGTGCTTTTCGGTTAATTTTCCTGTACAATTTTCATTTTTTTACAGTTAAAAGCAATACATAAATATTACCATTAAAATTTAGTAATCAATTAGTTAAAAATTAAAACTACAAGTAATTTCAAGTATAACTAAGTAATACCATTGTAATGTACAACCATTACTCTTTTGAGTACTTTAATTTCTTGTGGCAAAAAATCCGTTAATAACGGAAAATAAAAAATAAACAAAAATCGATTAGCTTAAAAGTTAATTATAACAAATACAATTATGAAAACATTAAAATATTTATTACCAGTACTTTTTATATTTATATTATTTATATCATGTAACTCGGATGATGAAGAAGTAAAAAAAGTAGATGAAACCGAAAATTTAACCTTAGTAAAACAGTTTACTAATGACACACATATTATTGAAGTATATACAGAGTCAGGTATGTTTAAAACAGGTTATAACGATATTAGTTTGCGTATAAAAAACAAAGCAGACAACTCGTATATAAATGACCTAACAATAAGTTGGATGCCAATGATGGCAATGACAACAATGAATCATTCTTGTCCGAAATCTAATATTAAAAAGGTGGAAGGAACTGAATTTATGTATAATGGTTATCTTGTTTTTCAAATGACAGGAGTAGATAATTCTGGTTGGTCTATTAAATTTATGTATAATATAAATGGTACAGATTACATGGTAGAAGAAGGTATTTCTGTATTTAATAATACAAGACAGCGAGTAGCAACTTTTATGGGTTCTGATGGTGTTAAATATATTTTAGCTATGGTCAATCCAAATAAACCAGAAATTGCGATAAATCAAATGAGCGTTACATTACATAAAATGGAAAGTATGATGATGTTTCCTGTTGTAGAAAATTTTACGATAACATTAGATCCAAGAATGCCGTCAATGAATAATCATAGTTCTACAAATAATACAGATTTAGCTTACAATGCAACAACCAAGATGTATGATGGTAATTTATCATTAACAATGACTGGTTATTGGAGATTGAATTTAAAACTCTTAAATGAAAATAATGACATTCTTAAAGGTGAGGATTTAAGTGATTCTATTAGTGAAAGCACCTTGTATTTAGAAATTGAATTTTAATAAAAAATTAATCTATAAAAAGTATTAAAGCAATACTTTTTATAGATTTTTAATAAAATCATAAAAAATGAAAAAAATACTTTTGTTTTTAGTTTTTATTAATGGTTTCTATTGTTTTTCTCAAACAAAACCAAAGGTAAAAGATACTATAAATAATTTAAACGAAATTATAATTACAAGTCGAAGAAAGCTTAGTAATTACCGTCAAGAAAAAGCACTTTCAAGTATAGATCGCTACTTAGAAAAATCAAGTAAAATAAATATGATTAAACGTGGTAATTATGCATGGGAACCAACAATAAATAATATGGTTACTGATAGGATTTCAGTTACTATTGATGGTATGCAAATTTATGGTGCTTGTACAGATAAAATGGATCCTATAACGTCTTATGTTGATGTTTCAAACTTAGAAAAAGTGGAAGTCAATTCTGGTCAAGAAGGCGTTGAAAACGGTAATTGTATTGGTGGTAATATTGATTTAAAACTAAAAAACACAGCATTTAAAAATACAGGCTTAAAATCGAATATAGATCTTGGTTATGAAACAAATGGTAATTACAAATCAACAGGTTTAGATTTTGCATATGCTACCAATAAATTTACTATTAATGTAGATGGTATTTTTAGAAAATCAGAGAACTATATAGATGGAAATGGAAATGAAATATTATATTCTCAATTCCAAAAATATAATATTTCTGCTCAGTCTGCTTATAAAATAACGAATAAACATCAAATACATGCTTCTTTAATTTATGATAAAGCAACTGATGTTGGTTATCCAGCATTGCCTATGGATGTTTCACTTGCAAAAGCAACTATAGCTTCTATTTCACATATTTATAAAGGAAATTCAGTTGTTAAAAATATCGAAACTAAATTGTATTTTAATACGATTACACATACTATGGATGATACAAAAAGACCCGATGTGCCTATTAGAATGGATATGCCTGGTTGGAGTGATACTTACGGTATGTATTCTAAAACATATTTAACATACAAAAAGCACAGAATATCACTAAATATCAATGCTCATTATAATAAATCTATTGCCGAAATGACAATGTATCCAAATGACCCTTTAGAAAATAGTATGTTTATGTATACGTGGCCAGATGTAAAAACCATGAATACTGGTCTTTTTTTAAAAGATGAAATTGAAGTAATTAAAGATGGTTTTTTTAAATTTTCTACAAGAGTATCTTATCATAAAAACAGATTAGATAATGAAGTTGGGTTGGCAAGTTTAAGGATTTTTTATCCAAAAATGGAAAGCTCACAAAGTAGAATTTTACCAAGCTTATCGGCTAATTATTTACAAAAAAAAGAAAATTACAATATAAGTTTTGGTTTGGGTTATGGTGAAAGAGCACCTTCGATTAGTGAGGCTTACGGATTTTACCTTTTTAATAGTTTTGATGGATTTGATTATGTTGGAAATCCAATGTTGAAAAATGAAAAATCTTTAGAAATAAATTTAAACACAAATTATAAATTAAAAGGCGTTAGTATAGGTCTTGAAGGTTCTTATTTTTATATTAAAGATTATATTATTGGTAAAACAAACACAAGCTTAACTGAAATGACCATTGGCGCAAATGGTGTTAGAATATATACTGCTCTCAATTACGCAACAATCTTTAATACAAGTGTAAATTTTAAATATAATATTGCGAATAATTTTTCTTTAAATTCGTCATTAGGTTATAGTTTAGGGAAAAGTGATGATAAAAAAAACCTACCTTTAATTAGTCCGTTTTCCTATTTTACAGAAATAGTCTATTCAAAAAATAAGTTTAATGCTTCCATACAATTAAAAGGTAACGGAAATCAAACAAATTATAGTGTAATGTTTGGCGAAGATGAAACGCCAGCTTATACAATTATTAACCTAAATTTAGGTAATAAATTTTTTATTAAGGATAATACAGTGCTTTTAAAATATGGTGTAGAAAATGTATTAGACAGCTATTATTCTACCTATGCAGATTGGAATAATTTTCCAAGGCAAGGACGAAATGTCTTTTTAAATATTTCCTATTTATTATCAAAATAAAAAACTTTATAAATTAAACAAAACAAGATCTTACTTTGATCTTGTTTTGTTTTCTTGTAAATAAACCGCTGCAATACCAAAAAAACCAATTCCCGTAATGATTGGTGGCAACATTAGTTTTGGAGCGTGAAATCCGCCAATATAAATCATTGCAATTCCTAAAATAATTAATAAGTAAGCTACTGTTTTTTTCATATTATTGTTTATTATAATTAACTGTTTTGACGTTAAAATTAAACCAAACTTACAAATAATAGATTAAATTTATGGGTATTATATTAATATCTATCATATCACTTGGTTAAGATTGAAAATTAGAGTAATTTTGTACCTCAAACACTAACTACAATGAAAAATAAAAGCATCTTTAGTTTTTTATTCAGTACCAGACTAATGTCTGTTGCAATTTTATCATACGCTTTTGCTATGGCTTCGGCAACATTTATCGAAAATGATTACGGAACTCCAACCGCTAAAGCCTTAATTTATAATACAAGATGGTTTGAGTTTTTAATGCTTTTATTGGTTATTAATTTTGCCGGTAATATTTTTAAATACAAATTATTTCGTAAAGAAAAATGGCCGGTTTTTCTATTTCACATTGCTTTTATTATTATTTTGGTTGGTTCTTTTACTTCACGGTATTTTGGTTTTGAAGGAATGATGTTAATTAGAGAAGGCGAAGTTTCAAATGTTATTGTATCAGATAAAACTTTTGTTACAGCAAGAGTTGATAATAATAAATACATGAAAACGTATGGTAAAAATGAAGTGGTTCTTTTTAGTCAATTAGGTAGTAATAGTTATGATATTTCTGATGAATTTGGTAAAGACGGTGAAGAAAAAATTCCTTTTTCAATTGAATTACTTAATTATGTAGCCAATGCAAAAGAATCGATTATTGAAGATGAGAAAGGCGATAAGTATATTCATATTGTAGAGTCAAGTCAAGGTGCAAGAAATGATATTTTTATAAAAGAAGGCGAAATTAAAGTAATTAGTAATATACTGTTTTCATTTAACAATGCTTTTGATGGCGCAATGAATATTACTGTAAAGGATAATAAAAGTACAATTAAACCAATTTTTGATGGTACTTATATGGAAATGCAAACTCAAAAATTAACAAATATTTCAAAAGATTCTATTTCTGATTTACAAATTAAAAAGTTATATACATTTAATAATTTGCGTTTTGTTATAAATAACGTGGTTAAAGGTAAAGTGATTTCAAAAACTGCTTCAAAAAAAGAAAAGGATAATTATCCATTAGATATGTTATCGCTTAAAGTTAAAGCAGGTAGTGAAGAAAAAATTATAACTGTTCGAGGTAGAAAAGGATTGATAAATAAACCAACACAACTACAATTAGGAGGTTTGAATTTTTATATATCTTATGGTGCAAAAAATATTAAAACACCATTTTCAATTAAATTAAGAGATTTTGAATTGGAACGTTATCCAGGTACAAATTCAGCTTCATCATATGCAAGTGAAGTTACTGTAATATCTCCAGAAGAAACATTCGATTTTCGTATTTATATGAACCATGTATTAGATTATCATGGATATCGGTTTTTTCAATCGTCTTATGATCCAGATGAAAAAGGAACACACCTTTCGGTAAATTATGATTATGTAGGAACACTTTTAACCTATATTGGTTATATTTTAATGGGAATAGGTATGTTTTTTAGTTTGTTTTTAAAAGGTTCACATTTTAAAGTTTTATCAGGTAAACTAAAAAAACTTTCAGATAAAAAAGCGGCAAGTTTAAGCGTTTTATTCATTGCTTTGAGTTTTGTAGCTACAGCGCAAGAAAATAATCACAATCATAATAAAGAAGTCAATGCAGAAACATTGCAGAAACAAGCGGTAAGTAAAGAGCATGCCGATAAATTTGGTAAATTGGTTATTCAAGATTTTAGAGGCAGAATGAAACCTGTAAACACTTATGCTTTAGAAGCATTGCGTAAAATCTATAAAAAAGATACGTATAAAGGTTTAACCGCAGAGCAAATTTTATTAACGGCACAAGTTAACCCAAGATTGTTAAGTTTTGAACCAATAATAAAAGTAAATACGGTACAATTAGGAAATGGTTCTAAAATAACCAAAGATTTAGGTGTTAAAGATAATCATACTACTATGATGAATTTCTTTAAAAATGGATCATATTATTTAGAAGATTTAGCAGCTAAGTCGAGTAGAAAAAATAAGGCAAATCAAACCTATTTAGATAAAGAAATAATAAATTTAGACGAACGTGCTAATATTTGGTACCGAGTTTTAGAAGGCGATTTACTAACTATATACCCAAAATTTAACGATCAAGATAGTAAATGGTATTCGGGCAACGATACGCAAGCTTTTGTTGCGCAAGACACCATGGTTTTAAAAATGCATAACTTGTATTTAAAATCATTAGCTAAAGCTATTAAAACAAAAGATTACAAGCAAGCAGATGAGTATTTAGAAATCATTTCTCAATATCAGCATAAACTATCTTCAGATATAATGCCAACTGAACAAAAAATAGATTTAGAAATAAAATACAATAAGTATAATGTGTTTTTTAAGCTTTTGATGTTCTATTTTTCAATAGGTTTTATATTGTTAATTTTAACTTTTATTGATTTATTTAAACCAAATAATAAATTAATAAAAAACCTTACAAATGTTTTTATTGGTTTTACAATACTAAGTTTAATTGCACATACAATAGGTATTGCTGTGCGTTGGTACATTACTACGCATGCACCTTGGAGTAATAGTTACGAAGCAACTGTTTTTATTGCTTGGGTTTTAATTATTATCGGTTTATTTTTAACTAAAAAAAGAAGTAAATTTATTATTTCTGGTACTGTTTTGTTTGCTGCATTTTTATTAGGAATTGCTCATGGTAATTTAATGAGTCCAGAAATGACCAATTTAGAACCTGTATTAAAATCATATTGGTTAATGATTCACGTTGGTATTATTACAGCGAGTTATGGGTTTTTAGGTTTGGGTTCACTTTTAGGCTTTTTTGTACTGTTATTGTTTTTAATTAGAACACCAGCAAACAAAACCAAATTAAAAGATACAATTAGCGAGTTAACATATATTAATGAGATGACATTAACGGTTGGCCTGTATATGTTATCGGTAGGTACATTTTTAGGTGGCGTTTGGGCAAATGAATCTTGGGGAAGATATTGGTCTTGGGATCCGAAAGAAGTTTGGGCACTAATATCAATGATGATTTATATTTTTATTTTACACATGCGATTGGTACCAGGATTAAAAGGAAAATTTGCTTTTAATTTTGCAAGTATGATTTCTATTGCAACTTTAATAATGACGTATTTTGGTGTAAATTATTACTTAAGCGGAATGCATTCGTATGGTAAAGGAGATCCAGTTCCTATTCCAGAGTGGATTTATTACTTTATTGTATTTATTATTGTGTTTTCTATATTTTCGTATAGAAAATATAAAAAGGTAAAGTAAATTTATTGCAAAATATAAAAAACACCTAAGGCTACTTTTAAATTGTCTTAGGTGTTTTGTATTTGTTGTGTTTGAATCTTTTTGTTTATTGCTTATACTTGTGTATTATGATAGTTCTATTTTGTTAAGCCTAAGTTAACAAAGCTAATGTTTTAATAAAATCCAAGGCTTTAACCCCAATTATTCACAAATTTTATATTACAAAGCCAAACTACCTGCTATAATTGAAAATGCTCGAAATTTATTTAGGGTTTACTGAAAAAGTTATGCAACTTTACTATAAAATTTTCTTTTAGGACTAAAAATAGGATTTGTTTTTAGTAAAAAATCTATTAGGTTCTTTAAAGTAGGTATTTGTTTTAATTTTCCCAT
>Ga0256840_1001669_pt1 | contig 20474 bp, 17 predicted proteins | sample 355202metaG_FD_185969 | JGI IMG/M metagenome (GOLD analysis project Ga0256840, IMG submission 185969) | Hydrothermal vent microbial communities from Mid Atlantic Ridge, Atlantic Ocean - 355-202 | ecosystem: Environmental > Aquatic > Marine > Hydrothermal vents | place: Atlantic Ocean: Mid...
CAGGCAATGGAGCTGCTGATTATTCAACACTTACTATTGATAATGGTCCCAACCATATATTGGATAGTAACTTATTTATGGGTGCTTGTGTTGATGATGAAATCGATGGGCAACAAAATGCCACAGCTGATGGCGATGACAATGGCGTTGCTAATGCGGGAACAAACGGAACGTGCGCTACAGCCAATGACGACGAAGACAGTTTGACGCCACCAACCTTAACGGCATTCCAAATGAGTCCACAAGTTACCGTCACAACCCTCAATACCACAGGTGGTGATGCCACTTTAGCTTGTTGGGTGGATTATAACGGCAATGGCGTGTTTGATAATACCAGCGAACGAGCCAGTATTATTGTTGCCAATGGCGATACTTCGGCGATAGTTACTTTACCCAATGTTCCTGCCAGTGCTTATGCTGATACAGGCGGAGCCACCTTTATGCGGTGTCGAATTGCCAGTAATGCCGCCGAAGTTGCCGATGCAACAGGTCCAGCAAACAGTGGCGAAGTGGAAGATTATCCAGTAATCATTAATCCTGTTAGGGATTGGGGCGATGCACCCGATGCAGGTGCAGGCAATGGAGCTGCTGATTATTCAACACTTACTATTGATAATGGTCCCAACCATATATTGGATAGTAACTTATTTATGGGTGCTTGTGTTGATGATGAAATCGATGGGCAACAAAATGCCACAGCCGATGGCGATGACAATGGCGTTGCTAGTGCGGGAACAAACGGAACGTGCGCTGCAGCCAATGACGACGAAGACAGTTTGATACCACCGACTATATTTGACAACCAAGTAGCTCCAAGTTATACTGCCAATGTTCATAATACGACAGGAGTTGACGCCTCATTAGCGTGTTGGATTGATTACAATGGCAATGGTGTTTTTGATAATGCGACTGAGCGTTCATCTGTCGTCACCGTCGCCAATGCAGCTACATCTGTAACGGTAACTATGCCCAATGTTCCTGCAACTGCTGAAAGTGATACGGGAGGAGCAAGCTTCATGCGTTGTAGAATAGCAACCTTAGCAGCCGAAGTCACTAATTCAACAGGTGCTGCAGCCAATGGAGAGGTTGAAGATTACCCTGTGACATTTATCAGTTATGACTTTGGTGATGCACCCGATTCTTATGGCACGCTATTGGCAAGCTCAGGTGCGCAGCATATCATCACTGCAGGCATTCAAATTGGCGCAACAATTGATGCAGAAACCGATGGGCAACCCAATGTAGCAGCCACTGGTGATGGTGCTGATGAAGATGGCGTGAGTATTCCAACATTGGTTGATGGTGATGCCTTAACCTTGAATCCTGTGGTTACCAATTTAACCGCATCAGTGGCTAACTTAGTCTGCTGGGTGGATTTCGATGGAAACGGCACATTTGATGTGACAGAATCGGGTGTGGCAACCGTGCCAAGTGGTACCAATGCCGCAGCAATAGCGGTTGTTATGCCAGCAGTTCCAAGTACAGCAAGCACCGACACAAGTGGTACCACTTATGCGCGTTGTCGCATAACAACAGGAGCACTAACGGCTTCAACCCCAACAGGATTATTTGCTGATGGTGAAGTCGAAGATTATGCTGTGAGCATAATTCCACTGCAAGATTGGGGCGACGCTCCCGATGCAGGAGCAGGAAATGGCGCCAGTGATTATTCTACATTGTTAGTAGATAACGGTCCTCATCACATCTTAACAGCCGACCTCTTTATGGGAAGTTGTGTTGATGATGAAGCAGATGGGCAACAAAATGCTGCGGCAGATGGAGATGATACCGGAGTTGCCAGTGCCAATACCAATGGAACGTGTGCCACTGCCAATGACGACGAAGACTCATTAACCGCTCCAACCTTATCCAATGGTCAAATAGCTCCTACAGTTGATATTGCGGTCAGTAATACCTCAGGAGCCGATGCGAGTTTGGCTTGTTGGATTGATTATAATGGCGATGGTGTTTTTGACAATGCAACAGAACGCACCGCAACATCCACGGTAGCCAATAATGCCACTAACGTTACAGTGACACTGCCTGATGTGCCAGCAACGGCGAGTACCAATACAGGTGGAACAAGCTATATGCGTTGTCGAATAGCACGTGTTGCCACCGAGGTTGACAACCCAACAGGAGCAGCTGCCAGTGGCGAAGTTGAAGATTATCAAGTCACGCTTGTGGTGGCAACAGATTGGGGTGATGCGCCAGATACCAGTGTTGGTAATGGAGCTGGAGATTATTCTACACTTGCCAACGATAATGGACCAAGCCATGTCTTGGATGCCTCGCTCTTTATGGGAGCTTGTATTGATGATGAAGGTGACGGGCAACAAAATGTTGCGTCCAATGGTGATAACAATGGTGTAGCGTTAACGGTAACTCATGGAACTTGTGCTAGTGCCAATGACGATGAAGACTCTTTAACACCACCAAACTTACTGGATCAGCAAATCGCACCAACAATAGACGTATCCATAATTAACACCACAGGCAATCCTGCCACGGTGGCGTGTTGGATAGACTATAACGGTGATGGCATCTTTGATAATGCCAGTGAACGAGGAGCTAACACGATTAATGCCAGTGGTACAGTGACCATTACCATGCCAAATGTGCCAGCTACTGCCAATATCGATACGGGTGGCAATACCTATTTGCGTTGTCGAACAGCCAGTAATGCAGCGGATGTTGCCAATCCAACAGGAGCTGCGACCAATGGAGAAGTTGAAGATTATCCCATCAGCATTGCCGCTTTGAATAAGCTAGGCGACTATGTTTGGTATGACAATAATCAAAATGGCTTGCAAGATGCAGGAGAACCTGGTGTCAATGGTATAACGGTTGAATTATTCACCAATGCAACGTGTTCACCACCAAGTACGCAAACTACTCTAACTGCCAATGGTGGATTGCCAGCGGCGGATGGATGGTATGAGTTTGCAAACTTGTCAGCAGGAAACTACTGTGTGCAATTCTCATCTCTGCCATTAGGGTGGGAGGTAACATTGCAGAATCAAGGAGGCGATGACACTTTGGATTCTGATGCGGATAGTGCGACTTTGCAAATACAAAATATTGCACTAACAGATGATGATCCAACAAATGACACAGGTATTTATGCCGCAAATGGTAATATCCCAGGTCAAATTTATTGTGATGCAAACCTTAGTTTGACCTATGACGCAGGAGAAGAGCAAAGCGGTATTGCAGTGACGTTACTGCGAGATACTGATTGTGATGGAACAGGTGATGTTAACGTCGCAACACTTGATACAGATGGCACGGGTAGTTTTGATTTTACCAACTTGCCAGTGGGTTTATCACCAATTCCACCAAACCCTGCGGTTTGTTATGTGTTGAATTATGACTTAACCGATACCGATTTAACGGGTTGTTCACAACCGTTCTTACCCGTAACAACCGTGGTGGAATTATCAACGGATATCCCTTCAGCACCACCGTCAGTATTTGGTAACCATGTAGGGGCTCCGTTAATGATACCCGTAAATAAATGGTGGGCATTATTAATCATGAGCTTATTAATGTTAATGGCAGCAAGACGTTATAAGCAAGATTAAAAAAGCCATTAAATGGATTTAAATAAAAAGCCTCTTATGAAACATAAGAGGCTTTTTTTTATGCATGAAATTTAAATCTTAAATCGAGGGTTAATAGGGGATAATTCTTCGATGAGTTTGAGTGTGCTTTTGTTTACAGCTACTTTTTCATGGGTTTTATAATCCAACATTACAATCCTACCCGTACCAATAGAAGAAACGCACTTATGAGTGTGGCTGTAAATGGCGTATTCCATTAGAAAGCCATGAGAATGGTTTTCAATAACTCGCGCCCCGACTAAGATGACATCAGGGTAATTCAAAGGCAGGCGATAACGGCAACTGGTTTCTGCCAAGATGGGAGCTATTGAGTTCTTGTTGCTTTTATCCATAACACCAATGCGTTCAAAATAAGCCAGTCGTGCCGATTCAAAATAACGAAAATACATGACATTATTGACATGGTTGAAGGCATCCATATCACCCCATTGAACTTTTAATTCTATATTGACGGGATAATTTTTAATAAATTTTTCGAGTTGTTTCATGGTTGTTTATTTAGTTCAAAACCAAAATCACCCTCGTATTGCGCTGCTAAAGCGACAAATACAATCCACGCGGCGGTGTTTTGGGCAATTTCTTCAGGCACGATTTTATCCATTGTGTCATCTTGGGTGTGGTGAAGGTCAAAATAATTGCTTCCATCCTGCGATAACTGCATGGTTGCCATTCCCATCTTTAATAAGGGTGAAATATCGGCACCAGATTTGGCATTGTTGCCGACATAAGTGACGCCTATCGGCGCGAGTAATTCTGCCATTTTTGTAATAGCGGGTAAGGATTGAGCTGAAACATTTGATTTGAACTGATAAATTGGTGAGGCGCCAAAATCAGATTCCGCACCAATAATATGGTTGTGCAGTTCATCTGCATGGGCTTTGCCATAAGCGCGTGCTCCATGCAAGCCATTTTCTTCATTGGCCCATAAAACCACACGAATAGTGCGTCTTGGATTGATGCCAGCCTCTTTTATTAATTTGGCAGCTGCCATGGTAATGCCACAACCCGAGGCGTCATCAATAGCACCAGTGCCTAAATCCCATGAGTCCAAATGTCCACCGATAATCACGACTTGTTCAGGCTTTTGACTGCCTGTAATTTCGCCAATCACATTTTGAGAAGTGTATTGCCCATCCCAATGCGAACCTAAGGTGTATTTAAAAACAACAGGTTTGCCACGTTTGAGTACATTAACCAAAAGGTCGGCATCTGGATTGGATATAGCGCCAGCTGGGACAACTTCGCCTTTTTTTAGTAAGGTAATTTCGCCTGTTTCTTGGTTGAAATTGACTGACTTCATGCCACCTGTGTGTGGGTCTCGATTGCTGTCTGTACCGATAGAGCGAATAATAGCACCAATACCGCCTTTATCTGCAGTGTATTTGGCAGCCATATAACGCGCTCCATTTGCCATGCCATAGCCTTTGCCATTTTTATAACGCACCATACGGTTGCTGATAAAAGTGATTTTGCCTTTAACTAAAGAATCGTCGGCATTTTTTAAATCTTCAATGGTTTTAAAATGAACAATCTCTCCTTTCAATCCTTTTCTCGGTGTAGATAAAGAGCCTCCCAATGCTGTGATTTTTATTTCATGAGGAAATGGAGAAACAATCTCTGCAGTTTCAACACCACGAACCCATTTTGGAAAAGTCACAGGTTCTGTCCACACTTTATCAAAACCCAATTCGTTAAATTTTGCCACTGCCCATTTAACTGCGAGCGCATCACCAGCACTGCCACCTAAGCGAGCACCGACTTCGGTTGTCAGTGATTCGGTAATGTCATAAGCACTGGAATCGGTTAAAGCCTTATCGCGAAGCGTGGCAACTTTTTTCAAGAAATCGGCTTCAAAGAGTTCTTGGGCGTAAAGGGCGTGAAATGATAAGAGTAAGACTAAAACTTTAAACATGGTTTTTCTCAAAAAAAATAAGTCATAAATTCTAACACAACGCGCGGGCATAAAAAAGGGCAGTTCAAAGCCTGCCCTATAAAATCCAAATTGGATTCTTTAATTTAATATGAATTTGTAAATATCATTATTGAAAATATGGTAAATTTCGCCCGCTTCATCTTCACCAAATCCACGAGTGCCAAAATTAACATCTTCTAACATTTCGAAAGACCACGTAGCGCCACTTGGCGTGGCAAAGTTTATTTCTCCACCACAAAAATCTGAAAAAATATACAAGCCCTGTATGGCAGGTATAGCAGAGCCGCGATAAACGTAACCACCCATAACTGAACAACCGTTATTTGAGGCTTGCGGTAAGTCTATTACTGGTTCTGTAAATACTTCATTACCAGTGCAAAGGCTGGTATCAAAATCATGTGCGCCTTCACGGCAACGCCACCCATAGTTTTCAGCGCCCGTACTTGAGGCTGGTTGGAAATTAACTTCTTCGTATAAATTTTGCCCCACATCACCCATAATTAAATCACCAGTTTGTTTATCAAAACTCCATCGGTAGGGATTACGTAATCCATAGGACCAGATTTCTGCACAAGTATTTACTGTGTTTGCAAAGGGGTTGTCACTTGGAACAGTGTAAGATCCTGGAGTAGAGTCTAAACCACAGGTATTTGTAATTGCCCCAAAACCAGGTTCTTCAAATGAATCTTTATAAACAACATCCGTTTGCACGGCTGGAGAAACACTAATTCTCAATATCTTACCTAACAATGTGGTTAAACTTTGTGCTCGATTGCCAGGATCGCCACCGGAGCCACCATCACCCAAACCAATATACAAATATCCGTCTGGTCCAAAATGAATATCACCGCCGTTATGGTTACTAAAAGGTTGCGGCACTCTCATGATTACCTGTCCACTCGTGGCATCGGCACTATTGGCATCGACAGAAACACTGTAACGTTCAATAATGGTATCACCAAAATTTGCACCATTCTTTGTATAGTAAACATAGAAATATCCATTTGTACTGTAATTGGGATCGAAGTCCAAACCCAATAATCCACGCTCTCCACCACTGGCAACTTTTGAACTAATGTCAATAAAATTAGTTGCTAGTAAGTTTGTTCCATCCCAAATTTTTATCGTTCCTGCTTGTTCAACAATAAATAAACGACCAGAACCATCGCCTGCATGACGAACCGCAATGGGTTCATTTGCCGAAAAGAGCAACTGTCTTTGCAAGTTAGCAGGCAATGCACTGTAGGCACTGTAAGAAATAAGACTTATAATTAAAAAGAGCAGAAAATTTTTCATAATAGCTGTTGTTTGTAAAAGTATTAGTTTAAAGGTTTAGCTGTAGAAAAATGTTAAATACGTCAAGATTTTGTATTATTAAGGCTATTTTGGCATAATGAGGACATGAACAACAACACCCGAATTTTAGGCATAGATCCAGGCTCCCGAACCACGGGTATTGGCATTATTGATACTGACGGACGCAATACAGCGTTAGTGCATTTCCAGCCTATTAACTGCGGTAGTGGAGAATTTCCTGACCGTTTAAAGGTAATTTTTACCGATATAACAACCTTAATTCACAAATACCGACCCGATGAAATTTCAATAGAAACCGTTTTTATGGCAAAAAATGCTGGCTCTGCTTTGAAGTTAGGGCAAGCACGAGGCGCCGCAATATGCGCAGCGGTAGCGATGGATTTGCCCGTTTACGAATACGCACCCAAAGCGATAAAACAATCGGTAGTTGGTAAAGGCTCAGCCGCCAAAACCCAAGTGCAATACATGGTGCAATTGCTATTAAATCACAAAGAAAACATTCAAGAAGACGCCGCCGATGCTTTGGCTACCGCCATATGCCACGCCAATTCACGTTGGACAATCGCGGCAATTAATCAAGTATCGAGCAATTACCGCAAAACTTAAACATGGCTGTGCACTATTTTCCTGTTTCACACTTTCAATGTGCCGAACAAATAATTTATACTCATTAGGGTTGTTGGCTTTAGCCAACCTTTTAAGAGCGTTGACTAAAGTCAACAACCCAAAATAACAGTTATTTATTTAATATTTTATAACCTGTTGTATTATATAAAGAAAATAAACTTACAGTGTATGAAACAGGAGTTAAGTGCACAGCCATGAACTTAAATTTACTTTGTTGCCGCTTTAGCAAAATTAGCCAGTGCATTAGTAATTTTTGCCAACGGTTTTTCACAACCCTTGATGTTATGACGAGAGGCTAGATAGTGTGGATTGTTGTAAGCATACCAAACCTGACCGCTTGCATCTTTGTAGATTAAGGCTTTTTGTGGCAAATCTATGGCAGCAGTTTGTGAACATTGCATCAATGGTGTGCCAACCTTAGGGTTTCCAAAAATGACTAGTGTGGTTGGGCGTAACTTCTTACCTACTTTTTTCGCACCCTTTTTATGGTTGATGACCTTAAAAACCGTCATGCCTTTTTTCTCTAAAACCTTTAGGAGGTTCTTGGTGGTTTGTTTGACACTGTGGCGACTTTTTAGTTGGATAAGCCCATCAGCTGCAAAGCTCATTGAGCTTACAAATAAAAAGATTAGTAGAATTGATTTAATTTTTAACATAGTATTTTCCAAGTTGGTGTTTCATAAAGACCTTGAGAGTGATTTTATCTTCCAAAAACCTTTTTTAATAAAGCTGTGGTTTGTTTTAACGGGTTTTTACGTATCTCTGCTTCTTGTTGAGCGAGATAATAAAAAATACCATCCATGCCTTTTTCCACCACATAGCCCGTCAAATCAGGTTTAACCGATGACACAAATGGAATATTGTCGTATTTATCCATGACCTTGTTCAAGGATTGCACAGCACCAACATCAGCTAAAGAGTCTTCGACAATTGGATTCATTTTTTCAGTAAGAGAAGCGGACATCTTCTCCTTAAAATATTGCGTAGCAGAATCATCAGGCCCTTGGTAGATTTTTTTCACATCCTCAAAAGTCATGTCCTTAATGGATTGCACAAATAAATCTTTAGCCACGGGTGTGGCAACCTCTGCTGCACGATTGAGTTTAACCTCTAAATCATCAACCATTCCCGACATACCAATCTTTTTGAGGATTTTGCGAACCTTTTCTAAATTTTTAGGTAAGGGAATGTGAATGTTTTCATCGGCATTAAAACCATCATTAGTGCCTAACTGCGAAACAACATTTTCTGCACCGATGCTCAAAGCTTGTTTAAAAGCTCCTCCAATATCATCATTGCTTAGGGAGCTTGTGGTTTTATCCTTATCACCAAGAATCTTTTTCCACCATTTACTTTTAGCATTAGCAATGGAGAAAACCAAGGAAAGAACAATAAGTGTTAATAGCATAAAATTTTTAATCTTGTACATAAGCAACCTCAAGCAATAATGTGTTGATAAATTATACATTAAACTGATACCATTGCGGTTATTATTTTACTCATTAAAATCATTATGTTTTTACTTGATAAGCCCTATGTCTCACCCTTTTTAAAACAAACAATAAAGAATAATGCCTTGCCCGTGCTTGAAAACTCACTTGTGGATGAATTAAATGCCATGACAAGCCAGCAAGCTGTGGCTTACCTAAAAGAAAATCAAACACCGATTTACAGCAATTCAGAAAACGCCATCGATTGGATTGCTCAATATTTGGATTTTACCGACTTGCCAGAGAAGATTAATCATTTTAAAGATAAATACAAGTTCAGGCAATTAACCCAAAAAATGTATCCTGATTTTTTCTTCAAAAAAGTAAACATAAAAGACTTAATCACGTTGGATATTGAAGCCTTGCCCTATCCCTTTATCATTAAACCCAGTGTTGGCTTTTTTAGTATGGGTGTATACAAAGTTATTAAAAAATCCCAATGGCAACAAACAGTAGACAAAATCCATGACGAAATGCAGCAAGTCAAAAACCTTTACCCGCAATCGGTAATGGGGCTTGATGATTTTATAATCGAACAATGCATCAATGGCGAAGAATATGCTATCGATGCTTACGTCAATGCACAAGGTGAAGCGGTGGTATTAAGCATTCTCAAACACACCTTTGCCTCTGAAGATGATGTCAGTGATCGGGTTTACACCACATCAAAGACCATAATTGAGGAAAATTTAGAACAATTTACTACTTTTGTGCAAAAAATAGCCGATTTATCTCAAGTAAAAACTTTTCCCATGCATATAGAATTACGACGCGAAGCCAATGGCGAACTGCTACCCATCGAAGTCAACCCCATGCGATTTGGCGGATGGTGTACAACGGCAGACATGTCGCACTTTGCTTATGGCTTCAACCAATACCTCTATTATTATCACCAACAAAAACCCAACTGGAACGAACTTTTAAAAGACAAACAAGATAAACTCTACAGCGTCATCGTCCTTGATAACTCCACCGGAAAGCCCAGCGAAGAAATCCACTCATTCGACTACCAAAAAATTACAGGGCAATTCGAAAATGTCCTAGAGCTGCGCAAAATCAACCACAAAACCTACCCCTTATTCGGTTTCCTCTTCGTTGAAACTCAACAAAACAACACTGCCGAACTCACCGCCATCCTCGAATCGGACTTGAGTGAGTTCGTAAACTTGAGTTAGTAGATGTGTGTGAAGAACTTATCATGCCTGCGAAGGCATGTATATTAACCCTGCGGCAAAATACCGCAGGGTTAATACTTGAACTGAGATTATGCAATGAAAAGCAGGCGAGTCGCCTGCGCTCTCAAGTTTTTATGATTTTTTGGTGAATTGCGTCAAGATAACAATGCTTTGTCCATTGACTTTACCCGTGATGTGTTCGGCATTATCAGCCACTAATCCAATTTTGCGCACGGCTGTTCCGCGTTTGGCAACCATTGAAGTGTCTTTGATAGGTAAGTCTTTAATTAAGACAACGGTGTTGCCACTTTGCATCGTAACCCCATTGCAGTCTTTATGAATTAACGATTCATCTTGTGCTTGACCTTCTCTCGTGGCTTTTGCCCAAGTTAAAGCATCGTCTTCCAAACACATCATCTCCAAAGCATCTTGTCCCCAACTTTCACTGTTTAAACGCGATAACATGCGCCATGACATGACCTGTACAGGAAAGTTTTCGTTCCACATGCTTTTGCTTAAACAACGCCAGTGATTGGTGTCCATGTCTTCGTCTTTATTGTTGTGCACGACAAGTCCCATAGGCTAAAATACTCTTATCAAATCCACCATCAGTGCCTGGCGGAATTGCATAAACCTCTAGGTTTTCCGTTACGCCATATAATTCACAGGAGGAATTTGCTCGTATCATTAAAGCGGCCTTTGTCATTGTATTCTCTGAAAATTTTGAAAGAGCAGAACTTATTAACTAATGTGACAAAATTGATATATAATTACAAAATATGAAACTAAAACCGATGCAAATACACGAAAAAGCATTAATTTGGCAAATTTATGAAAATGCCTTGCAGGCATATATCGAAAAAATATGGGGTTGGGATTATGCGTGGCAAAAGCAAGATTTTGAACAAAACATAGCTCAATACACAACCTCATTTATTTTCAAAAGCGATAAAATCATCGGTTATATTCAGTACAAAGTGAAGAAAAAGCGTGTTTATATCAATATGTTAAGTCTAAAATATACCGATTTTATGAAATATGTGGGCTAAAATGGTAAAGATATGAAAATAGAATTAAAAGCAATAGTTGATGGCTTTGAGTTTCAAACAGATGAATCTCAAGCTTTTTTAAATAAAAAAACGGGTGAAGTTTTATTTTTTACTGATGAAGAACTGCAATTGGCAGAAAGTAAAGAAGATATCTCGGACTATGCCCATTGGATGCAAGATGCCGTTAAAGTTGCATCAACTTATCTAGAAGAACAAGACAATTATCTAGAACTTCCTACAAAATATGAATTTCATGAATATCATGTTATGGAAAATTTTATATTGTCATTACCACATGAAGCGCAAAGAGAAGAACTGTATTACATGATTAAAGGAAAAGGCGCTTTTTCACAATTTAAACGTGGAATTGAGCGTTATTCATTAACAGGTAAATGGTATAAATACCGAGATAATGCAATTTTTGAGCTAGCAAAACAGTGGTGTGATGCCAATAGTTTAGAGTATAAATAACTCCGTAGGATGAGGCCTTACCCATCGGCTGGGATGTCGGTTAATCAATAATTTATAAAAAATACTGTCATTACCAAGAGGTACCAAGCGGCTATCCATACCGTTGGGTGCGCATAGGGGTAGGGACTTTAGTCCCGTTGTTTTAAAGACGGACTAAAAGTCCGAACCCCACCAACTCTTGAGCAGTTACGTTTTATTTTCACTTACTGTATTAAAAAAATTTTAAAGGAAAATTTTAAGGAACATCCTTTATATTATTCAATACAAGTTCTTTTGGTTTTGTGTTTTGGAGTTTTCAATAAGATGGGTCATTCTTTTTTGATGGGTATAGCCTATCGAAATAATGAATAATTCAAGAACATGATTTACTTTTTATGCGGAAAATTGAAATTTGATTACCCACTGCACTTCATATAGAGCCAAATTAATTCACAATATCCTGCACAATCAATTGCACACTGCGTCGCCCTCGAAATTCATTGATGTCTAAACGGTAGGTGATTTGGTTTTTACCATCTTCGGGTTTGAAGGCATTAGGGTGGATATTGAAGGCGATGGCACCGATTCTCTTGCTAAAATCTTGGGTTTGTAGGGTTAATTTTGTATGGCCATGTCCGACTTCTTTTTTTTCGATGATGTTGAACCAGCCATCAAAGAGCGGAGCAGGGAAGTTTTGTCCCCATGGTCCGTGATTTTGCAGGTCTTCGGCTACAGCAAGACAAATATCGACTGAGTCTAACTCACCATCGGTCTCGATGGTGTGTTGGCGTTGTTCTTCGGTGAGGGTTTTGTTGACGTAATCGATGAAAATATGACGAAATTCTTCATAATTTTCGCGATTAATGGAAAGCCCTGCCGCCATGGCGTGCCCACCAAATTTGTGCATGAGTTGTGGGTGGTTTGTTTCGATAGCCACTAATGCATCGCGGATATGAAAGCCTGTGATGCTGCGTGCAGAGCCTTTTAGTATTTCAGATTCGTCATTTTCTGGTGCAAATGCGATGACAGGTCGGTTGGTTTTTTCTTTAACCTTGGATGCCAATAATCCCACCACACCTTGGTGCCAATCTTTGTGGAATAGGCAAATTCCATCGGGTAATTTCTTAATTTTGTCCAGCTCATTAACAACACTATCGGCGACTTGTTGCATGTCTTTTTGAATTTCTTTGCGTTGGTGGTTTATCACATCCAGCTTGTGTGCCAGTATCATGGCTTGTTGTTCGTCATCGGTGTTGAGTAATTCAATACCAATGCTCATGTCTTCTAATCGTCCAGCGGCATTTAAACGCGGTGCGATAACAAAACCAAAGGTTTCGGTGGTCGTTTTGGTCAATTCTTTATCAGCAATCTTAAGCAAGGCTTTTATGCCTGCAACGGTTCGTCCTGCTTTGATGCGTTTGATGCCTTCGGTAACCAAGATACGGTTGTTGTCATCCAGTCCAACCATGTCAGCAACAGTGCCTAAAGCGACTATATCTAACCATTGGGCTAAATTGGGTGGGTTGATTTGTTTATCGGTGAAGTAGTTGGATTGAGTGAGTTGTGCACGAATTTCTGCCAATAAATAAAACACTACGCCAACGCCAGCCAAATTTTTACTTGGAAATTCATCGCCATTAAGGTTGGGATTAACAATGGCATCAGCATTGGGTAAAACCTCGGCTTGTAAATGATGGTCGGTAATAATCACTTGCATATCCGCATCAAGGGCGGCCTGTGTGCCATCAATTGACGAAATGCCATTATCTACCGTGATGATTAATTCACAATCCATCTCTTGCAAAATTGGTATCAATTGCGTGCTTAAACCATAGCCAAAATCAAAACGATTGGGTACTAAAAAGTCAATATGGCTGTGACCAAAAGCATTAATGGCACGCAAACACAAAGCCGTTGCTGTTGCCCCATCGGCATCAAAATCACCGACGATGACTATTTTCTTATTGCTGTTAATGGCATCAACGACAATCCCTGCGGCTTTTTGAATATTGGATAACTGTCCCGGTTTGTGCAAATGTTGTAGTGTGTGTTCGATTTGCTGTGGATTATTGATGCCGCGTGAGAGGTAAAGCCGTTGGATTAAATCAGATAAACCCAAATCTGATAATGGGTTCTCTTTTGGTAGGGTTCTTCTTTTTATTTTAATCACAAATGGCTCAATTAGTTTGAGCCATTATTTTAACCTGAGTGTGTCATGATGTAACGGTGTAATGGTATTTATTATGGTAAATTACTAGGAGCCTGTCCGAGAATAGGAATCGTAGTGAAGGAAAGTTGGATTTAGGGCTGATTTTCGGTTTTTTGAGAAGAATAGCACCGCTATTTGCCGAGAAAAAGCGGAAAATAGCACAAATCCAGCTTTTCTGTAATAGATTATCTATTCTCGGACAGGCTCCAGGCTCCTAGGACAGTTCCTGGCTCCTAGGACAGTTCCTGGCTCCTAGGACAGTTCCTGGCTCCTAGGACAGTTCCTGGCTAGTAATCATTAATCTTATTCTCATGACACAATGCACAATCAATTTCAGTGCCTTTGGGAACAAACACAAGTTTACGTTCATGTCCGTTAACATTGATTTTTTGACAACCATTTCGATCCTCTTCTTTGCAGGCAAGGGTTCTATCCGCACTTGTTTTTGAAAGAACGGTTCCACGTCCATCATTGCCATGGCAGTTTTTACAACTGGCATCATTGATGTCTTCATGGTCTTTATTCCATGTGGTTCTGATTATTGTTGTATCAAGTTGTCCATTGTTTTGACTGATGGGAGAAATTTCATGCAAACCATGAGGGCCATCACGGCTTAATCCTAAGCTTTGTGTATGACAGGTACTGCATTCGCTAATAGTGCCGACATGTCCTTGCAGTTGAATCGAGGCAGTGTTGTCATTGGCATTAACATTTGCATTGGGCCAGATGGCATGGGTACTGCCATGGCAACCTTCGCACATGATGCCACTGTGTCCTTGATTGCCTTGTGTAGTCGTAGAATTACCACTGAGGCGATAAAGACTTTCGTTCTCAGCAAATGGGGAAGACTCAGAGATTATCGGACTATTGGCATCAGTGGTAAAAGCTTGCAACAGGCGAATGCCATCATTAGCAACTATCGCTCCTGCTGGATGATTTTTGTGACGGGCATCGCCAGTATGGCAGGATTGGCATTTAGGTTCGCTTGCCCATGGTACGCGCGAACCACCTGAGGTAAAGTCATGTCCGACATCGGACATTTCTCCATGACAATCTTGGCACACTACACCACCTGTTGCCATCGCACCTCGTAAACATTGCGTGCGTCTGCCTGGGTGACATTGGTAACAGGTTTCACCTAATACATGTTGAGTAACAGTTAGACTTGGATCAGCATCGGGAAACCCATTGCTAATAGCTGGCAGTTGGCGTATGGCATCATCTGGTGCAGGCATATTTGGAAATAAATCAATAAATTGCCCGTGGTATTTATGCATAACTGAGGACATACTTAATCCAACAGTGACTTGAAATACTTGATTGTCTGGACTGTCAGTTGGACCAAGTTGTGCCAAATCTAATGCGGGGGAATAATGGCATTGTGAACATTGGATTGGGACTCTTTTACTCAAGCAATTAGCATTCCATGCACTGCTGTTGTTAGTATTATTTGCTGCATCACAGCTTCCCCAACCACTTGGGTAATTGCTGCCATGTTTGACATCATGCAAACGCAAGACATTGATTTTAGCGGCATTGAGTAATTGCTGATCAACAGTTAACCCTGGTGCATTTTCTAAACCTTCTACTTCAAATACAGTCTGTGTTTGTGAAGTAGGAGAAATAGCTGACTCATTGCAACTATCGCTTTGTATCAAAGGCGATACATCAATATCGGCACAATCAATCATCATCGCATGGCAATTTTGGCAATCGGCTTCAGAGGCAACAGGCAAGACAATATCTGTACTGGCAATAGTGTCACTATTGAGCTTTGCTTGCACTCGCATTAATGGATATGGGTTACTTCTGCCAGCATCATCAATGGGAAACATAGGAATTCCTTCAGCAGAAAACCAATTGGTTTCATTGATTATACTGCCGAGGGGAGACGGCAAGACACTGCTGAAGAAATTAACTTCTGTATCAAATCGACCAAAGGGTTTGGGCTCATTGCTGACATAAGGGTCGCTTATGCCTGGCATGGATTGTTGGTTGAAATGACAGGTAATAGGATTGAGTAAACAATCAGGTAGTGCAATAGATTCTGGTACGGGCAAACCAATATCAGCGATGATATGTAATGGATTAAGTAAGCCAAAAAAGATATTATCGTAACCATCAAAACCTATTGGGTCATTAGTGTTGGGATTGTTTTCCCAAAAGTTGCTCTTAAAAAGGGACAAAAATACATCATTTTGTGAGGAGGAATTTATCGAAACAGCCGAGCGATTTGTGCCAACCAATGAAGCAAGCGGTGGATTCAAAAATGCTGGCATTGATGGATTGTTGTTATCAAGAATGGGGTCATTTGGGTTGGAGCTAGCAGAATAAACCACAGAAATATCGGGATTAATAGCAGGTGTGATAAGCGTTGGGTTATCACCGCGTTGAATGACTTGAGCATGCACCACATTAAAAGGCGGTAAAATACTAAATATTTGGTAGTCTAAATCAGCACAATGCATTCCAAGGTCATTAGCCGCTAGAACTCTATAATCAGCATTACCCAGAAAAGGGGTTTCTTGCACTGCATCAAATGAGTTGGTTATAGGGTTTTCAAAATTAGATTTAAAAATTAAGTCTGCTTGTGCAAAAGCCTTTAAACTAATGAAAAAGAGTAAACCAATGAACAGGCATTTTATTGGTAATTTGGGTGTATTATACGTATTCATTTTGCAACCTCTTTTGGTTAAATGTGTAATAAAAATTACAAATAGGCCCTCATATTAGGCTTTAAAATCACATATTTTTGTTAGTTGACTCACAAAAATTAGCTCAAATTTAACAAAAATAGCCTTTTTAACGTGAATTTAACGCTTATCGGTATTAAACCTAATGAAATATTTCAAGCCCCTATTGTGAATAGATTAATTGACCCTTTGCTATTTTATCTGTTAAAGTTTGTAGCAGTATTCACAAAGTAAATTTTAACTTAAATCAATTAATATGAAACTAGTCAAACCCTCATTAAAATACCACGAAAGCTATTGCTGCTATATATTAGAGTTAGGTAATGAAGAGCGTTATCCATTTCCTTTAGACTTTGCGTACGATGATTTTGATGCCTTATTAGGCAAACTTGAAAACTTCGCATTGGGTAAAAAAATACCAATAGGATATGTCCCCAGTACTACTTTTTGGCTTGTAGAAAAAGGTGAAATACTGGGAGTGACTAATTTAAGACATAAGTTGAATAAACAAATTATGATTTGTGGTGGTCATATAGGTTTAAGTATTAGACCTTCACAACGTGGTAAAAATTTAGGTAATAAACTGATGAATCTTTCGATAATAAAAATGCACCATATGGGTGTCAATCAGATTCATATACATTGTCATAAATCAAATCTAAAATCAGCTAAAATCATATTGAATAATAGTGGAGTATTAGATTCTGAAATTAATATTAATGGGAAAATAGTTCAAAGGTATATAGTTGAAAACTAAATAACCATGAGCAGTATATCGGGACACCCATCTTATCGGTATATCGGGATAGAGTATATCGAGTATATCGAGTATATCGAGTATATCGGGACACCCATCTTATTACTTTTTTTATCTTTCAGCTCAAAGTTTGAGGTGGCCAAAACACTGCCGATGGGCAAGGGCATCCTATTCAAAAATTAGTTTTTATCTGCGTTTTTTTGCGTACATCTGCGGAAAATTGCTTTTGATTTTCTCCATGTACGCTGCGCCGCTGTTAGATAATTTGTTTTTGTTGGGTTGTCGGTTTTAACCGACGTTTTTTTGTTTTAAGTTGAGTTTTAGTGGGATAAACCCCACTATCCATTTGGAGATGGCGGACACCGAACCTAATTGTAAGCTATTGATAGTAATAGCTATTAATCAATGAAGTTATAGATAAGGTTAATATTACCACCACTATTACCACCATTTACGTTCATTGCAATACGTTCTTTTTAGGCTTAGAACGTTAATTTTACAACAAAGAGTTAAAAACACACACTAAACACTAAGCACGGGCAATGGCTTTTTGCCTGTGCTGGTTTACCAGTATTTAGGCTTGTAAATTGGTTTCTTTTTAGTTGGTATCTTGTTGGGTAGTTGGTGCTTTTCTAATTCGTCATTATTTATGTGGGTTCTTGTCCAGTTGGCATATTGACTTAATCCTTTATTCTTACGTTTATTGCTGTTACTTCTTGGCAATACCAAGCCTAAAACTATGTCTATAAAGTCATTGCTAATGTAGTTTAATGCAGGAATTAAGTCTGAGTCACTAGAGACTAAAATTTGTTGTTTACATTGCCCTTGCGTTGCATCTCGATACATTTCCAAAGCAATATTAACATCCGTTTGTTTTTCCTCTAGCTTCCATGTTTTAACCCTTGCCTTTAAATCAATAGGTTTTTGATACAATACAGGCGAACTCATATCCACATCAAAGTAACCATTTATTATTTCAATGCAATTTTCACTTTTTGTGCATAATGCTTTATGGTAATAGTTTTGTGATTGTTGAGATTTTTCTTTATGTTGTGAGAACTTGGTAATAACGGGTGCAGTAAAATACTTGATTGAAACTATTTGAGATTGAGGATTTTGTATTTTGGCAATTTCTGAAAACAAGCTATGTAAATCTAACCATTTATATTTGGTGTTTTTGACTAAACCATAATAGAGATTATAGCCATCAATATAAATTATTGTTTTCATGAGTTATTTTTCCATTAGAAATTACACTATCCTAGAATTGAAAAAACCGCACCAGCCTAAGCCTTGCGGTCTTTTCGCCTTAAAGTCATAATCTACAAGGATTACCACCTAAAGGTAAGTAGTGGACTCATTGTACACTGTGTACGTACACGTTTGCAAATTTATTTTATACCATTGAGGTACATTAATAGACAATAAAGTATTTTAAAAGTTCTTACCAAGCCTTATTTGTAGCAAGTTTCATTGTATCGACAACAATGTATTGATTCTATTGTTTTGTAGTGGTTTTACCTGTGCTTAAATCCTAAGCAACTTTAGCCACCCAATGATTGTTTTTCTCTGATAAGGTGATATTGTTTAGTTCATCATCTAATTTATTTATCATTTCAATAAGATTTAACACCTTTTCATTCTTGCCAATTTTTTCAAGATAAATGATTCTGATTAAAGTATTGGCTGAACCTGAAATATCACTGCGGGATTTTTCCCAACCTCTGATTGTGTTTTCACTCACATCCAATAAAACAGATAATCCTTTTTGTGATAGGTCTAATTCTTTGCGTAGGTAACGTATTTCATCGCCTTTTAGTTTTCTTTGCTTAGTGATTAAGTTATAGGCTATGGCTTTATGCAAGCCCTCTAAATCATGCACCGCAATACCCTCACCATAGGGCGTTTTTTTGATTATGTAACCATTTTCAAGATAAACATTATCTAAGCCACACATGGTGTAGTGATAGGGTTTTTTATTTGTGTTCATGGTGTTTTACCTCTTTTATTCATTCAACAACAATAACGGTTACGACAATCAGATAATTGCCATCATCGCCATTATCCAATGCTACGGCTACTCTAATATTTCTTTGCATTAAAAAATGACCAATAGTTAATTTCCAGTTGCCATGTGCGGTTTTATGTACTCTTTCAACCACTCTACCATTTCTTAGGCATTTCAATATTTCTAAATCACTAACATGCCTTTGACCCTTTCTGATAGTGGCATGGTGAGCCATAAATACATTACTAGAATCAGTTGCTAATTCTTTGACCATTTTTAATGCCGTTGCATCATTAAGGTTCATCAAAATTACATTGTCGGTGGTTTTCTTTGTCATTTAATAACCGTTAATATTTGACGGTATTATAAAGGCTGATGATTGATTATACAAGGTTTGATTTAATGTTGATTGCTGGTTGGATTTTTATTAAAAGTTTCACCAGCTAATTACCAAGCCTTATTTGTATCAAGTTTCATTGTATCGACAACAATGTATTGATTCTATTGTTTTGTGGTGGTTTTGCCTGTGTTTAAATTCAATAATTTAGCAAGTTGATACTGAGCTTATAAAAGCAAAAGCCTAATGCAAAGAAGTCGCGAAGATTTAAAAAAACTCCTCCAAAGGAACCGATGCTTTAGCTTCGGCTTTTATTAAAAAAAAATGCTTTGTCATACCTGCGAAGGAAGGTATTTCTTGAATCAATTAAACTGCTCAGTATCGATAACATTTATTCAGGTACTATAAGAATTAGTTCTTTATAATAATTTAGATTCCCAATTTGGCAACCAGTACCATCTCGCAGGCCAGACATTACTTTTAACGTATTAGAATCTGCTTTTCGTGCTTGACCACAACCATAATCTTGAGTACCTGCATCCTTTGCAATTAATTTAATACCATTTATCCTTTTTTCCAATAAATTTAATTTATATTTCATTTCCGAAATACTAGAAAGGTCATTATCAGAAACTGTTTTTTTTATCTTTTGCCAAATTTCCCATTCACCGCCTGAATAAAAGTAAGCGTCAACCAAACCACATACTTGACAAGTTCTATCAATCGTTGTTTGATTTAAAATTCCAAGGCAGGAGTTTTTCGTAGCCTTCAATAGATTCAACCAACTGCAGCTCTTTATAAATATG
>Ga0256840_1001670_pt1 | contig 20468 bp, 17 predicted proteins | sample 355202metaG_FD_185969 | JGI IMG/M metagenome (GOLD analysis project Ga0256840, IMG submission 185969) | Hydrothermal vent microbial communities from Mid Atlantic Ridge, Atlantic Ocean - 355-202 | ecosystem: Environmental > Aquatic > Marine > Hydrothermal vents | place: Atlantic Ocean: Mid...
TTCTATATAAGTAGCCGTATAAGATGTAAACCACAATGACCTTTGCACTCCCTCTAGGTTTAAAACTTCAGGATAACCCCCACAAAGTATATGCTCCATCACTTCATCATTATAATCTTTTTTTGTGAGTTTAAAGTCTCTTTGGAGTAATTTTTCGATTATATTTTCATAAGGCTTATTATTTTTCTCTTTGGAGCTAAGTGGATAAAGTTTTAGCTCACACAGCCTACCTGCTAAAGTGTCTTTGCTTTCCTTGTGATCAAGTACATTGCTGCTACCTGTAAGCAAAAAACTACCATTATTTCGATTTTCATCTATATAAATCTTTATGTACTCCAAAAGTGAAGGTACCTTCTGTATCTCATCAAGGCAGATAGGAAGTTCAAGATTTCTAAGAAAAGATTTTGGATTTTCTTTTGCATAAAGCCTAAGTTCTCCATCGTCAAAAGTAAGGTAGTTTTTGAAATTTTTAAGTGCCAAAGTTGATTTACCAACTTGTCTTGCTCCATTTAGAAGGACAATTGGAAAAGTATCCAATGCGATTTTCAGCAGAGACTCTAAAGTTCTTTTTTTCATTTCCTCTCTTTAGTAATAAGATATTAACTATTATAGAGTATAATATTTTAATATTTGCTTTAGAAGTTTAGTTAGCAACAAAAAGCAGCCAAATCCGATAAAATTTTGAATATTTCTTAAAAAGATAATTCTAGAAGAGTTTTTTGTTTGTGTTGAGCATAAAACAGACATCAGAAAAGATGTTTATACTAGGAGTCAATCCTGAAATAATTGTCAATAAATTGTAAAGACATTGTATTTGTAAACTTGACAAACTTTCTATAATCTTTCACTATCAAAACATACAGGAGGATTAAGATGAAAAAGGTTTTATGGTTGTTTTTATTGCCACTAGTGCTATTTGGGGCTGATTTAAATCCACAGATGCAAAAGTACATGGAGGAGTTAGCAAAACAGGCAAAACAGGAGAATCCAGACTTTAAAGGGTTTGATTATAAAAGAGGTGAGAAGATTTTTACATCTACTCACATAGGAAAGAGAGGAAAGCCTATATCTTGCGTTAGTTGTCACACAAGCGATTTAACGAAGGAGGGAAAAAATATAAACACTGGAAAAGTCCTGCCACCATTATCTCCACAAGCCAATCCAAAAAGCATAACAAAGGTTAAAAAGGTTAAAAAGTGGCTTAAAAGAAACTTTAAAGATGTTTACAATAGAGTTGGTACTGCCCAAGAAAAGGGTGATGCAATAGTATATATAGTCAACAAAAAGTAGGAGAAAAAAGATGAAAAAGATGAAGATTTTTACAATTTTGGCTCTAGTTGGAGTTGCTTTTGCAACTTTTAGTATGGCAGATAGTGATGAGTATAGCAAAAAGAGTTATAAAAAATATGGATCTAAGTATAGTGTAGCACCAGTGAACAATAAGCTTTATGAGGATGAGTGCGCTAGTTGTCATTTTGGCTACCAGCCAGGACTTTTGCCTAAAAGATCTTGGGTTAAGCTTATGGAGCCAAGGGAGTTAGAGAATCACTTTGGAGATGACGCTACTTTGGAAGAGGAAGATAGATTGACACTTTTGGGTTATCTAACAGCAAATGCTGCTGATTCAAAATATAACAACTCAAGACTCTCAAAAGAAATTGCAAGAGAGATTCCAAGAGGCTTAACTCCCATAGCTCTTAGTCAAACAAGATACTTTAAGCATGATCATGATGAGATACCAAAAAGATTTATAGAGCAAAAAGAGGTAAAAAGCATCGCAAATTGTGCTGCTTGTCATACGACTGCTCAAAAAGGTTATTATGGTGAGAGAGATATTGTGATACCAAATTATGGAAGATGGGATGACTAGGAGTTATATTTGGCCAATTGTTACTAGATTTGCCCATCTGCTTCTCATACTTTTCTTTGCAATCTCCTATCTATTGGGAGATTTTGAAGAGTTGTTGAGCTTACATGTAGCATTTGGGCTTGCTTTGGCAGTTGTATTGTTTTTTAGAGTTTTGTGGGGATTTGTTGGTCCAAAGTACTCAAGGTTTAGTGATTTTAATTTTTCGCTAAAAGATTTAATACACTACCTTTTAAATCCCTTTTCAAAAACAAAAGAGTATATAGGTCACAATCCAGCATCAAGCTGGGCAATAGTTGCAATGTTTGTGGTTGGTTTTTTAACTACAATTTCAGGATTGCTACTCTATGGCATACAAGAAAATCATGGTATATTTGCATTTTTGCACAACAGCTTCTATAGAGATATGGAGTTTTTAGAGGATGCTCATGAACTATTTGCAAACTTGTTTGTAGCTATAGTTTTAGTTCATATTGCAGGAAGTCTGTTGGATAAGTTTGTAAAAAATGGTGATGCGATTGATTCAATGATTAGTGGCTATAAAAAGACTAAAAATAAGATAGTTGTAGAGTTAAATCTGTTTCAAAAGATTTTTGCGATTATCTGGATAGGGGTTTCACTTTTTAGCCTTTATTATTTGATTTTTACGAACAATATCTTTGTAGCTACCCACTATGAAAAGCAGGACTATGCTGCTTTACATAGTGACTTTGTGGAGGAGTGTGCAAGTTGCCACATAATCTATCCTCCCTACCTTTTGCCAAAAAAGTCTTGGGAGATTATGATGAGTGACTTGGAGAATCACTTTGGAGATGATGCTAGTTTGGAAGATGAGACAAATCTATCGATTTTAAATTTTTTAAAGCAACGAAGTGCTGAAAACTCTACTCATCAAGCTGCATTTGGGATTTTAAAAAGCTTAAAAGATAGAAATGATACAATAATAGCCATAAGCCAAACCCCATACTGGAAAGAGATTCATAAAGATATAGATGAAAAAATTTACAAAAGTGAGCAAGTTAAGAGTAGGGCAAATTGTGCGGCTTGTCATGTAGATTTTGAAAAAGGTTTGTTGGAAAATCATCTTATAAAGATGCCTAAGGTTGAAAAATGAAGTACTTATTAGTCTTTTTGCTTATGTTTAACATAGCTTTAGCAGATGATGATTACTACGAAAAAGAACACTACTATAGTAAGGATTTGAGTTATTTAAATCTGAGTGATTTTCAGATGCGAACTGTTAAAGAGATTATTAAAGAGTATAGGGAAGATTTAAAAGAGTATAGAAGATTAAAAAACGAGGCTTATCAAAAGAAACAGAGGCTTTTTTTATCGAGGGAGTTTGATGCTAAAAAGCTTAGAGAGATAAACAGCAAGTTAAGTAAAAAATCTTTGCAAATCGAGGAGAGCTTTTTAAAAAAGATGCACAAGGTTTTAAATGAGCAACAAAGACTCAAGTTTGTTTGGTATATAGATGAGTGGGAGATAGAGTGAAGATACTGCTAATAGAAGATGATTTGGATATGCAAGAGTTGTTAAAAGAGTATCTTCAAAACTATGGGTATGAGGTAGAAGCTTATGCAAAACCGTTAGAGGGATTAGAGGCTCTAAAAAAAAGGGAGTTCTCTTTGGTTGTGCTAGATTTGATGCTTCCTCAGATGGATGGCTTTGATGTTTGTAGAGAGATTAGAGCCTTTTGTGAAGTTCCTATCATCATCTCTAGTGCTAGGGGTAACTTGAGCGATAAAGTAGTAGCCTATGAGCATGGGGCCGATGATTACCTAGCGAAACCCTATGAGCCAAAAGAGCTTATTTTGAAGATAAATGCAATTTTAAAAAGGGTAAATAAAAGCACTCAAAAGAGAAAAGTTAGTGATTTTGAGATAGATGAAGACAGAATGGAGGTCTATCTTGATGGGGGCTTGATTGAGTTTACAGTGATTGAGTATAAGATATTTCTTTTTTTGATAGAAAATAGAGACAAAGTTCTATCTCGCTCAATGATAGCTAACTTTTTAGGTGATGAGTACTCAAGCGATAGAGCCATAGATATGCACATAAGCAATATAAGAAATAAGATATTTGATAACTCAAAATCTCCAAAATATATAAAATCTGTTTGGGGCGTTGGTTATAAATTTATAGGATAAAAATGTCAATTTTTAAAAAAATCTCTCTACTTTTTCTTGTTAGTCTCTCTTTGATGGCTTATTTGACCTATCTTACCAATAAAAGTGTTGAAAATAAAATTGCAAATCTTTACAAACAGAAGTATATTCAAGTATCTAAAGAGTTTTTTAGATACCTAAGTGATGCTGATTTTTTAAAGCTTAAGCTTAGGGCAAAAGAGCTTAATTTTGAAAAAGTTGATACTAAAATTGATAGTAGTGATGCTAAGGTGGTTTTTGAAGACAAAGTCTCTTTTGGAGGAGTGAAAATTTTTAAAAAAGATGGATTTTACTACCTGTATATGAACTACTTGGATGATGATTTTCTTTTTTTTGATAAGTCACAAACTCAAGATTTGCAAGATAAAAAGCTTATGAATTACCTTTTTAGCGCCGATATTTTGCTGATATTTGTTATATTTGCTTTTTTGGTTTTTCTTTTAAGGCCACTTAAGAGTATCTCTTTGGCTATGGAGAGATTTGGAAAAGGAGAGCATAAGTGTAGGCTTAAAGAGTTGGATAAAAATGATGAAATTTCTAAGGTTATTAAAGAGTTTAACAAGATGGCAAGAAACATTGAAAATCTTTTAAGCGCTAGAGAGCAACTCTTAAGAGATGTTAGTCATGAGCTAAGAACCCCCATAGCTAGGATGAAGTTAATCTCAGATATGATGCAAAAAAATCCACACTCTAAAAAACTAAAAGATGCAATTGAGCAGATAGATACTCTAACAAATGAGCTTTTAAATGTTGAAAAACTAAACTCTCACAATTTACAGCTCAACCTAAAAGAGTATGATATAGAGACCATTTTAGCCCATACCTTTTCAAAAATGTTTATAGATGATGACTCCTTGCTCGAAGTAGAGATAAAGCAAAAGGTTGATTTGAGAGTTGATTTGGAATATTTTAGCATGGCTTTAAAAAACTTGATCGATAACGCCCTAAAATACAAAAGCGATGGCGTAGTAAAAGTGGTTATCAATGGTAATTCTATTGAGATTACCAATAGAGCCAAGCCACTAAAAAGAGAGCTTGAATTTTATACAAATCCATTTACCCAAGAGGATAGCTCAAGACAAAACAGCGGCTATGGGATAGGTTTGAACTTGGTTAAAAGAGTTTTAGATAAGCACCACTTTTCTTTGGATTACCTACATGTAAATGGGGTAAATATTTTTAAAATAACTATAGAATCCCTTTAACCCAAATTATGAATAGGATTTGCTAAACTAGGTGATAAGTGCTACTTTAGTGAATCCTATTGCTCAACCTAGCAAGAATAGTGTCTGGTACTTTTTTACATAATTAGGGTTAAAAAAGAAGCTGTTATAAAAATTTATTGTATAATCCTTTTTCATTTAGTTAAAAGGCGTGGTATTGGAAACTCAAAATAGACAGAAAAAAATTGTAGAGATGTTTAATGATATAGCCCCAACTTACGATAAAGCAAATAGAGTTTTGAGTATGGGTGTTGATATACAGTGGAGAAAAAGAGCTTGTGATGAGACTTTTAGCAGGTATAATAAGCCAATAGACCTCATAGTCGATGTTGCTTGTGGAACGGGTGATATGATGGGCTATTGGCAGAAGCAGGCCAAAAAAAGAGACATTGAAGTTGGGAAGATTTTGGGGGTTGATCCTAGTAGGGGTATGGTTGAGGTAGCTAAAAAAAAGTTTAGTGAGTTTGAGTTTGTCATAAGTGAAGCCACAAAGATACCGCTCGAAGATGAGAGTGCCGATATATTGAGCATAAGCTACGGTATTAGAAATGTCGTAAGAAGAGAAGAAGCCTTTAGAGAGTTTGCTAGGGTTGTTAAACAGGGTGGCTATGTAGTTATCTTGGAATTTACAAAAGATGAGAAGAAAGAGGGACTGCTCTATAGCATAAAAGATTTTTATATGAATAAAATTCTTCCGACTTTAGGTGGGATTATTTCTAAAAACAAAGAGGCTTATGAGTATCTGCCAAACTCCATAGAGGGTTTTTTAACAAGTGAAATGTTAAGCAGTGAGCTAAGAGATGCTGGGTTTGAAAGTGAGTTTGTAAAGAGTTTTTCTATGGATATTTCCACGCTTGTAATTGCAAAGAAAATATGACTCAAAGTGTAAGCTCTCTTAATAATCAGATAAAATCTCTTCTTGAGACCACCTTTTTGCAAGTTAGTGTAAAGGGTGAACTCTCAAGGATAACCTACCATAACTCAGGACATGTATATTTTACTTTAAAAGATGAAAACTCGGCTATAAGCTGTGTTATGTTTAGAGGAAACAATGCAAAGCTAAAGTTTAGATTGGAAGAGGGTATGGCTGTAATCCTCCATGGAAGCATCAGTGTATATACCCCAAGAGGAAGCTACCAGATAAATGTTGTCAGCGTTGAGCCAGATGGTGAGGGGGCTTTGGCGGTTGCTTATGAGCAGTTAAAAAGAAAACTTCAAGCAAAAGGCTATTTTAGTAAAAAAACTCCTTTACCAAAAAGCATAAATCACATTGCAATTGTTACAAGTGCTACAGGTGCAGCTTTGCAAGATATGCTAAGAGTTGCTTCCAAGAGGTGGCCGCTAGTAAAAATCACTATAATAGATACCATAGTCCAAGGCTCTTCTTGCAAAGATTCTTTAGCCAAAAACATAAAAACAGCAGATGAGATAGGTGCTGATGTTATAATAGTTGGAAGAGGTGGTGGAAGCATAGAAGATTTGTGGGGGTTTAATGAGGAGATAGTAGCAGATGCAATTTATCAAGCAAACACACCAATAGTAAGTGCAGTAGGACATGAGATAGATTATGTCATAAGCGACTATGTGGCAGATTTAAGAGCTCCAACTCCAAGTGCGGCTATGGAGATGATTTTACCTGATAAAACCGAGATGCTCTTAAGGCTAGATGAGCTAAGAGAGAGATTGGACAACTACCTAAAGAGAGTTTTTTATACAAAAGAGGAGATGCTAAAGAGTTTAAAAGAGATGTATGGCTCTCACTCTTATGAGGCGAAGTTTGAGCTAAATCTAAAAGAGTTAGAGCTTTTAAAAAGAAGATATGCTCAAATCATAGATACAAAACTTCAAAACTCAACTCTTTTGGTGGAAAATCTAACGCAGGAGCTAGATTTTAAAACTAAACAGTTTTTAGATATAAAGCAAAATAGACTCACAGAGTTAGAGGCTAAACTAAAGGCACTTGATCCTTCAAAAAATCAAAAAGATGGATATGCTCAAATAGTCAAAAGTGGAAAAATAACTCCGTTAGAGAGGCTAGAGAGGGATGATATCTTTGAGCTTCAAACGCCAAATGTTGTAAAAAAAGCAAAAATTTTATAAAATATCCAAAAGAGGTGTTAAATATGGATTGTAATTTACTAGATATTCTTTCGGATAAACGAGTACTTTGTGTTGATGATGAGGAGGGGATACTTACAAACTTAGTAGAAATTTTGGAAAATTTTTTTCAAGATGTAAAAGGTCTTAAAGATGGCAAATTGGCACTTGAAGAGTTAGAGTTCAACTCCTATGATGTGTTGTTTTTCGATATATGTATGCCTAAAATGGATGGACTTGAAGCTATAAAAAAAATAAGAGAGATTGATAGTAAAATTCCAATTGTCATTCTCTCAGCTCATACTGATCAAGAGTACTTATGGAAAGCTGTTGAGCTAAAGATTACAAAATTTTTGAAAAAGCCACTTGATAAAAATACACTTCTTGAAGCTTTGAAAAAAGTTGCATTGGAGCTTGTGGATAATCATGTTATTGTAGAGCTATTGAAGGGATACAAGTATGATTTTTGTAAAAAATCTGTTCTGCATAAAGGCAAAACTATAAATCTATCTAAAAGCGAGAGTAAGTTGCTAGAATACTTTTTGAAAAATAAAGGAAATGTTCTATCTTTTGAGCAAATTGCTGATTATTTGTGGGACTTTGAGCAGCCTTCAAAAGAGGCTATAAAATCAATAATCAAAGAGTTAAGAAGGAAAATAGATCACGATATAGTTAAAAACATATATGGTATAGGCTATATTTATGAAATATAGTTTTAAAATAATTATAAGTTTTTTCATAGTTTTGTATGTGGCTGTTACTGTGCTTTTTTTTAATTTTTATAAAGATTTGGCTATAAAAGATACAAAGCAAGAAGCAACATCCATACTCTATACTATAAATTCCATAAGAAGCTATATCGATGAAGTTCAAAGACCCGTTTTATATGATTTGGCAAAGAGCAAACTAGATGAAAAAGAGTTTTTTGATCCAAGACTATTCTCATCTTCCTATATAACCCAGTATATATATGATAAACAGTTTGCTAATAAGCACATAAAGTATGAGTATAAATTAGTATCTACAAATCCAACAAATCCAATTCACAAAGCAAATAAGTTTGAAGCTAATATATTAAAGCAGTTTAAAGATAAGCAAATTGATGAATATTTTTCTATCATAGAGGATAAAGATAATACTTACTTTTACATTGCACTTCCTACGAGTAGAAACAAAAAGTCTTGTTTAAGATGTCATGGCAATCCTAAAGATGCTCCAAAAAGAATGGTTGAAATTTATGGTGATAAGTCAGGATATAACGAAAAGGTAGGTGATTTAAGGGCTATGATTACTCTAAAGATACCAGTTACTAGCATATTGTCTTATCATAAAGACGAGTTTATTACGGGTGGAATTGCAATGTTTGTAGTTTTTGTAGTGTTTGTCTTGTTGATTTATGCTATCTACAGAAAAGATATAAAAATAAGAGAAAAAAGAGATAAACTTTTTGCTCACCAAAACAGACTTGCAGTAATGGGCGGAATGATAGGAAATATATCTCACCAGTGGAAACAGCCTTTGACTCAGCTCTCCTATATTGTAATGAATTTAGAGTTAAAGTATGAAAAAAATAGATTAACCAAAGAGATTCTCAATCAAAAAGTAAATGAGGCAAATGAACAAATTTCATATATGTCACAAACCATAAATGATTTTAAAGAGTTTTTTTCACCATATAAAAAACATGAAAGCTGTTATATAGGAGATATAGTTTATCAATCAGTCAGACTATTAGGTGCCCCGCTAGAAAAAAATAAAATTGAAGTAATTGTTAAAATTGAAGATAATTTTATATTTAAAGGTTGTAAAAATGAGTTGGTACAAGTTTTTTTAAATATAATGAATAATGCGAAAGATTGTTTTATATCAAACAATATAGAGTGTAAAAGAGTCATTAAAATAAAAACTTTTCGACAAGGAGATAAAAAAATAGTAGCTATCTCAAACAATGCGGGAAATATAGAAGAAGAGATAAAAGAAAAAATTTTTGAGCCATACTTTAGTACAAAAGATTCTAGTGTTGCAAGTGGACTAGGCCTTTATATGTGCAGAGTTATAGTCGAAAATTATAATGGACAGATAAGTGTAAAAAATATAACTGATGGGGTAGTTTTTCAAGTAGTTTTAAATAACAATTAAAAATTTAATTTAAAGGTGCCCTTTAATTTAAAGGTGCCCTTTATATATTTCATATATACATAATCTCCCCCTTTTCTCCCCCTTTTTATTATATATAATGCGAACATAGGTTTTGGTTATGAGGTTTTTATATCGTCGGGCAATATACGATATAGATTAAAAGGATACCTCTAAAATAGAGGTGCCCTTAATCATGAAACACAGTACAAAAAGGATGTTTTATGGGAAAAACAACTAGGAGAGATTTTCTAAAGGGCGGTGTAGCTACAATTGTTGGGGCGGCTGCTGGTATGCCTAGTAAGGCTAGTGCAAAGGTGGTAACATCGGCTGACTTTGGAAGAGAGAAAAAGGTTTCTGTGCTTTGTAGGATGTGTGCTCAAAAGTGTCCTGCAATTGCTACAGTATTAGATGGAAGAGTTGTAAGGTTAGAGCCAAATATGGGTACTCCATATGGTGCGATTTGTGGTAGAGCTATTGGTGCAGTCGGTGCAACTTATGATAAAGATAGAATAACTAAGCCTCTTATGAGAGTCGGTAAAAGAGGTGAAGGAAAGTTCAAAGAGGTTTCTTGGGGTGAGGCGTTAGATTTTGTATCTAAAAAGTTAAAAGCTTTAAGAGATGAAGGAGATGCAAAATCTGTTGCATATCTTCCAAGATTTAGCTCTGCTGGTGGAGTAGATAAAGGATTTTTTCATCTTTATGGTACTCCAAATGTTGTTGGCTATGGAGATACATGTTTTGGCGCATCTTTGCCAGTTAGTTTTGGTGCTGTTATGGGTGGAACTAAGTTTTCAGCAGTTTCTGGTCCTGGTACATCAGCGGTTAGTGCCGATCATGAGTTTGCTAAGTATGGGGTTTTGATTCAAAGAAATGTTGGAGGAGCTTTAGTTTGTCACCCTTGGGGTAAAACATTTGGGCTTGGTAAGAAAAATGGTATGGAAATTGTGGTAGTTGATCCTAGAAAGCCATCTGAAGCAGGAGAGAGCTTGGTGGATTGGGCTCCTATAAAACCTGGAACTGATGAAGCTTTTTTGTTGGGGCTTTTGCATGAAATTTTAACAAAAAATTACTACTCTATAGATCATTTAAGAAAAAAAACAAATGCAGATATGCTTATAGATTTAGAAACAGGTTTGCCTGTAGTAACAAGAAAAATAAAAAAAATGAAAAAGGGTAAAACTGTAGAGATTGAAGATTACTACATACAAACAGATAGTGGTCCATGCTTTAAGTCTCAAAATCCAGAACTATCTAAGCTTTTTGGTGATTATGAAGTTGAAGATGAATTGGGAGACACTAAAAAATGTAAAACCGCTCTACAAATGTTACTAGATGAGGTTCAACCCTTTACTCCTGAGTGGGCAGCGAAAGTTACTACTTTAAAAGCAGAGCAGATTAAAAAGATTGCAAAAAGACTAAATGATGCTAAGCCAGCATGCTTTTTAGAGAGAGGTTATAGAAGTGAGAGATATGCAAATAGTTTAAGAGAAAAACTTCTTATAACTCAAATAAACGCAATTTTAGGGGCTTATGGCGCTAAAGGTGGTGTAATTTCAAATGGAAAGGTAAAATTTGGAAAAGCCATAAAGGCTCCTAAGCCAAAAGATATAAGTATAGCAAAATGGATAGTCAAGCACGATCCAAATAAGCCTCTTTTAAATGTGAAGTTTTATAGAAGAGCTTGGGTAGAAGCTGTTCTTAGCGAAAAACCATATAAACAAAGAGTGGCTTTCTTTTGGGGGCAAAACATTATAGGAGGCTCAGTCGGTTCCACTAAAATTGCAGAGGCGCTTAAAAAGTTAGAGATGATAGTCTGTGTGAGCCCATACTGGAATGAAACTACAATGTATGCAGATGTTATTTTGCCAGATGCTACTTTTTTAGAAAGAGATGAGTGTTTAAATGGCAAATGGAAAAGTCCATTGGCAACTCTTGGAGTAAATAGAAAGGCAGTTGAGCCATTAGGAGAGTCAAAAGATGGTTATTGGATCATAAATCAGTTAGCAAAAAGGGTTTTGAGTGATCTTGAGTATGAGGAGCATTTTGCTGAGTATGACAAGATAGGCATGATGGCTTTTTGGAAAAAACAATATGATGGCATTCATGGAGTAACAAAAGCAGAAAAAGCTTCTATTCCTCCTTTAAAGGATATATTGGCAGGTAGAGTTTGGGCTGGAAAAAAACATTACAAGATAAAGTGTAAAACAAAAACTGGAAAGTGGGAGATTTATCCTACCGAGTTGGCTAAAAAATACAAAGAGTTGAAAGAGGCAGGTCACAAAGATGCGGAGTATATAAATCCTCTGCCAACATTTAATGCAAAACCATTTATTTTGCAATCTGGAGTCGAGTTAGAAAATGATGAGTTTTTGCCAATTACAGGTTTTCACCCGTTGGGAACTTTTACTGGTCAGCAAACTATGAATAATCTTCTGTTTAAAGATATAACAGAGGAGAACCATGCAGATTGTGTATTTATAAATAGACAAAGAGGAGAAAAGCTTGGGCTAAGAGATGGTGATAAAGTTCAAATCTATAATCCAAAGCTTTCAAAAGTTATTTCTACTACTAAGGTAAAACTCAGTGAAGTTGTTCAAAAAGATACACTATTTTCTTACTATGGACTTACTGCTGGAGCACTAGATAGATTTAGTGAAAATCTAAGCCATGTTCAAAAGGGTGGATTTAACTCAAATCATTTAACACAATTTCTATTTAGTCCTTTGACAGGGGGAAATCCGGCACAAGATTTTACAGTTAAAGTTAGGAGGGTATGATGAGTGTAAATATGAAGTGTTACGATACCACGCCTTGCATACGCTGTTTTGCATGTATGGTTGGTTGTTCAGTGGAAAACAGATTGAGATTGCAAAGAGAAAACCACATAGGTATAGAAAAATCGGTTCAAGGTAGGCTAACCCACCTGTCTCATCTTAGCCCTCAAAGAAGGGAGCTTGGTACCTTTCCTAACTCTAGACAAGTTACTGCATTTCATCATTGTAATCACTGTGAGGATGCTCCTTGTTTGGAGATTTGTCCAGTTGATGCAATCATAAGACGAGAGGGCAAAGAGGTTGTTGTGGTGCAAGATAGATGCATAGGGTGTAGCTCTTGTTTGGATGCTTGTCCATTTGATGTACCTGTTATAAAAAATGGTAAAGCCTATAAGTGTCATGGTTGTTATGACAGGGTTGAAAATGGGCTAAAACAGAGCTGTGTAAATTCTTGTCCAAGTGGTGCTATGTTTTCAGGTACAAAAGAGGAAGTTTTAGAAGAGGCACACAAAAGAGCTGAGTTATATACCAAAAAAACAGGAAAAGAGCATGTAGTTTATGGTGCCAATAAAGTTAATGGAACTGTTGGGGAGCTAAGATGGATTACCATAGTTCCAAAAGAGGATTTAGAAGCATATAAATTAGATACAGATCCAAAAAAATTGGCAATGAGTGCTAGAGAGGCAGTTAAAGTTGTAGGTGCAGTTGGCTCTGTTGCTATAGTTGCAGGCTCTATTGGTCATTTGATCTATTGGCTTGGTAAGAGAAAAGAGAAAATCAGCAAAGGGGAGGTAGAAGAAAAATGAGTAAGAAAATTGTAGTTTATAACAATGTGGAGAGATTTTTTCACTACCATTTGGTTCATTTGGTAGCATTTTTAACAATCTCGGGTTTACCAATTTTATCACATAAGTTTGACTTTATAGCTTATGGATTAGGCATACCAGTAGCTGCATTGACAAACTCGCAAAATGTTTTATCTGCGGGAATGTCTGCGCTTAGGTTCATTCACTACTCAAGTGCATTTTTATTAACTTTGTTATCAATACCTTTTGTTTTTATGATGCTAAGAAAGATAGCACACCTCAGTATGTGGCCAGATAGATGGGGAGTTCAAGCAACCATAGATGGCTTTAAAGAGATGTGGAAATTTTACATAAAGCAAGAGCATGTAAGATTTGGTAAAATGAATACAGGACAGAAACTGTTTGCTCAAGTTGTAGTTATAACTATGATTGTGCTTACTATTTCTGGATATATGTTGGTTTTTAGAGAGTCTATAAGTTCAGACTTAGCAACATATGCTAGAGCTGCACATGCTATAAGCTTTATAATCCTTGGAATGATGCTTATAATTCATCTCTATCTAGCAGTGCATCCAACAAATAAAAATTCATATGAAGCGATGTTTCATACAGGTACTATGGATGAAGAATTTATAAAAGATCATCATGGAATCTATTATGATAAGCTAAAAAAAGAGAATAAAATTTAACCTTTTAGGTGCATAAATTTATGCACCTAACTATTTCCCCCTATTTCCCCCTTTTTAATTGTTAAAATTGTGTTAAGTTTTGGTTTTAGGGCAAAAACCAAAACTGACTATCTCAAAAAGGAGACATTATGAGAAAATTAAGCTCAAAAGTAGTGCTTAGTTTACTACTAGGTGTTAGTGTTGCTGCTACAGGTGCACTAGCTTCTAGTGGGGGTTCTGGAAAGACAATCACTATGAGCAAAGATGCTCTAGAGATTATCGCTCATCCAGATGGTACAATGAAGTCTAGAGGTGTTTATTCGCTTCAAGATTCAATTGTAACAGAGAAGGAGAGGTATGATTGGATTTTTAAACACCATCCAATTTTCACAACCTATCTACCTAAGGGCAAGGTGGTAGGGAAACTTGTTTCAACTGATCGTGGTCATGAGTTTGTTCATGCTGGAAATGGAAATGAGTTCCAAAAGTACAGCAAGAGAAAGGGTCTTACATCGACTATGTATAGACTACCAGCTCAAGATCCACTGATCTTCCCAAATAAGTTCATAGGACCAGAGAAGTGCGGCGAGTGTCATGCTGCTCAGTATGAAAAGTGGAGCCGTTCAAGACACTCTTCAACAGTTAGATTCCCAGGAGAACACCCTGAGGTCGGTAACAACCTAAAAGCTTCAGTATTTGGTAAAAATACAGCTTCTATACTTCCTAAAGGAATTAATCCTGAGAGCATCTATTGTACTATAGGACATCTTAGAACAAAGCTTGGTTATTTTGACAAGTATCTTCTTAGAGGAACTTATCATATAGTTAACGGTACGCTAGACGATGGAACAGGTACAGTTGTAGCTGGAGCAAATCAATTCCAAAGAACTTGGGCGAACGATTTAACTCCAGAAGTTGCTAAGAAGATTAGGAAGTATGTGCCTAATTTTCCAGTTAAACTTGAAGAGTATGGGGATAATGGTGGTTATGTAAGAGGTTTAGCTTCTTATGCTGCTAGATATAAAAAACTTATGACAGTTCAAGCTTCTTCATCTTATTGTCAGGTTTGTCACCCATTTAAGTTTGATTTTAAATCAAAGCAAGAGTTTTACAATGCTTTAGGAAAGCCAAAAGTTTTGCATGAGCATACAGTTTCTAAAGGTATCTCTTGTGAAGAGTGTCATGGAGCGGGCGGACACTTAGAGGGTGGAAAAGGTTTGCTTACTTCTAACTGTGAAAGATGTCACCAAAGATTTAGCTTTAGACCATTCTTGGCAGAGAAGTATAGAAAATCAAAAAATCCTGAGCTAAGAAGAAGAGCTGCTGAGCTTGGAATTACTTCTAAGTTTAAATCAGCTGGTCCTGGTTGTGGTACTGAGGGAAGTCAGTCTTACTTTACTGCTCACTATGATGCAGGTATGAGATGTACAACTTGTCACGATCCTCATGATGTAACTGGTTATGCTCATTATAATGAGAAGAAAAATGGTGTTAATCACATCACTAAAGGTGGAGTTTACCAAGATACAGGTGATTACCTAAGTACTTTCTATACAAAACCAGCTATTAGAAAAAATTGTGCAGATTGTCACAAAGAAGCAGCTTATATAGCTAAAAATACAAAAGACACTCACTCAAAAGTAAGATGTGTTGCTTGTCACATGCCTTACATTATGAGTTGTGAGAACTTCTATGCAGCTCAATACCAAGATCATGCAGGATTTGATACACAAAGAAGATCTCATATCTGGAAGATTTTGGTTGATCCTAAGAAAAAAACTCTAAATCCACCTCCTGGAGCACCAAGAGAGCAAAAAGTTCCTAAGAAGTACAAAAACTGGTACATAGCAAAAGATGAAAAAGGTCATAACTTTATCGATCTTATGTGGGCTTGTGGAAAAACTTCTTGGGCAGACAAAGATATAGAGGAAAATAAAGGTTGCCATAGTGTTGTTCAATCTAAGCTTAAAAAAACTCTTCATTTTGAAGATCAGCAAAGAGTTTATGATGAAGTTATGGGATGGCAAAAACCTATTAAATCTCTATATAAGAGTGTAAATGTATCTATCAAAGGAATCTATGCATTGCTTGATACTACTGAGTTAAGTGTAGAAGACAGATCTAGAGTAAATGAGTTAGTAGAAAAAGCTCAAGCAACACTAGATTTGGTTAAGAAAGATGGTTCATGGGGTATGCATGGATTTAAATACACTAAGAGAAGAATGGAAGCTGCTAAGTCTTATGTAGATATGGCAAGTAAAATTCTAAATAAAGCAACAGCTGAGTAATTCATACTTAAGTTGCTTATGTGAGCTGTACCGATTGGTACAGCTCTAATTTATATTAAAGGATTATTGATGAAAAAAAGTTTGTTAATACCAGTATTGGTTTTATCTGTAGGTGCAACTCTTTTTGCAAAAGAGACGATGAAAAAAGAGACAATTAAGCCAGATATTAAAAAAGAGTCATACGCCATAGGAGCTTCTACTGGAAATTATGTTTTAAATCAAATAATTAGACAAGATAAACTTGGTGTTAAGACCAACATAAATGAAGTTGTAAAAGGATTTCAAGAGGCTCTTCTTGGAAAGTTACAGATGAATGATGATGAGATAATAACCTATTTAAATTTAAGAGCAGACAATTTAAACAAATTAAAAAGAGAAAAAATTGCAAAAATAAAAAGAGATAATTTAGAAAAAAGCAAGAAATATTTAGCAAAAAATAGAACTAAAAAAGGTGTGATAGAAACTAAATCTGGTTTACAGTATGAGGTTTTGAAAAAGGGAAATGGAAAAGAGGTTAGACCGGAGAGTATAGTAGTTATAAATTATAAAGCAAAATTAACAGATGGAACAGTTTTTGATGATACTTACAAAAGAAAAGCACCAGCACACCTCTCTATGATAAATGTTATTGATGGTTTAAAAGAGGGATTGATGCTTATGAAAGAGGGAGCGAAGTATAGACTTACAATTCCTTCAAAACTAGCTTATGGAGAAGAGGGATTAAATAACATTCCACCAAATTCAGCTGTTATTTTTGAAGTTGAACTTTTAAAAGTGATGTCTCCAAATGAGTTTCAAAAGATGATGCATAAAAGTGCAAATGTAAAGATAGAAAAAAAAGATAGTAAAGATAAAAAGAAGGTAAATAAAAAGAAGGTAGATAAAAAGTAGAGGTTCAAAAAGGGAGCAAATTTGTCTTGGAGGATAAAATGAGCAATGATGGAAGAAGAAAATTTCTAAAGGGCATCGGGCTAGGCTCTTTAGTTATGTCGGTGGGAAGTTATGGTGTGGTAGCAAATAAGCCTACTACAGATAAAAAAAGCAAGCATTATGCTATGATTTTTGATCAAAATAAGTGTGTGGGTTGCACCGATTGTGAGATAGCATGTGCAAAGGTAAATAAAGTTCCTAAAGGTCAATTTAGGATGATAATAGAGGACAAAACGGATCCTAAAAAACCTAGAGAAAGAAGGATGGTTAGGGTCTCTTGCCAACAGTGTGTTGAAGCACCTTGTGTGCAAGTGTGTCCATCTAAGGCTTGTCATAGAGACAATCTTACAAATATAGTCACAATGAATGCGGATGATTGCATAGGGTGCTTGTACTGCATAGTGGCTTGTCCATACAATGTTAGATTTGTAAATGAAGAGACTCATGCGGCAGAGAATTGTAACTTTTGTGAAAATACAAATCTAAAAGAGGGAAAAGATCCAGCTTGCATAGAGGCTTGTAAGTATGAAGCTATTGTATTTGGTGATTTAAACGATGAGAAATCTAAAATCAATAGAATTTTAAAAATAAAAGATTCTTTGAGAATGAAGCCTGAGCTAGGAACAAAACCAAGTCTTAGGTATATTCCTGCTGTAAGATTAGGAGTTTAAGATGGATGGCGCAATGAATTTTACAATAGGCTTTTCAGAGGGTGTTGTGTGGGGGTGGCCAATAGCAGCTTATCTACTTTTAGCAGGTATTTCTGGCGGAGCTATGATAATCTCTATAGTCACTAGGCACTTTAAAGAAGAGGTGGAAAATTCACCTTTAACAAAAGCAGGTTCACTTATAGGCTTTGTTACTATAGCATTTGGTATGGTGTTTTTAGTTGGTGATTTACATAAGCCACTCTATTTTTGGAAAATTTTGATTAATTATAATTTTCACTCGGTTATGTCTATAGGTGTTATTGCGATCTCCGTTTATATACCACTCACAGCAGTTATGTTTTTCTATGCTTTTGAAAAAGAGATTTTAAAATACTTTGGTTTTCTCTCTTTTGTTGCAAAACTTCTTAGACCACTTAGACCATATGTTGAGTTTATAACTTTATGGTTTGCCATAATAATATGCGCATATACAGGATTTTTAATTTCAGTTTTAGTTAGATTTCCTCTTTTAAATACAGCACTGCTTCCTGCACTATTTGTTGTCTCAGGTCTTTCAGCTGGAAATGCAGCTTCAGGAATAATTGCCACAAAGTTTTTTAAAGAGGATATGCACTCGTTTGATATGAAAGTGTTGCATAGGATTGAGTGGCCTATTATGATTGCAGAGATTTTGTTGGTGTTTATGTTGGCTGTTTCACTTGTAGTTGGAAATGAGTATCAAAAACATGCATTTTTAGCCTTTACTTCTAACGAATTTGGACTTTTGTTTTGGGGCGGTGTTGTAGGTTTGAGTTTTCTTATTCCTATCATTTTTAACCTTTTGCTTGGAAAGTTTACTTCACATAGTAGAGCAGTTTACTACTTTACGGCTTTAAGTGTTATAGCGGGAGTATTTTGTCTTAGGATGTTTATACTCTACGCTGGACAAACATTTGGTATATAACAATTCCTCCAAGTTTTCTTGGAGGAAAATTTAATTATAGGGAAAGTAATTTGAATTTATTTAAGATTTTGTTTTCATACTATTTTGTTATCGCAATGCTTTTTATTTTGGGTGCAGCATCAGCTGTTGCCACATTTATAGAGAGTATTTATGGAACTCCGACAGCTTGGATAGAGGTTTATGATGCACTTTGGTATGAAGCAGTTATGCTTTTACTTACTATATCTTTGGTTGGAATTATAATCAAAAGGAAGATGTATAAGAAACTTGGTATGTTTTTGTTTCATAGTGCATTTGTAGTTTTATTGATAGCCTCAGCACTTACTCGCTACTTAGGAGAGGAGGGAGTGATCCACATAAGAGAGGGTATGAGTGAAAATCAAATGATAACAACAAAAGCCTATATTCAGGTTCAAATTAAAGACAAAATTATAGATAAACCTTTAGCTTTGAGTGCTCTTGGAGATAATTACTTTAAATTTAATTTTAATGTAAATAATCAAAATTTAGAGATTGAGTTTTTAGAGTATAAATCAAAATATAAAGATGGATTAGATAGATTAAAATTAAAATTGAAGCTCAACGGCAAAGAGAAGGTTGTTGAGATTGATGGTGGAAAGGGCTGGACACTTATGCCAAAAGAGGTAGATTTTGGTAGTCAAAAGATTCTTTTGGCTTGGGGTTCAAAAGTAAAAGAGCTTCCTTTTAGTATAAAGTTGATTGATTTCAAATTAGAGCGCTATCCTGGCTCTATGAGTCCTTCAGCATTTCAAAGTGATGTGGAGGTTATAGATAAAGATAAAAAGTTTAAGTATGAAATCTTTATGAATCATCCACTAACCTATAAAGGTTATAAGTTTTTTCAATCTTCTTATGATAAAGATGAGTTAGGTACAATTTTAGAGATAAACAAAGACCCAGGAAAGTGGCCTACTTATTTTGGTTATTTTCTACTTACTATTGGATTTTTATTGAACTTTTTTGATAAAAAGAGTAGATTTCAAAAGTTAAGAAGATTTTTAAAAAATGCAAATATTTCTGTACTGTTTTTACTTTTAGCTACAACCTCTTTGATGGCTACAGATAAGGTTTATTTAGAGACTTTTAAAACAAATTCACTAGCCCATGCAGATGAATTGGCATCACTTCTAATACAAGATCATGGAGGAAGAATAAAGCCTTTCAACACTGAATCAATCGATATAGTAAATAAAATTTCAGGAAAAAGCTCACTTTTTGGATTAAACAGCGATCAAATTGTATTGGGAATGCTAATAAATCCAAGTGAGTGGAGAAAGCTAGAGATAATAAAGATCAAAAATAAGCAGATAAAGGAGTTTTTAAAACTCCCTTATGACAAAAAGTATGTTTCATTTGAGGAGATGTTTAATGATGAGGGTTTTTATAAACTTGCAAAAGTTGTAAATGATGCAAATAGGATGCCTGAATCAAAAAGAGGAACATTTCAAAAGGATTTGTTAAAGTTAGATGAAAGATTAAATGTTGCATACTTGACATTTAAAGGGGTTTTCTTTAGGTTTATACCTCTACCTGATAGCACAAATCATAAGTGGTTGGATTTAAACGATGCCATAAGTAGTCCTCAAATTAGTGAAGAGACAAAAGATTTAATTTATAATTATCTTGATGAGGTAGAAATCGCTTTAAAAACAAATAAGTGGGATAAAGCAAATGCATACTTAGATGAGATTAAAAATCTTCAAATAAAACACAGTTCAGTCATACTCCCGAGTAGTACCCAGATCAAAATAGAGATTTTATACAATAAACTTTTTATATTTAAGAAACTATTTATCTTTTATTTTATATTAGGATTTTTTGCTTTGGGTACTGCGTTTATAGCTATATTTACAAATAAAAAGTTTAAAAAGAT
>Ga0256840_1001671_pt1 | contig 20465 bp, 17 predicted proteins | sample 355202metaG_FD_185969 | JGI IMG/M metagenome (GOLD analysis project Ga0256840, IMG submission 185969) | Hydrothermal vent microbial communities from Mid Atlantic Ridge, Atlantic Ocean - 355-202 | ecosystem: Environmental > Aquatic > Marine > Hydrothermal vents | place: Atlantic Ocean: Mid...
CATATGGAGTTTTCGACTCTCGACTACAACACCACTACGAAATGGATAAACATCTGGAACCCCGTTCTCTACATGAAAGAGACCCCCGTTCTATACTTTCCCTATATCGGCTTCTCTACCGATCGTGAAAGAAGAAGCGGGCTTCTAAGGCCATATTTCGGTGTCTCTTCCAGAGACGGTTTCTTCTATACGCAGCCCGTTTATTTCGCGCCGGACCCCCAATGGGACCTGGAGATCGACCCGCAGGTCAGAGCTGCTAGAGGAAGTGGTGTCTTCGCAACTTTAAGGTTCGTAGATACTCCCAACTCGCGCGGTAGAATCACTACCGGCTACTTCATAGATACCCAAAGTTTCGTAGAGGAGTACAACTTAAGAAACAGATCCCACTACGGGGTGCAGGCGAACTACGAGTCGCCGAGGATATTTTCATCGCCGAAAAGCGGTAACCACGACGGACTCTATGTCGACATAACCTATCTGAAAGATCCCGACTACAAAAATCTGCAAGCCTATACCACTGCCGAACTGGTTAACAGCTCCCAGGTGCAGTCGAGAGTCAACTATTACTACAACACACCGTACTACTATGGAGGAGTATATGGAAAATATTTCATAGACACATCTCTTGCTTCAAATAAAAATACCGTTCAAAGTATTCCTGTCATTCAGCTCCACCGCTACCAGAACAAGCTTTTGGGCTGGGACGCTCTTCACTACTCGGCCGACTATAGGGTAAGCAGCTTTTTTACCGGTGCAGGTAAACATATGCAGCTGCAGGAGCTCAATGCGCCCCTGATTTTCTATACCGATTTTTTAGATGGATACCTCAATCTTTCCATCTCCGAAAATCTCTACTACTCATACATCGGGTATCAAAATCTTCCGTCGAATGCGCCCGGCAACTACTACACATTTTTCAGAAACTACCACAAGATCGACCTATTCAGTGACATAGCTAAAAGGTATGGAGATACTTTTCACACTCTCCAGATGCGTATAACCTACAACCGCCCTAGCTTCAGCAACGAAAAGGGGTATATCGATCCGAGTATCTCCGTTTTGCGTTCACCTAACGAAAACGCTGTAATCAGTGCTATAAATTATCTCTACGATTCGAATGGTAAGGAGTTTTTGTATTATCGTATTTCGCAGCCTATACTTTACGAAAAGAGCGACCACAAATATGGAGACATAGAGAACGAATTCAGGATAAAGTTTTTCAAAAATTATGAGTTTTATAGCAATCTCTTCTACTCCTACTACCTTAAGTCAATTTCAAGCGCTACATCTAGTATAAAATACTCTTTATCAAGCTATGATATAATGTTAACCCATTTCTATAAAGTAATCAAAGAAGAGATTAGGTCGGATTTTTTTACTTTTTACTCCAAGTACAGGAGTGAATCTGGGAATGATTTTTTTGTGAAAGTCTCTTACGACAATCTTGATAGAAAAGTCAGGCGCTGGGAGAGCGGGATACATCTGTTTAGAAGCTGTTGGGACTTAAACTTTGGTGTAAAAGATGAAAAAAGGCCTATATTGACTGCTGCAGGTGCAGAGTCTGTTAATAATTTGGTTTTTTATTTTCAAATAAATCTTGTGCCGCTGGGCGGTTTTGAACAGAGATTTGAACAGGAGTTTTAAATGAAAACGGAAGCAAAAGTAGGCCTCTTTGTCACTATAGGTCTGGTTTTGCTCTTTCTGCTTAGTACGCAGGTGAACAAGTTTCAGGGATTTGGCAAAGAGGGTTACGATGTCGAGGCGGTGATAAACGACGCCAGCGGTCTTGAGCCTCATGCCAAAGTAAAGATGAAGGGTGTCGAGATAGGATACGTCAAAGATATCTCTCTGGCCGGAACGAAGGTCGTCGTAACTCTTTTTATATATAAAAACGCCAAAATTCCGAGCGATTCCCAGGTGCTTTTGACTCAGGAGTCTCTGCTTGGGGGCAAATATATAAACATCATTCCCGGAAATGCCGACAGATATCTTGCCAACGACGGAAAGCTTACGAAACAGAAGCCGATGGCTTCGATGGATGAGATGGCATCATATATAGCGGATGCCGCAGAGGAGTTGAAAGGGTTTATCGCCGAACTGCGTGAGACTTTCGACCCTCAAAGCAGAGAGCATCTAAGAAAGACTTTCGGCAACCTCGACGCACTTACGGCAGACCTTAGAGAACTGGTCTCCAAAAACAGAAGCGGCGTTAACGATATGGTTAAAAATATAAACGATGCCGCTGAAAAGTTTGCACAGATGTCTTCCAAATTTGCAACAAGTGCAGATACTATAAACAGCGATCTGCCCGATATAATGGCGAAGCTTCAAAAGACGTTGGACGAGTTCCAAGGTGTCGGCGGAACTCTTAACGAGAGGCTTCCTGCACTTGCCGACAAATTCGAGTCTCTGGAAGATCAGTTAAACGGTGTGATAAAGGAGAACAGAAAACCTTTGCACAGCGCATTGACATCCTTCGACGGCTTTTTCAAAAAAGGGACAGGCACGATCGACAAGCTCGAGGATTATCTCGACTCTGTTACCCAAAGCAGGCTGAACCTGGGACTGAACAGCTTCTATATGGCAAACGACGGCAATTTCAAAGGCGGATTGCATGTAGATTATATTCCTATTTACTCCAGGCACTATATGTTCGATATCGTATCCGCTCCGGACTATTCTGAAACGGTTAACGGGAACTATATAGCTGACCTTGATCATAGCGAAGGAAAGTTTTTTGTTTCTGCTCAAATAGGTAAAAGGTATGACGATTTTATGTTTAGGGGCGGATTGATAGAGAGCACTGCCGGGGCAGGAATAGACTATTTTGCCTACTACGATAAACTAAAACTCTCTTTTGAAGCTTTCGACTTCACTGCCGTAAATGATTTAAGAGGTACTAACCCAAGGCTGCGCGCCACAGCCAGGTACAGGTTTTTCAAACATATAGACACATACATAGGAGCCGACAATATGCTGAACTCGGACGCCTTCAACATCTTCTTCGGCATGGGAGTCCATTTCGAGGATGACCGCATAAAATATCTCCTTGGAAGCGGTGCTAGTGCGGGAGCCTCTGCAGGTAAATGAGCGAAGCGTACGCAAAGATACACGAGGCTCTGGAGATTCTCGGGCTTCCTATTCATGTCAGCATGAGGGATATTACGCAAAGGTACCGCTATCTTGCATCCAAAAAACACCCGGATGTAGGAGGCGAAAACGGGGAGATGGCAAAAATAAACGAAGCGTACGAACTCTTGAAGCGTTATGTGGAGAGTTACAGATTCTCATTTAGTGAAGAGGAGATAGCGAAGCAGTTTCCGCAGGAGGCCCATGCGAAGAGATTTAGATTTTAAAAAGGAAGTGAAGATATGGCATGCAGATTTGAATTTGATATGAACAACAGAAGTGTTGTGTTCGAAACGGGAAAGGTTGCAAGACAAGCCAACGGCTCGGTACTCTTAAGAAGCGGAAAGACGGTACTGCTTGCAACGGCGGTAATGGACGACAAGCCGATAGAGGAGCATTTTCTGCCCCTTACGGTGCAGTACATCGAGAAGAGTTACGCCGCAGGTAAGATACCGGGAGGTTTCGTAAAGCGCGAAACGAAGCCGGGCGATTTCGAGACTCTGACCTCCAGGCTCATAGACCGATCTTTGCGACCTCTTTTTCCGAAAGGCTTCTACTACCCGGTTCAGATAACCGTCATGCTTCTTAGTGTAGACGAAGATGCCGATCTTCAGTCTCTGGCACTCGATGCGGCATCTGCCGCACTCTTCGTCTCCGATATACCGGTCGCAAAAAGCGTAGCGGGAGTACGGATAGGCAGAAAAGATGGGGAGTTCGTTTTGAACCCGACTCTCGGTGAGCTTGAGGAGGGGACGCTGGATCTCTTCGTCTCGGGTACGAAAGATGATCTTTTGATGATAGAGATGCGTGCCATAGGCTCCGTGGATGTGGAGATAGAGCCCTCTGTCGCCATAGACCCTATGATGGATCCTATGCTTGCCGATGAGATAGTTCAGATTCCGCATGTAAACGAATTGAAAGAGGAGGAGCTTCTTGAGGCTATAGAGTTGGCCCAAAAGGCTATCGGGATCGCTGCAAGCGAGTATGAAAAACTCTTCGTAGAAGCAGCCAAGCCGAAAAAAGAGGTCGAGCTTCTGGAGGAGAGGGCGGATCCATCCATCGTTACCTACATAAAAGAGTTCTATATGGATGAGATCCACGGAGCACTTGACGGTATGGCAAAGAGCGAGCGGGGAAGTGAAATAAAAGCGATTATCGAGCAGGTTTTAGCCGACGACGTGGCCAAAAAAGAGGAGTGGAGCGAAGAGGATGTAAAAAGAGCCGTTTCGCAAGTGAAGCGCGAAAGAGTACGCTCCATGATTTTGGAGGAGGGTAAGCGTGCAGACGGCCGCGGGCTCAAAGATGTTCGTCCGATCTCCATAGAGACAAATCTTCTTCCAAGCGTACACGGCTCCTGCCTCTTCACACGCGGAGAGACGCAGGCACTCGTCACCTGTACTCTCGGAAGCAGGCAGGATGCGCAGATGTTCGAGCGAATTACCGGAAAGAGTGCAAGTTACGAAGAGTTCATGGTGCACTACAACTTCCCGGGTTTCAGCGTAGGCGAGGCTTCGCGCATAGGCCCTCCGGGCAGGCGTGAGCTTGGCCATGGAAACCTTGCCAAAAGAGCGCTGGAACCTGCACTCGACAAGACTCAGCTCGACTCGATAGTCCGCCTCGTTTCGGAGATTTTGGAGTCAAACGGTTCATCCTCCATGGCTACCGTATGCGGCGGATCTTTAGCCCTCAAAGCTGCGGACGTTCCTGTTTTGAAGCTTGTGGCCGGAGTGGCTATGGGCCTTGTGACCGAAGATGATAGATATGCGATCTTGACTGACATAATGGGGCTTGAAGATCATGACGGCGATATGGACTTCAAAGTTGCCGGAAGCGAAGATGGTATAACGGCTTTGCAGATGGATATAAAGCTTGGAGGAGTGAGCCTTAACCTTCTGAGAGAGGCGCTTGAACAGGCAAAAGAGGCGAGGCTTCATATTCTTGGCGTTATGGAAGAGGCTGCGAAAAAGATTGAAGTTAACGAAGAGCTGCTGCCGAGCAGCGAAGTTTTTCACGTGGAGCCGCATAAAATAGTCGACATCATAGGGCAGGCCGGAAAAACGATAAAAGAGATCATAGAGAAGTTCGAAGTAAGCGTGGACCTGGATCGTAAAGAGGGGGAGGTGAGAGTAGCCGGCCCCAGCAAAGCGAAAGTGAAAGCTGCCTGCGACCATATAAAGAGTATTGCCGAAGGGGGCGGTCCCAAAAGGGAGATACCGCAGTTCGAGATAGACAAACCGGTAATAGGGAAGGTGAAGAAGTTGGTCGATTTTGGAGCTTTCGTAGAGCTTCCGGGAGGCGTTGACGGCCTGCTTCATATATCCAAAATCGCAAAAAATCGCATCGGCCATCCAAGCGAAGTATTGCACGAGGGGCAGGAGCTCGAGGTTGTCGTCAAGTCGCAAAAAGGGCACAAGATAGAGCTTGCGCTCGCAAAGCCGATAGATTAATGGAAGTTTTACGTTCCAAAAGATATAATTCGCCTGCAAAGTGATAAGTAGGGATACGCAAGCCGAACGGACTTTGCAGCGCAACCGGGCGTATATCCGGAAATTCAAGGAGTTTTTATGAAAAAGTTTTTTCTTTTGATGGCTGCTTTTGCAGGTTTCGCATTTGCAGGTGAAGGTGAATCTATGATTCAGGCGTACAGCGTCGTAGCTGCCGGTATCGGTCTTGGTCTTGCGGCACTCGGTGGTGCCGTCGGTATGGGTAATACCGCTGCAGCTACTATCGCAGGTACTGCAAGAAACCCTGGTCTTGGCGGAAAGCTCATGACTACAATGTTCATCGCCATCGCGATGATCGAAGCACAGGTTATCTATACGCTGGTAATCGCGCTGATCGCCCTTTATGCAAACCCTTTCCTCGGGTAAACTGCATAAAGTTGAAATTTATGGTCGGGAGTTCTTGCTTCCGACCGAGTTTTCTGCTATAATTTCGGCCTCATAACGAAACAAGTGCGACGGTGGTGGAATCGGTAGACACGCTGTCTTGAGGGGGCAGTGGGCTTTGCCCGTGCGAGTTCAAGTCTCGCTCGTCGCACCATTTAATTTCACTTCATTTTAAACAATGCAAAATCAAATTCTCCGACATTTTCACGATCCGAACCACAATCTGTAGCTCTTCTCATTCTGTCGTTCAAACAGTTTTCTCCTTTTTCGATCTCTCTGATATTGATTTAATTAAAAATAGTGTAAAATCACTTCACGTTATGCTTCTGTTAATTAAAAGTGGAGGAAATCATGAGAGTTTCACCGATATTGCCGATTGTTGCCGTAATCTTTTTCGCAGGATGTTCGGCAAACAAAGAGTTTGTCTATTTCAACCAGAATATGGATGAGAACAAGGTTGTCAAGGAGGTGCCGGACAGCGAGTATGAGGCTGAAAAGAGGTTCGAATGGAAGATTAGCCAGGGTGACAGGGTCGAAATCACCGTCTTCAATCAGACTGGAACATCGTCCGGAGGGCAGATGAACTCTCTTCTTGGTACAAGCGCACAATCTACGTATCTGAATCCAACCGGAATGGAAGGGATGCTTATACCATATGATGGGACTATTCGATTGCCTCTTATAGGTAAGATAAAGATATCCGGTCTTACTGAAGCTGAGGCGGCAGACAAGATTATGCAGGAGTATAAAAAGTACCTTAGGAACCCATATGTCGAAGTTAAAATTCGTAATCAAAAACTCATCGTTCTCGGTGAGGTCAAGGGTCCTGGGGTAGTACCGGTCACTAACGGTACGATGACGCTGTTTGAAGCACTTGCGGCAAGCGGTGATTTGACCGATGATGCTATGAGGACGAATATATTGATACTGCGCGGTGACTTGAGGCATCCTGAAGTAAGGCAGGTCGATCTTACAGATATGTCCAAGCTGAGGCTCTCTAGCCTTATCCTTCGTCCAAACGATATTGTTTATGTTCAGCCAAGATACATGAAAGCAATCAATAAAGAGTTTATAGAGAAGTCTCAATTCTTTAGATTCCTCAACACTATCATGACTCCTTTCCTTACATATAGAGCTATAGATCAGAGTTACAACATAGGCATAACTCCATCTACAGGAACGAATCCGTGAGTAAACAGTTTAACAGTGGCAGCATAGAAGATACTATAGATATTAAAGAAATATTCAATACCATTAAATACTATAAGTGGTCAATACTGTTTTTTATATCTGTTTTCATTGTATTGGCTTCACTGTATGCATATTTTAAACCAAATTTATATAAAGCATCTGCAACGGTAATAATATCATCAGATGGGAAGAAAGGTTCTGCTAACTCAGATTTTATGAGTGCGGCACTTGGAGGGGGACCGATAGAGCTGGATGATGAGTTTGCTCTTTTAAAATCTAGGTATTTGGCGTCAAAAGCTCTAGAAAACATACAGATAGGTGTAAGATATTATACGATAGACAAATATAGAGAAGTCGAGCTATATAAAAACACTCCTTTTATTATAAGCCCAAAATATATAAAATCATCTTTTTTTGGGAAAAAAATAGAGTTAATTCCTCAAAGTTCCGAAACTTTTATACTCTCAATAAAACCTGGAGTCTATGAAAATATAAAAAATAAACTATATAAAATTTTTGACATACCGACACCAAATTTATTAAAGTTTGAGCGAGTTTATAGGTATGATGAGAACATCACAACTCCTTGGTTTAAAATAAAAGTAAAAAAAATATTTGAACCTACAAAAAAATCATATAAGTTTTCAATAGTTCCAAACCAGTATATGTACGGATTTGTACAATCCAGGGTGGAGGTGGCACCACTTTCAAACTATGGAAGTATTATTAGAGTTTCATTTAAAGATAATGTACCTTTTAGAGCTAAAGAAATTGTAGATGCAATTATAAATGCATATAGCGAAGAGAAGGTTAGGCAAAAGAGTGAAAGTGCTAACAGAACTTTAAGTTTTATTGACAGCCAGCTTGAAGCGATACATAAATCGTTAAAAGAGTCTGCTAGCAGACTTCAAAACTTTAAAGCGACTCATATAGTGATGGATGTAAGGTCAAAGGCTGCAACTACTGCATCAAAATTGAGTGAAATAGAAGCAAAGCTTTATGAAATAAATACTCAAATAAATATTTTAGACAGCCTTATGGCATATATGAAATCTGAAAAGGATATTAACGGTATAGATATGAGTTCGGCACAAATAGTCGGTCCAGTAATAAGTAGTTTGATCGCAAAGCTTCAAAATGCAGTTTCGCTTAGGTCTACTTTATTGATTGATTATACTGAATTGCATCCAGATGTAATAAAAGTAACCGAGCAAATTAATAGACTAAGGCAAATGCTTGAAGACTCTATAAAAAGTACGCTCAAAGGTTTTAAAATTAGAAAAAATGAGTTAGTAACGCAAATAAATAAGTATAAACATCAATTAAAATCATTACCGCAAGAGGAACAGAGGTTAACTCAACTAAGCAGAGATTTTATGGTTAATGAGAAAATTTACTCATATCTACTGCAAAAAAGAGCTGAAACTGCTATTATTGAGGCATCAAAAGTTTCAGATGTGCAAGTTCTAGATAGTGCGTTAATACCCAATAGGCCTGTTGAGCCAAAGAGGGATATGATAATCGCAATTGGTTTGTTATTAGGCATATTCATAGGTATTACACAAGCGTTTATAAGAAAATATTTAGATAATACGATTAAAAGTGTAGAGGATATTAGAAAGCTTACCGATTTACCTGTTTATGGTGTTTTGCCAAATTTTGAAAAAAAGAAGATAAAATCAATTTATCATGAATCTATGAGGGTTATTAGAACGAACTTAGAGTTTTTAGTTCCAGAAAAAAAATCTAAAATTATAACTGTGACTTCTACGATGCCTCAAGAGGGAAAAACAGCAACTGTAATTAATCTTGCGAAAATTATAGCTATAAGTGAAAAAAGAGTAATTGTTTTAGATTTGGATATGAGAAAGCCTAAAATAGATAAATTTTTTAACCTTGATAATAGTGAAGGGGTAAGTACGGTTTTGTCAGGTAGAAGTGTATTGAAAAATGTAATAAAAGATACAAAAAATAAAAATTTAGATATAGTAACAAGCGGACCGATACCGCCTAATCCTTCTGAGTTATTAATGAGCACTGCCTTTAAAGAGCTTCTTCTTTCTTTGAGGGGAGAGTATGACTATGTAATTTTGGATTCGCCTCCTATAGGATTGGTTACAGATGCGATGATTGCTATGAAAGAGTCGGATATCAACTTAATAGTTTTAAGAGCTGGCTACTCAAAAAAAGATTTTATTAAAACTATAAACAATTTTATTGAAGAGCATAACCTGCAAGCAGGTATAATACTAAATGGTGTTTTGGTCGATAAAAAAAATTATGCCTATGGGTATGGTTATGGAAGTAACATGGGGCATAGTTTGACATCTGGTTACTATTAATAAGATAGGACTAAAGAAGCGATGAGTTTAAGATACTGTTTTTTTCAAAAACAGATTTTAATAATCTACTTGAGAGGGATTGTTTAAAAATTTCGATCTGACGGTAGTTGTGAATATCGCTTCCAAGGAAATCTATTAAACCTTTTTGGGCAAGTTTATTTGCAATATTTTTTATATTTTTTGAGTAGTAACCTGCAAAAGAGTTGATGTTGACTTGAAATAGCATCCCTAATTCTTTCAGTTCTTCATATCTTTCAAAATTTTCATGTAGGTATAGATACCTTTCAGGGTGAGCGAAGACAGGAGTGTATCCAGAAAGCTGTATCTCAAAAATAATATCTTTTAAATTGTAGGGTTCCTTTGAGTACGATGTTTCAAAAAGTAAGTATTTTTTTCCAAATGGTAATATATCTCTATTTTTTAATGCATTAACAAAGTATTCATCTAAAAAATATTCAGATGCGGCTTCTAACTCGATTTCCACCCCATGGTCTACAAGTGCATCTTTGAGATATTCAAGTTTTTCCAAAATAATTTCAGGGGTATTTTTATATCTGTGCCACATTGTATGCGGTGTGGTGATGAGCTTTTTATATCCCATCTTTTTATAGGCTTTTATCATTTTTATCGATTCGAACGTTGTTTTGGCACCGTCGTCTATTCCTGGAATTAGATGGGAATGGATATCTACTTCAAGCTTATAGTAAGTTTTGTTAGAGTTATGTTTAAATAGGTTTACTATACTACTTAACATTCTTGTCTAAAAACTGAGGTATTTTGGATATATTTTTATAAGTCAAAGAATAGATACCTCCAATATTATTTTTTTTCATAGCTTTATAGTCTTCCATTGTTTTTTTTAAAAGATTTTTTATATCTCTGTTGCTTTCTCCTCCTGTTCTCATTTTGACAAAAACTTTTTCTACATAAACTGTAGAGATATTTGCAACTCCGAAAAATCTAAGTACAACATCATAATCGGCAGCTATCTTAAAAGATGTATCAAAGATTCCAAATTTTTCGTATATATGCTTTTTTACAAATAGTGATGGGTGGGGAGGCATCCATCCATATTTTAATTTTTTTTTGCTAAACCTACCACTTTTCCAGTATCTAACTATTTTATTCGGGTCTTTTTTATCTATATAAACCAAATCTCCATAAACAGAGTCGGTATTGTAATGCTGAAAAGTACTTACAACTTCAGTTATGGTAGTTTTATCATAAAAGATATCGTCAGAGTGTAAAAAAGATATTATATCACCAGTAGCTACTTTTATTCCTTTGTTAAGGCCATCATATATACCCTTATCCGGTTCAGAGATAAAAACATCTATATAATCAAGATATTTTTTTACTATTTCACAAGTTCTGTCGGTAGAGGCACCATCGATGACAATATACTCTATGTCGTCGTAATCTTGAGATAGAACCGAGTTAAGTGTCTCTTCTATAGTTTCTTCATTATTAAATACTGAAGTAATTATCGAAACTTTCAATTTGGAAACCTTTCTCTCTTTAATTTAGCAGGATTTCCTTGGTAAATGGAGTTGACTTGTAAATCATGTGTTGCTACAGACCCAGCAGCTAAAACACTGTTTTCTTTGCAGGTTACCCCGGGGCAAACCATCGACTTGGCACCTATCCAAACACCATCTTCTAATATAATTTCTTTTAGAATAAGATCGAAGCTCTCAGATTTGTAATCATGGTTTCCGGTAAGTAGATATGCACCTTGTGAAATTACGACATTTGATCCTATAGTAATTTTACATAAAGAGTCTATCCAGCACCCTTCTCCTACCCAGACATGGTTGCCGATCTCTAAAAACCATGGGTATTTTATATTGACATACGGCTTTATAACTACACTATTGCCTACCTTTGCACCAAAGCATCTTAAAACTACACATTTTATACTATAAGGCCATGGTATACTTGTTTTAAAAAGAAGTATATTGACAACATACCAGCACACTCTTTTAATCAGGGGTCCTGGGTTGTACCAGTCGTTGTTATAGTGCTTTAAATCGACTCTATTCATTAAAAAACTATCCCATACTCTTTTTCTATATGTTTTTGAATCTGTACTTTCTCTTTTCCAGCTTTACTATAAATTTCATATATCTTTGCATCAACTAAAAATCTGTACCATCCTCCCTGTAAAAAGTGCCAAATCAAGCCCTGTTTCCCATCAAGAAAACCTAACTTTATAAAGTATCTCCAAGTAAAATAGAGTGCAGGCCTTAAAAATAGGGGCATGGAGGCATACCTTATCTTTAACCATCTTTTTCGTTGCTCTTGTGTCCCAAATAAATTTGGGCTTACTTCATCGTATCGTTTAAAATTATAGATAATGTTCAATATATCTACAGCTTCACGAGTGGCGTAATTGTTGTGTTTTTGGGTCCACCAAGTTAAATTATTTAAATTCTCATCTACCAAGTCATTGGTGAAAAATAATGTATCTCCGTCAATAAGTTTGATATGCTCATCCATCCACCGTTCTTCGATATATCCTTTTTTGTGACGCCATATTCGAAGGAGCCAGGTTGGGTAATACCCGCCATGTTTTATCCATTTGTCCATAAAAACAACACGACGTTTGATGTAAATGCCATTAATATCCTCTGTTAAACCGTCAAGTTTTGATGAAATCTCTTCTGCTAGACTTGGAAGAACATACTCATCCGCATCTATTCTCATAACCCACTCTGTATTTATTGGGCAGTTGTCAAGTCCCCACTGAAACTGTCTAGCATAGTTTTCCCATTTGTTCTGATATACTATTGCACCTAAAGATTCTGCTATCTCTACTGTTCTGTCGGTTGAGTAACTATCTACTATAAAAATCTCTTTAGCAAAAGGTTTCAACGAAGAGATGCATCGCTCTATATGCTTCTCTTCGTTGAAAGTTAAAATTATTACACTTACGTCAACACTCATTTTTCCACCATTTTTTTATATAGTTTTATAAAATCATGGGCAATATTGTCCCATTCAAACTTTTTAGCAAGCTCTTGTGCATTTTTTCTAAGTTGCTCTCTATCTTTTTCTAAAACTTTTGCCATAGCATTTGATAACTCTTCGACTCTATTGGGCACCCATAGACCGCATTCGTAATTTTCTACTATTTGCCAAGGAGCTTTATTGCTAACTACTACGGGAGTACCGCTTGCAAGACTTTCAGCTATGACAATGCCAAAATTTTCCGTATGTGAAGCCAAAACGAATAGGTCTGCATTAGCCAAAAAGTCAACTTTGTCTTGGTTGCTTAGTGGGCCGGTAAAAAAGACGCTACTTTCGACTTTTAACTCATTTATTAGCTTTTCCAACTTATTCTTTTCGCCTTCATCTTCACCTGCAATACACAATACTATATCACTTTTTTCTTTAGAGAGTGTTTTGAAAGCCCGGATCAAAAGATCAAATCCCTTTACTTTATGTATGCGCCCCATACTGATAATAATTTTTTTAGGTGCCAAGCTTTTTCCGGTAAATTTTTTCATATACTCTTTTTTTGATAGTGCATTGTACTTTTTAAAAAGAGAACTATTGACACCGTCGGTAATAGTAGCGATCTTGGCATCCGGATATAAAGAAAGAATATCATTTTTCTCATTTTCTGATGTTGCATGCCATACCACCTCTTTGGCAAAAGGATCGATAAAAGATTTGAGCCATGCCTTTTTTAAAAATTTACCCTCTTGAAGACACCAGTTACAAAGGCTACCTCTTGGTGTAAGAAGAATAGGTTTATTTTGTCTAGCTGCATAAAACAAAGATATAGGTGTGGGGGTGGAAAATATCGATTGAATATGTACAATGTCGGCTGCAGCGATATCTTTGTCTACTTTTGTAATAAGATCTAATGAAAGCTTACCTACTATTGTTTCTTTGTAGTATTTAACATATAGGTTGTTTTCAAGTTTATTGAAAGTGCCGGTTTTTACTTTAAGTCTATTTTTCCCATTTGCATCGGTAGTGCTGACGTAAGTCTCTATTCCATTTTTAGCTAAAGCCTCAGCTGCATGTAGTGTTGCAAAAATAGGACCTCCATATATAGTAGCTGGATAGAAAGATGGAATGATCATAGAAAGCTTCATTTCATCTTTCCCTAATATGTAGTTTTCTATACCTCTTCTCAAAAGCCATTCCACCGCCATATAGCCAGGATCTAAAAGTGCTTGGGCTTTCATGTTGGACAAAGTTTCTTCGTTTTACGTTTTCATATGGCTCGTTGAAGTAGTTCCCTGGTAAACATGAGTATTGCGTTGTGTAGCCGGCACTTTTTGACATCTTTACAATATTTTCATTAAATCTTCCTCTTGGATAGCAAATGCTATTGATTTCTACTCCAAAAAGATCTTCTAAATTTTTTTTTGAAGAGATTAGCTCTGTATCTACCTGACTATCCTCTATTTCATCAAGATTTAAATGATTTACGGTATGGGATCCTATTGTTAATAGTTTTGTTTTTAACATGGATTCAATTTCATTTTTTGTTAGATAGTTTTTTTGACCTATTCTTGAAGAGATTAAAAAAAGTTTAACAGGAATTTTGTTCTCAATGAAAAAATCAAAACTCTCATATAATCCTTTCCAACCGTCATCGAACGTTATCATTACTTCAAACTCTTTTTGCGATATTTCAGAAACTATTTTAAATCCCTCATTTTTAAGCACTTCAATATGTTTTTTAAAAAGCTCAATTTCTGTTGACATATCGGTAAAAGGTTTATCTTTATGAATGTCGTGATAATACAGAACTTTGCTATAGCAATCTCTTTTGATATTTGAGTAAAGTGCCAACATTGTATCTTTAACCACTTTTTTGATCAAGTTTTTACTCCCCACTTTTCTAATTGTTTCAAGAGCCGCTCTACATTTTTTTGAGGTGTGAAAAACTGCTCATAACGCTCTTTTGATTTTTTACTATGTATTTTTATTAAGTCTGGATGTTTTATATATTTTTCCATTGCTTCTGCTAAAGCTTTGGGATTGCCTGCATTTACCATAAAACCGTTATTCTCATTATCTATTATATGGTAGGCAGATCCGCATTGGTTTGTAGATATGATTGGCTTTCCCAATGCAGCGGCTTCATTTAAAACTGCACCCCAGCCATCAAAAAGTGTCGGCAAAACAAAAACATCGGAGTAAAATATATAGTTAGGAACATCGGTAATGTCTTTTGCGCCAAGAAAATGTACTCTGTTTTCAATTTTTAGTTTTGAAGCCAACTTTGCAAGTATATCTTCCCTCTCTCCGCATCCGATTAGCACCAGTGAATCAATTTCTCTTGAAATATAGGAGAAAGCTTCTATTAAATATTCCACCCCTTTTCTTCTTGTAAGAGAGCCGGCATAAATAAACTTTATGCCGCTAGCTGTAGGGAGATCGGAAGGTTTTTTAGTGGCTACGATTTTGCCTATTGTGTAATATAGAGTTGCTGTTTTCTCTTTATTTATACCCCAGCGATGGAAGTCTTTAATTGCAAGTTTTCCTTGCCCAAGTGCTCCTAAAGCGTATTTATTGATTTTTTTTGCATAAGTGTGCTTAGTTGCTTTAGCATACAAAGGGTATAATATATCGAATAACTTTATATTGAAATTGGTTTTCTTCGCCAATACGATTCCACCTCGTTCACTCCAATGAATCCATTTTATTTTTTTTGAAATAAATAAATCTATGAGCTTTTTGGTAAAGCTGTATGAATTCCCTGGAATTATATGAACTCTTTGTTGCCAATCATCAATGGAGCCTAATGCTTCATCTACATTCGAAGATACATATTTTTCTATATTCGGCAAAAGTAGATTGTCTTGCCATCCCATTGCTTTGCGTTCAGTATGAAATTTTTCAAAATATCGTACTTTCAGATCGATATTAGGATGTTCTGCAAGAGCTTTAAAGAAGAAACTTTGATGAGGAGATGCGATGTTTTCCCAAATCAAAAGCTTAAGCATCTATTTTTCCTCTATTTTTCTGATATTCAAAATATATCCAACTTACCATGCCTAGTGAAAACCAAAACATAAAGCCGTGAAAAGCGTTTATCCCAAACATGTGTGATTCAACAATTGAGCTAACAAACGTGTAAGACAGTATAAAAAACCAAATATTTGCTCCTTGGGACTCTCTGAAATCTTTAGAGGTAAAGTATTTGATGTAAGCAGGTATAGTTATACTGAAAATTGCTAAAAAAATTATAATAAAAAATGGTAATCCATACATAACAAGACCGGCTAAATAGGAGTTGTGGGACATAACCATTTTATATTTGAGTAGTAGGTATCTTGGCACTAAAGATTGATCTATATATGCGTAATGTTCAAGTCCGTAGCCAATCCATGGTTTATTTAAAAATGTTTTCCAGGCATAATAAAACTCCATTCTTCTGTCATGGAAAGTGTCGCTCTCTTCCGCTATTCTATTTAAGGTAGTTTCGATTTGCATGTAGTCTAGTGTAAAATAAGCGATTGCTAACAGCGGCAAAAACGACAATGTTTTAATATTTATTCCACTTTTGAATATCAAAGCCAAAAATACGCCTATAAGTGCATTTCGCGAGCCACACATTAAAATAAGTCCAAGAAGTACTAGCATAAAAAGCTTTTCATAAAAATTGTGTTTTGCTTTGTGCAAATACAAAATCCCGAATATTGTAGCCATTAAAATTCCAAACTCGTTTCTATTTCCGATAATACCTTTGTATCCCGATGAGAAATTTTGAGAGTAAAGAAGACTGGCAATCACAAAAAAGAGACCGACCCAAACCATATGGGTGAAAAATTTATCTCTATAGTATTCATGGTTGAAAAAGATACTTAACGAAATTATATAAAAGATTGTCACTTTTGTAATGAAATATAAAAATGATTCTATTGTATGGTCAAAAAATAGCAGATGAATTAAATTTACAATATTGACAACCAAAAAAATGTAAAAAGTTTTTTGGAGGGTCAAGTTGATATATGTTTGAGGTTTTAATATTATAAGTATAAGATAAAGTCCCATTAGCAAAGGGAAATAGAATTTAGCAAATGCACTAAAAATATATGCAGACATAAATATAGTGTTAAGGATAAATAAAAGAGCACCATATTTATATATGAATGAGGTCATTTCTTTCTAATTAATCAGATTTTAAAACAGAAATCAAATTTGAAGGTATCTTATCTTTATAATCCAATTCTCCTTCAAAAGCTATATTGCCATCATGTAATTTCTGCCTCATTTGCCCAGGGTACCAAACTGTACTGTTTTCACCAAGAAATGATCCCCACATGCTGAAAGTTGAACCTGACGCTATCAAGACTTTGCTCTTGCCGAGGGCAAGCATGTCGTTTATAGCTGAGTTAAGGAAGACTCTTTTTGTATTTCCTAACTTTAAAATAGGTAAAAGCTCATCATCCGCTCCATCGGAAAAAATATGTACTTCTAAATTTTTACCCGTCTCTTCTCTCAGTTTGTTAATAATAGAAACATACCACTTTAACGGTAGTCTATAGTTCCAGCTTCCATTGCGCAAAAGCTCTTCCGATGGGGCCTCCTGAAAGTCTCCCATGCGTATATGAACAGCTATATCAGCTCCTTTATAGTTATCAACTATATTCATGCTTTTACTTGTAAGCATATTGTAAATTTCTTGTTTAATAAGTTTATTGTTTTGCAAAATGGGATTAAATAGATCATCCATTCCTTTACAGATAACTAAACCTCTTTTTTTAGATTTTATGAAGTCTAACGCATCTTTCTCTTTAACTTTTGGAAAAGTGTTGAGAATAAACCACTTTTTAATCCGACAAACTCCAGATTCGTTGAATAGATCGGCGTATACTCTTTTGTCTCTCTCTTTTCTTACATAAGTGCCGATTTTTATAGTTTTCCATGTGCTACATATTCGTTCGATATTATATTTCTTTGATAATACGACTGCTCTTGCCCATGGAAAAAGAAGGTTCCCAAGCCCTGGGCCTCCCACTCTTACTCCTATGCTTTCAAATTTGGAGAAAGAGGCAAATACATATTTGTTTTTATTCATCAAGATTACCTTTGGCTAGCAAATCGTTTAGAAACTTCAAATATTCACTTATATAGTTATCTATATCGAAGTTGTATTTTACCATTTTTTTGTTGCTTTTGTTCCATCGTATCAGTTCAGATAGCTTCTTGTAATCCCCTTTATCTATTAAAGAGGTTTTTTTGTCATCCTCCTTTAAAACTTCTTCTATTCCCTGTCCTTTTACGGCTATTATAGGCACTCCGCATTGTAGAGCTTCGGTATATACGCATCCAAATGCTTCATAATAGGAAGGCAGGACAAAAAGATCCAAGCTATTGTAAAAATCGTTTAATTTATCATGGTGAACCTCTTTCTCAATTGAAACGATATGCGATAAGTTCTCTTTCTCAATAAACTCTCTACAAACAGTTAGGGTGGGGCCTGAACCTATAAGCTTGAGATGAATATCTTTTTCACCACTCTCTTTTAGAAGTTTGATAGATTTTAAAAGTGTCATATGATCTTTAAGCGGCCAAAAATTACCTATGCACCCGATGATAAAGTGATTTTTACGTTTTTTTTCTTGTAAATATTTTTTAAAAAACTTATTTTTATCTACTCCATTGTATAAAGTATATGCGGTCTTATTTTTTAAAAATCTATTTTTATTAAGCTCTTCTAATACTTTGTTGCTTACACCGATGTTGACATCTACATTATTTGCAATAGTAGAAAAGTATCTTAGTTTGTAGAGTTTATTTAAATTTGCCAAAGGACTTAACTTTAGGCGACCATTTTCCAGCTGATATACATCAAGACCATGATGTTGTGCAACAGAAAATACTTTAAACTCTTTTTTTAGTAATACTGCTAGTGCTGCAGCCGGATAAATAGTATGTGAATGAACTACCTCTATATTTTTGGTATCAATTTGTACTTTTTTTTTCAAAAATTTTAAAAACCTTTTTTCATTCAAGTATTTAAATAGCCCTGGAAAAAGTGAAAATGGTAAATCTAATACCTTGAAAACATATACTTTAACTCCATTGTATTCGTAGTATTCTTTAGGGTGATATTTATCAAAAAAAGATACAGTTTTTATAACTATGACTTCAAAGTCGCTGTTTCTCTCTATAGCTTTTACTTGATCATATATATATGGACCGTAGAAGCGTGTCGGTGTTGGGAAAAAGGGAGTGATCTGCAAATATATTTTTTTACTTTTCATTTTTTTCACTAATAAATTTTTTTTGTAGAAGGTATTGAAGTTTGGATGTGTTTTTCTCAGTGAATAAATAAACAAAATATGAGTATGTGTAAATTATAAATATAATAGAAAAAAATATTATAACTCCTTGGAAGGAGTTTATATTAATATTATAGATACCAGCTTTTGCAAGTAGGGCATTCAATACAAGTAGTAATGGAAAGTGCAATAAATATAAACTATAAGAAAAGTCGGCAAAAAAGTGACCGATATTTTTTAGAGTTGAACTTGTATCTATTTTACTGTAAAACATTAGTGAATTTATAATTAAAGCAAAGGAGATTGCTATTGTCACATCTGATATAAAACCGAATGGAGAACGATGAAAAAAATCCATATACGATGAAAAAAAAGTAATAAAAAATATAACGATAGCAATGAGTGGATTTTTTATGATCGGTTTTTTTATAAGCCAAACTGCTGCACCAATTAGCCAAATTGTAAATAATTTTATAATACTTGTAGGTAAAATAACTAATATCACGGTAGTTATCGAAAAAACAATTAGCTTCCTTGTGGTACTTAATGGTTTTAAAAGTAATATTAGAAGTGGGAATAAAATATAGTACCAAAACTCATTTGCCAAACTCCATAAAGGACCGTTTGAGCCAAATCTTGGTACAAAAATATCTTGCAAAAATAGTATGTTGCCAAAAAATGTGCTAAATGAGGTTCTATCTTCTATCATTTTAATAACTGAATCTTCAATATATTCTTTAAATAGAGCAGTGAGTATATAATCCATAAAGAATGTTAAAATTAAAGCTGGAATCAATACAATGTGTAGCCTAACAACTCTATTGATAGTATATTTTTTTAAACTATTTTCGTTCAAAGCCTTTATGGCGCTTTTTGATACCAAAAATCCACTCAGTACAAAAAATACCATTACAGCTTGATGTCCAAACGAGCCGAAAAACTCCAAGATTTTTTGAAAAGAAAACAACCCTGCTTTTTGGGTAGAAGTAAAAATAACGATATAAATATGTCCTATGAGTACCAAAAGTGCTGCTATTGCACGAGATAAGTCTAAAAAAGCTGAAAGACTCTCATTTATTTTAACCATTGCCAAATGACTCCTTGTTGTTTGTAACTATTTATTACTGATAAGTCTTTTTATTTCTGAAAGTTTCCTAATAAAAAGTATAGAAAAAAACAAATATGTGAGGATTGGAGCGGATAAGTAGTATATCATGCTAAAAGTTATTTCATGAAGTTTATATGCTACAACAAGCAAAACAGCGAATATTGCCATCAAAAAATAGCTGTTTATGTCCCATGGCCAGATTTTAAATCTTTGATGTATGTAATATACTTCGACCATATTGACGGTAAACATTGTAGCAAGTTTTATAAAAACTACGGCAAGCAGTCCATAAGGAGGAAGAAAGAGTAAAGATAAAACTATTGTTAAAACAAGTATGAATATTTGCAACCGTAACTCCTCTTTTTCAAGCCCTCCCATAATCATCATCATGCCGGAACTTCCAACTGCCAAAGAGAAATAGTTAGCAAGAAAAAGTACCATCAATTCAAAAGTATGAGGAACAAACTCCTCGCCATAAAGAGAAAGAATATCTTTAGAAAAGAGAACAACGGTTACGATAAATGGAATCGTTGCAAAATTAAGAAGAAAGGTT
>Ga0256840_1001672_pt1 | contig 20461 bp, 17 predicted proteins | sample 355202metaG_FD_185969 | JGI IMG/M metagenome (GOLD analysis project Ga0256840, IMG submission 185969) | Hydrothermal vent microbial communities from Mid Atlantic Ridge, Atlantic Ocean - 355-202 | ecosystem: Environmental > Aquatic > Marine > Hydrothermal vents | place: Atlantic Ocean: Mid...
CTAAGTATTTACCCGTAAGTGGGTGAAACCTAGAAGAAAGAACAAGTTTTTTATCACTATTTCCTCTAAAGTTATTATTGATAGCCTCATAAAGTTTCATAGATTGCATAATATCAAAACTACTAAACACGGGGAGTAGATTTGTAGCGATAAATCCTATGGGCATTTCCTCTTTTTCATCGATGTTTTCTACCTCTTTTTCTTTACGCATATTACTAGGATCCATAAAGAAGAATGTTGAGGCGTTTTTATCTAGGTCTATGGCTAAGTCAAGAGGTACATTGTCATAAAGTCCTCCATCAATAAAATAGTTAGAGTGTTTGATACCTTTGTAGCTATAGTCAAGTTTGACTTGCTCAAAAGCCCCAGGGAAAGCACCCGATGCAAAAAGGAGATTGACAAGTTTTTGTTTGTCATTTGCTATATTTGGGATTGAGATATAAAAATCTCCACTAGGAGGTAAGATTTTGTTTTCAACAAACCCTTTTCCTTTCCGTACTTTAAAGGTGAGAGGTACCGAAAAATTTTGATTTTTTACTTTAATGCCATGTATTTTTTCAACAATGGGTTTCACTTTAGTAACGGCGACACCAAGAGGTACTTCACAGCCATTTTTGAAGATGGGTTTTTCAAGATGTTTGATGATAATTTCACCTTTTTTCTCTAAACCTCTTCTTGTAAAAAGAGAACTTTTATTTGTTGGGTCTTTCCCTCTTATGGCTAAATCTTCAATGCCAAGATTCACCCATGTCTCATAAAAAAGATTGTCGTTGATAGTGTTATGTAGAGGTACAGAGTCTTTTTGACACCAGTACATGGCTGAAAGTAAGGCGTTGATGGAACCCGCAGATGCACCAGCAACAGACTTTAAGTTAGGTTCTACAAGCTCAGAATTATTCTTCACCTTTGTAAGCATTTTGATAACAGCCCAGTTATAGCCTGCTTCATACGCACCAAGACTAACACCACCAGAAATGATGAGTGAAAAGTCAATTTGTTTTCGGGTAGTATTAATGTCTTCTAATTGCGCTTGAAGTGAGAGAGTTAAGAAGGAGAGAATAATAGAGAGTTTAAAAAATCTATACATAGTATGTCCTTGGATGTAGTGTACAAATAGAGGGGAAAGTCCCCCCTCTATACGAAGTTAGATTCTTTTTTGTTTGACGAATTTTTCTATGCGTCTTACACCCTCACGAATGCTAGTTATATCTGTAGCAAATGAGAACCTAAAGTACCCCTCAGACCCAAAACCTATACCTGGTACTACTGCTACGCCTGTAGATTGAAGTAGTTCTTTACAGAACTCTATAGAGTCGTTTGAAACATCCTTGATGTTCACAAAAAGGTAAAATGCACCTTGTGGTTTAAGTACAGAGAGTCCATCTATTTCGTTAAAGAGTTTCACGGCTTCATCTGCTCTACCTTCAAAGGCACGTCTCATTTTTTCAATGTCATCATCTACCTTACCAAGTAGGGCAGGAATAGCTGCTTTTTGGGTGATAGAGTTAATGTTTGATGTACTTTGTGACTGAAGTTTGTTCATAGCCGCAATGAAATCTTTATTGGGTGTAGCTAAGTATCCAAAACGCCAACCGGTCATGGCTACAGATTTGCTAAGACCATTGATTGTTACGGTTCTTTGAAACATGTCTTCAGAGATACTCGCGGCTGCAACAAAGTCGATGTTGTAGACAAGTTTTTCATACATCTCATCTGATGCCACGATGATGTCTGTACCTTTAAGTACTTCGGCCAGTGCCGTAAGTTCTTCTTTAGAGTAAACAGAACCCGTTGGATTTGATGGACTTGTTAAAATAAGCATTTTAGTCTTTGGACTTATGGCGGCTTTAAGCTCATCCGCTGTGATTTTAAACCCACCGATTTCGTTTGTTTCTATAACCACAGGTTCAGCAGAAGCATACTTCACAAGTTCAGGGTAGGTTACCCAATATGGTGCAGGGATGATGACTTCATCACCAGGATTTAGTACGGCTTGAAAAAGGTTAAATAACGATTGCTTAGCACCATTGCTGACAATAATTTCAGAGGGAGCATACTCAAGACCATTGTCGCGTTTGAGTTTAGTAGCCACTGCTTCAAGAAGCTCAGGTATCCCCGGAACTGCTGTGTACTGTGTAAACCCATCGTTGATGGCTTTGATAGCCTCATCTTTGATGGCTCTGGGTGTTTCAAAGTCTGGTTCACCCGCTGAAAATGAAAGTATGTTTTTGCCTTGAGCTTTTAAGTCACGTGCAAGTGATGAGATAGCGATAGTAAGTGATGGAGATAGTGTTTGGATGCGATCAGATAGCATGAAAACCCTTTAATTATTTAAATGACGCATAAAGAGAAATGCTCTTTATTGCTACGCTAACGCTGTGTTTTCTTCAGCAGAAAGCTCATGCGACTGGTCGCATTATATGTAGGTGAATTATAGCAAAAAGAGATTTATATCTGCCTATTAATGTAATAGGCTATATTTTTTAGTCCATACTGTGAATAAAGTTATCATAAATCTCATCGAGTTCATGGTCTTTTTTCTTGATGGCTTCTTGTTTCGTTTTAGGTAAAGCGGCTTCAAGTACATCGATACGCTTAATGAGGTATTTAAATATCTCTTTATTGACATCTGGCATGATATCGTGGCTCAGACGTGAACCGTCATCTTTACATAGAAGGACACGTGCTGGTATACCTACAGCAGTTGCGAGCATAGGTACATCTTTGATGACCACAGAGTTTGCACCTATTTTAGCACCGCTACCAACGTTGATATTACCTAATACTTTTGCACCTGCACCGATAACAACATTGTCACCTATAGTTGGATGACGTTTTCCTTTTGAAGTACGTACCCCACCAAGCGTTACCTGTTGGTAGATGATGACATCATTACCGATGATAGTGGTCTCACCGATGACTACACCCACACCGTGGTCTATGAAAACCCTACGTCCAATGGTGGCTGCAGGGTGTATGTCTATCATGGTGAAAAACATACCAAAAGCAGAGATGAACCTAGGGATAAAACGCAAGCCTTTACCATAAATCCAGTGTGCAATACGGTGAAAAAAGAGTGCCCATAGCCCTGGGTAGTTGAAAAATAGCTCAAAAGTTGAGTGTAGTGCAGGGTCATTTTTTTTGACCGTTTGAAAGTCTTCTTTGATAAGTTTAAATAGTTTAATCATGATTCTTCTTCTATAGCTTGTATGGTTTTAAGATAGCTGTTTTCGCTTAAATAGAGGTATAGTTTACCTAAAAGCGCTCTTTTTTCTTCTTTGTTCATATGTTTAGATTCTTCGATGCGGTACTTGAGTGTTTTATCTATAATGTTTGTATCATAATCAAGGTCATCTAATACATCCATAAGGTTTTGAGCCTCTATGAGTTTATCTATACTATATGCTCCTGTGTCGTCAAAATTTATCACCACTTCTGTGGGGTGGGTAAAGAGGTTGTGTTTCATTCCTAACACTTCTTGGTACGCACCTGTAAGAAAAAAAGCTAAAAAGTACTCTTCTTTACTGACATCAATATCGTGCAAATAAAGAGGTAAATTACGGTTAAACCCTATCTCTCCATCACTGTCGCAGGTAATGTCCCAAATGCTCGCAGGGTTGGTTGGCTCTTTGTCTAGTCTATCAAGTGGCATGATAGGAAACTGCTGTGCTAACCCCCAAAAGTCTGGTAGTGACTGAAAAGCTGAAAAGTTGACAAGATATTTTTCTTGTATACGGTCTTGTAACTTTTTAAGCTCATCTGTACCTTCCGTGTTAAGCAATACAATGGCTTTTTTTATAATGAGGTTTACGAGTATCTCTGTGTTTGAACGGTCTTCAAGGTCTATGTACCCTAGGTCAAAGAGGGTGAGTAGACTTTCCATATGGTCAAGTGCATCATGAAGGTACTCACGTGCATGTTTCGGGGAAAGTGAACGATAAAGGTCATGTAGCTCTTCTATGAGAGGAGGGTTCTTTTCTTTAAGACGTAGTCCTTTTTCGTTATACTCTTGAGAAAAGAGTTCAAGGACAGGAGCAACCAGTACAGAGTGAGAGGCTGCGATGTAACGTCCAGACTCAGTAAAGATGTCTGGTTCTTCTACCCCTTTACTATGAGCTATCTCTTGCATGAGGTACACCACATCGTTGGCAAACTCTTGAAGCGAGTAGTTACGTTCTGTTTTACCTTCATGTTGGCTATACTCGACAGCTAAGCCCCCACCTATGTTGATAGCGCCTAGTGCATCTGCACCACGCTTTTTTAGTTCAGTATAGATATTACCAGCTTCTCTTAGCGCTTTTTTTAGAGGGGCTATGTCGGACATCTGCGAACCTATGTGAAAGTGTATCATCCAAAGATGGCTTAGTAGGTTATGCTTCTTTAGCATTTCATAGGCTTCTAAAAGCTCTGTAGAGGTTAAACCAAACTTTGAGGAGTAGCCTCCACTTTTTGCCCAGATACCTATGCCTGAACTGTGTAGACGTATACGTACCCCGATTTTCGGAGCTACGGGTTTTTCCACTGAAGCATTAAATTCACGGTTCACCTGTATGATTGTCTCTAATTCTCCTAGTCCTTCTATAGTCACCGTGATGTTGTGTCCCATTTTAGCAGCTATAAAACAGAGTGATATCATCTCTTTGTCTTTAAAACCATTCACGGTTATGGGCGCGCCCAAAGGTGTTTTTGACATGGCTATAATAAGTTCTGCTTTGCTTCCTGCCTCAAGACCATAGTTATATGCAGATGATACTTCCATTAGGGACTCTATAAAGTTCGGAAACTGGTTTACTTTAAGAGGGAAAACAGCTTGAAAAGAGCCTTGGTAGTTAAACTCTTTTTTTGCTTTTTCAAAAGTGTCAAATAGGGTGGATATTTGTTTTTCTATAAGGTGAGGAAAACGAAGAAGAAGTGGCCCTTTATAACCTTTCTCTCGTATCTCTTGTGTGATTTTTAGTAAAGAGGGTTTGGAAGCATAGTTAACATTAATCGTGTCATTGTCAATAATAAAGTTATTATCACTCCAAATCTCTAAACCAAAGTCTTTCATCTATTTACCTTACTTATTATTGTGATTATTATAGCAAAACTTAATCTTATCTTACCTATAATAGATATTATGAAGAAACAGTTTTTGACCTATGAAGTAAATCAGGACTATCTTAAGCTCATCTCACAAGGGGAATGGACACTTGCGAGCATACGACAGATAGAGAAAAAACTGCGTCAAGTCCCCTGCGATAAAAAGATAATATGGGATGTCTCTAGTGTTGAAGACTTTGACTCTGCAGGGGTACTTCTATTTATAGAATATTATGAGCGTTTCAAACAAGAAGTATCTTTAGAGGTTGTGGGCTATACAGCTAAACAAAAAGAGATGCATACCTTATTATCAGAAAACAGTGAAGAAGTTATTTCACCTAGAAAAATGTCTGAGTTTGAGAAAATAGGTAAAAATACATTTGAAATCCTTTATGACATCAAAGAGTTTATTACTTTTTTAGGACACATGTCTTCAGCACTTCTCCATACATGGCGTAACCCTAAGCGTATTCGTCTTAAAGAAACCGTTTACCACATACATCAGTCAGGTTTTAATGCACTCATCATCATAGGTCTTACTTCTTTTCTTGTGGGTATGGTTATCTCTTACCAAGGTTCAGTGCAGTTAGCAAAGTTTGGTGCCGATATGTTCATCGTTGATACCGTTGCCATCTCCATTACCAGAGAGCTTGGCCCTATGATAACAGCCATAGTCATAGCAGGGAGAAGTGGCTCAGCGTACACTGCAGAAATAGGTGCTATGAAAATCACTGAAGAGATAGCTGCCATGCGTACCATGGGTTTTGACCCCTATACCTTTTTGGTGCTACCTCGTGTGATAGCTTTGATGATTGCACTACCTCTACTCATATTCTTTTCTGACATAGTGGGTATCTTTGGTGGTATGGTTGCATCTAAAATGCAACTTGGTATTTCTATGACACAGTTTATGGACAGACTTTATGAAGTACTTGAAGTCAAACACTATATTTTAGGGATGATCAAAGGCCCAGTCTTTGCTTTTATTATCGCATCTATTGGTTGTTTTAGAGGTTTCCAAGTCTCTGACAACACAGAGAGTATCGGGCTTCATACCACTTCTTCTGTGGTTAATGCCATTTTTTTAGTCATCGCATTTGATGCACTCTTCTCTGTACTATACACGGAGCTTGGACTATGAACCCTGTTATTCAAGTAGAGGGTATAGTGACACGTTTTGCAGATCGCACCATCCATGATGGGGTCAATCTTCACATCAATGAAAACGAAATTTATGGCATATTGGGTGAAAGTGGTTCAGGTAAGTCCGTACTTATGAAAGAGATGATTATGCTTCTTGAACCCAATGAAGGAAAAGTTTCAGTGCTAGGTACATCACTTAATGGCATTTCTTTTAAAGATGCGCAGTCTTTACGTACAGAGTGGGGTGTACTTTTTCAGTTTGGTGCACTTTTTTCATCACTTACCATCGCAGAAAATATAGAAGTGCAACTTAAAGAATATACCAACATCTCTAAAATGATGCGCAACAAACTGGTAAGTTCAAAACTAGCATTGGTAGGGTTAGAACCTCATGTAGGGGCACTGTATCCATCTGAATTAAGTGGTGGTATGGTTAAACGTGCAGCACTTGCACGTGCACTTGCCATAGAGCCAAAACTCCTTTTTTTAGATGAACCTACTTCTGGACTAGACCCTATAGGGGCACGTAATTTTGATGCACTCATTGTTGAGTTGCGTGATCTTTTAGGCATCACGGTTGTCATGATTACACACGATCTCGACAGTATTTTTTCTATAGTAGATCGTATGGCAGTTTTGGCTGATAAGCATGTGGTAGCAGAAGGTAGCATAGAAAGTGTGCTACAATCTAAACATCCATTTGTTGAAGAATTCTTCAAAAATGAATACACAAAAGAGCGATTTAAAGACAAGGTAAAAGATGTATAGCAAAGTAAATTACACGATAGTCGGTATTTTTGTTGTATTGTTTGGCATCGGCATGGTCTGGTTTGCTTTTTGGCTTGCTAAGTATGGCTTACAAGAAGACTACCAAACCTATAAGATAGAGATGAAAGACTCTATAGCAGGATTGGCGAAAGACTCAAGTGTCAAACTACATGGTGTAGACATAGGACGGGTATCTGAAATACATATAGATCCAAATGACATAGAAAAAATCAATATATATGTAGACATTAAAGTAGGTGTGCCTATAAAAGAAGACATGATAGCCTCAACACAAATGCTAGGGGTTACAGGACTTTTGTCTATAGAAATACATGGTGGAACAAATGCAGCTAAGACGCTGTTACCCACGGATGACTATATACCTACCATTCAGTCTAAACCTTCTCTTTTATCTAAGTTAACTGAAAGTTTAGGGGGCTTAGGTGATAAGCTTACAAGTTTACTTACTCGTAGTGAATCGCTACTCTCCGATGCCAACCTAGAAAATGTAAGTAAGATACTTGACAATATTGAAAAGCTTTCTGCAAAAGGTGAAGCGGTAGAACTTCAAGCCATAACATCCATGAAAGAGATAGATAAAACCCTTCAAGATTTTAGGGTTTCAATGCAGACGCTCAACGTAAATTTTACAGAAGCGACCCAAGACTTTAAAGTGATACAAGCAGATTTTTCAGAGATAAAAGATGTGACTATTCCTATGGTAGAAAGTTTAGAAAAAACAAGTAAAAACTTTAACCGTACCACACTTACATTTGAGAAAAGTTTAAATAGAGGTGACTACAACTTAAAGAAGATACTCGAACCTATGCTCATAGACATACAAATACTCTCAAATCAGCTAAATTCTATGACACGTGAACTGAGTCAAAGCCCAAGTGAGCTTTTATTTAAATCAAGAGAATCCAGAAGAGGACCGGGAGAATAAGATGAGAAAATATATACTATTGCTAGCACTAGGCTTGGGTATCACGGCATGCACAAAGGCTCCTGCCTTGAAGATTTATACACTCAATGTTCCAGAAGTGCAACAAAACATGCAGGGAACATTTACACATAAAATCATAAAAGTTACTTACCCACAAAGTTTAAGAGAACAGATGTCACAAAAAATGAACTTCTCTTATAGCATCAACGACCGTGGCACGTACCAAAACTCCCAGTGGTCAAACCATATGAGTAAACTACTACAAGGCACACTTATAGATGTACTCGAACGTAGCAGACTCTTTAAAGCCGTCCTAGCAGACACAAGTACACTCAAAGAGAACTATAGACTTGAAAGCAACATCTTTGCCTTTGAACACAGAGTAAGAGCAGAGCAGTCACACTCTGTAGTCTCTATACAGTTTACGCTTATAGATGCTGACTCTGGAAAACTCGTAAAAAGTAGAAGGTTTAGCTACCAAGAACCTACACCAAGTACAAATGCAAAGGGGTATGCAACGGCCACCAATGTGATTTTGGCTAGGTTAAGTGCTGACTTATTGGGGTGGTTGCGTTAGTGTTATTTTTATGTTAAAATACGTTTGAAGAGAGAGTTTTACCTCTCTCTATGGTTTTACTATTTATTGATGTATCGTAAGATAATCAATAAAATAGCGAGTATTAGGATAAGTTCATCCATAATATTCACCACCCTTCACAGTCAATATTTGACTCGAAGTTCAAACAGCAGTTCGTGCTGTTGTTTGATACAACAAATCAGAACTGCAAAATCATTTTATCTCAAAGTTTTTATTTTTGTTGAAAGTATTGCATATTGACATGTTTTTAGAATTCATTTAGAGTAGTAGTCTTCTCTTCCTTGCTCTCTAAGTCTTTCACCCACACTGTACCACTAGCCAACTCATCTTCACCTATGAGTACCACATATCGGGCATTTACTTTGTCTGCACCTTTCATGTGAGACTTGAAGCCTTTGGTGTTGTACTCTAAAGTGACTTTGCTCTCTTTTCTCTTTTTTGTAGCTAGTGGGAAGAGGGCTTCAATGGCTTCTTCAACCATAGCACCCATATAAATGCCATCTCTAGAAGCTTCTGGCATTTGCACAAGTTCCATGATGCGTTCTATGCCTATGGCAAAACCTACTGCTGGTGTTGGCTTACCATCTAAAAACTCTACAAGTTTGTCATAACGCCCACCACCTGCGATGGCAGACTGTGAGCCTATGTTGTTGCTTACGAACTCAAAGGCAGTTTTGTTGTAGTAGTCTAGTCCACGTACTAGGTTTGTGTCTACTTCGTAGGTGATGCCTGCGTTGTCTAGTAGCTCTGTGAGCTTTTTAAAGTCTGTATCACACTCGTCACATAGGTTGTTTATGAGTTTTGGTGAGTTTACGAGTAGGCTCTGACATGTTTGATTTTTACAGTCAAGCACACGTATAGGGTTTGTGCCTATGCGTCTGTTACAGTCTTCACAAAGTTCTTCTTTTATCTCTGTTAAAAAAGAAACTAAGTTCTTTTTGTACGGAGGCATACAAGTAGAGCAACCTAAAGAGTTTATCTGTAAGTCAAAGCCTATGCCTAGTTCATTAAAGATTTGGCTTATCATGGTGATGATGGTAAAGTCTTCATACACGCTAGCCTCTCCAAAACTCTCGCAACCAAACTGATGAAACTCTCTTAGGCGACCTTTTTGTGGTCTTTCATAACGAAACATAGGGCCATAGTAGTAAAACTTCTGTTTCATAGGCTGACGGTCAAGCTTGCTATAAACAAAAGCACGGACTACGCCTGCTGTACCTTCTGGACGCATACATACATCGTTGCCACCTTTGTCTTCAAACTGGTACATCTCTTTGCTTACGATGTCTGAGCTGTCACCCACAGAGCGTTTAAAAAGTGCTGTTTCTTCAAGTATAGGGGTTTCTATGTAGCCATAGCCGTAACGTTTGGCGATGGCTATAGCTGTAGTCACGATGTGTACAAAGCGTTGGCTGTCATCAAAAGTGAGGTCTTTCATGCCGCGTAGAGGGTTTATCATGGTGTGTTTCCTTGCTGTAAAAGGTGCAATGAATTGCATCCTATGGTGTTTTCGTGTAGGGTGCAATTTATTGCACCAAATAATATGATGGAATTATAGCTCTAAATAGCTCAATATCTTTTGATGGATGTTTTCTATGCTGTCAGTGGCATCTACTTCAAGGTAGTCAATGTCCAGTTTTTGTAAACTTTCTTGCATTTTATTTTGTACGTTTATTAAGTATTTTAGTCCACGCAACTCTATACCATCCAGCTCTTTTTCAGAAGTCCTGAGTGTAAGTGTTTCCATATTTGTGATAAATAATATGATTTTATCTGGAAAATGGTTTGAGAGTGCAAATTTATTTAACGACACAAGCTCATCAAAGTCAAAATCACCATTGGCAAGTGCGTAACCTATACCTGAAAGAAAACCTCTATCTGAAATGACTACTTTGTCTTTGTTGAGTGCGACTACTTCTTCGTAGTGTTCTGCACGGTCAGCTAGAAAAAGAAGAAGTTCTGCACGTTTGGAAGCGATGGAGTCAGATAGAAGTATCTCTCTTGCTTGTTTACCAAAGGCTGTGCCTCCTGGTTCATGTGTGGTAACAACTGAGGGGTACTTTTGTGCAAGTAGCTCTATTTGTGTACTTTTCCCACAAGTGTCTATGCCTTCAAAAAGTATGTACATTAGCTTTTATACTCTGTTATCATTTTAAGTGCTATGGGGTGTAGTAGGTGGTCTACCTTACCGTTAAAGGGCAAGATGGAACGCACCACAGAAGAACTTACAAACCCATACTCAAGACTAGGCATGAGGAAGATGGTCTCTAACTCTTTCTTGAGTGAGGAGTTGGCATAACCCATTTGTATCTCATACTCAAAGTCACTCACCGCTCTAAGACCACGCACGATGATGTTTGCATCAAGTGTGTCTGAAAGGTCTACCAACAGTCCCTCAAAACCTACTACTTTGACGTTAGCAAATTCTTTAGTGGTGGCTTTGACCATGTCTATGCGTTGTTCATGTCTAAACATAGGTGTTTTTGAAGCACTTTTAGCTACTGCCACGACGATTTCGTCAAACATCCCAGATGCTCGCTTTATAATGTCTAAATGTCCTACAGTCACGGGGTCAAATGTACCAGGGTAAATGGCTCTTCTTTTACTCATAATATTTTCTCCTTTAAAAGAGGCAAAGCCACTTTTAAATTCCTCTCACTTTTAAGGATAAAGCCTAATGCATGGAAAGCACTAAATGCTTTCTCGTAAAAGCTTCGCCCTTGGCTCAGGTATTTCATCATTATTTCCATCTTTCATATAAAGTATTTTCTATGCCTAAAACATCATACCATTTTCCAATGATAAACTTTTCCATGTCTTCCAAAGAAGAAGACTCAGAGTAGTACCCCATCACAGGAGGTGCGACTATGACCCCAAGTGAGGCAAGTTTATGCATGTTTTCTAACGCTATAGCAGAAAAGGGCAACTCACGAGGAGCAAGCAGTAATTTTTTTTGCTCTTTAAGTGCCACAGCCGCCACACGGGTAGGTAAGTTGTCACTTATCCCACAAGCTACTTTGGCAAGTGTGTTCATGCTACAAGGTATGATAGCAGTCGCATCCACTCTAAAAGAACCAGAAGAGATACTCGCAGCTATGTTGTCAGAAGAGTGCAGGGTCACTTGCTTGTTTTCAAAGCTCTCTACTGTCAGGGCATTGTCAGAGACTACGACGTGTACTTCTACATCTGAAGGCAAGTAGTCTACAAACTTCTTGCCTAATTGTACTCCCGATGCTCCTGTGATGGCTACTATTAGTTTCATTAGATTTCTTCCTCTTCATCATTTGAATATTTATTAGCTTTCCATACTTGATATAGAATAAAGAGTATACTAGCTAGTGTTGAAACTGTTAGAAGATTTTCTACTGATATGGCATTGCCCCATGCAAACCAAAGACCAACATAAAAGACTGTAGCAAAAATAGCAGCACTATATATGAGTATTAAAATGAATGAAATAAGTAGTTGCATAAATATCCTCAGAGCTATTATTTAATTTAAAGATTATATCAAAAAGAAATTAGAGAGGTATATGTATGATTTGTGAAGGTTTGATTTTTTGTATGGCTTCTAGTAGTTCATCTTTAAAATGTTCCAAATCAGAAAATCTACTGGAAACAGAACGGATAATGATAGTACCAAAACCTTTATTGGAGAAAAGCTGTTGGTATTCTATGTTTCCATCAATACTAATAAATACATTAATGTCTTTCTCTCGTTCTTACGTTGCACGTAGGAATGCATACTTCAATTATCAATTCAAATACAAGTTATAAATAATTATCAAACTGATGCATTCCCACGCAAAGCATGGGAACGAGGTTTTATTTTCTAAAAAGATTATATCAAAAACAAATTAGAGAGCTATAGAATGACATTATAAGTTTGATTATGTTAAAAAAGTAACAATAATACTAAAGGTATACAGCCATGACAAAAAAAGAACTTTCTATAAACATAAAATGGGATGAATTTGAGATGGGGACGTGTCGAATATTTGTTGAAACCTTGAACCAATACATTCCTAGTGTATTTTTTCAAGACCACAAACCAAAACCCACAGTTACAGACAAAATGATGAAAGCAGTCAATGACATACTCGATATGGATAGGAATGAATTTGATAGACTAAAGGTGATACTTAGTGTTGATGACTACAAAATAAAAGAGATACACCTAGACCAAGACAACGATGTCTATGAGGGTATATACTCAGAAATTATAGTCAGTACGGGTTCAAATATTCAAGTAAGCATTATCGTTAAAGATGGAAGGTTTCTTTGTGTGAATGATGGTACTTATTTTGATAAGTTAGTAGAGAGAGAAGAAGAAAAGAAAAAATATGTCCCTACTAAAGAAGAAAGAGAACATCTAATCTCTAAACTTCTTTCTTCCGAGTAATGTTCGCCCCAAGTTTTGAGAGTTTACCTTCTAAGTCATCATAGCCACGGTCTAGGTGGTAGATGCGTCTTACATTTGTTGTACCTTCAGCCACAAGTGCTGCTAACACTAAAGCTGAAGAGGCTCTAAGGTCTGTAGCCATCACGTCTGCCCCGTAAAGTTTGTCGACACCTTTTACTGCAGCAGTACTCCCTTTAAGCCAGATGTCTGCACCCAAACGGTTAAGCTCAGAGACGTGCATAAAACGGTTTTCAAACAAACGCTCTTCTATAAGGCTTTCACCACTAGCCATGACAGCCAGTGCCATAAACTGTGCTTGCATGTCTGTAGGAAACCCTGGGTACTCAATGGTGATGAGGCTCACAGGCGTAAGCGCTTTACTTGGGTGTATAGTAACGCTGTCATCTTCAAGTTCAAAGCTACAGCCCATAGACTCTAGCTTGTCTATGGACGCTCTAATATGTCCATGGTTGACTTTGTTTAACGTAATGCTTGAATTGGTAATAGCACCTGCACAAAGGTACGTTCCTGCCTCTATACGGTCAGGTATGATTTCTACTATTTTAAACTCTAGGGCTTTGCCACCTGTGCCTTCTATGCTAAGTTCTGCTGTACCAATGCCTTGTATGTTTACACCTGCATCACGTATCATCTCACAAAGCTGTACAACTTCGGGTTCTTTTGCCGCGTTGAGTATGGTGGTTGTGCCATGAGCAAGGGCTGCTGCCATGACGATGTTTTCTGTACCACCTACGGTTATCTTGTCAAAGACTATCTTGGCACCTTGCAGTCCATTTTTAGCTTCAGCTCTGACGTATCCACCTTTTATCTCGATGGTCGCACCCATCGCTTCAAGGGCTTTAAGGTGTAAGTCAATAGGACGTTGTCCTATGGCACAGCCACCAGGAAGACTCACTTCACACTCACCAAAACGAGCGAGTAAAGGGCCTAATACTAAGATCGACGCTCTCATTTGTGAGACTATCTCATAGACAGCTTTGGTAGAAGTGATACTTCCATTGTTTATATGTGCTACGGTTTTGTCATGTTCTACTTCACCACTAAGCATGGTCAAAAGTTTGAGTAAAGTACGGATGTCTACGACGTCTGGTAAGTTGGTTAAAGTCACTTTTTTGTCTGAAAGAATTGTTGCCGCTATGATAGGAAGTGCTGCATTTTTTGCCCCACTAATTGTAACTGACCCACTTAACTTTCCTCCACCTATTATTTCTAAATAATCCATATCCGTATCCTTATTTATATTGAAAAGGATTTTATCCAAATTATGGTTATAAGTGACACATGATATAAGATATATAAAAAGTTATATTAACAAATATTAATCAATCATGCTGTATTTTTATTAAATAATAGAAAAAATTGATATTATTAACTATAATTTAAAGGTAATATAATTTAAACTACAGTATTATATTTAATAATATGTACTTAAAGAGGGCTTTAAAGCCCCTATATAAGGGAAGCACATGTCAAGTAGTTTAGATAAATTAAAAGCACTTACTAGCCGTTTAGAAGATAAATTGGAAGAAAAAGGGAAAGTTGTTCCTGCAGTTTCCAGTCAAGTAAAAATGGAAAAGGTGATTGTGCCAAAACCTATCGTAAAGTCAAGTCCGAAGACTGAGATAAACTGTGATAATGTACGTGAAGAGAATATTGTACGTGTAGAACAACTCTATGAAAAACTCAAAATATTTGAAAAATCTCCAGATTTTGATCAAGTATTTATGTATAAAGCGATGAACCTTTCTGGTATTGGTTTAAAAGAAGATGACTTTGGTGAAGTGCGTGATGGAAAGTACATTCAGGTCATTGCCATTACTTATGAACCAGATAAAAATGGAAAGAAAAAAGCTAAAAATATCTCGCTAGGATACTTTGGAAAAGCAGAAACATTAGATGAAGTACTTAAAAATGAAATCATCGAATTTGTCTTACGATGGCGTTACGAAAAAGCCTTCCAAAATGTCGAACACTACAAAGACCTTATAGCACGAGTAGAAGTTTCAGACGAAACACCCGATACACTTTTTTAACTTATTGGGTAAATATAGATTCTACCACCTACATTTTACTCGTTACACCAATCCTCTGGCATAACGCATAGTCCAGTTATAACTACAATAAAAACTCTAACACGTACATAGTAGTCTGACTATGTTCCACCACGAGAGTGGATGAAGAAGGATAACTTTTATCTAACGCTTATCCTGTTTAGAAAAAAACAACACATACAAGCCAGGTAAAACCAAAAGCGTGAGTATGGTTGAAGAGATGATACCTCCTGTGACTACCACAGAAAGTGGGTACTGTATCTCACTTCCTACCCCTGTCGCATAGAGTAGGGGCAAGATACCAAACAGCGTAGTAAATGCTGTCATGAGTACAGGTCTTAGACGTAGTAGTGTCGCGTCTTTTACTAAGTCTATTGTTTTGATGGTAGGGAACTTCTTGCGTAACTCGTCTATGAACGAGACTAGCACGATACCGTTAAGTATGGCTATGGCAAAGATGGCTATGAACCCCACTATGGCTGATACTGAGAGGTAGATATCTGCTACTAAAAGAGCTACTATCCCACCCATGAGACCTAGAGGAACACCCAGTAAGATGAGGAATGCTTTTTTGAACGAGTTAAAGGCAGTGTAAAGTAGTAGCAAAATGAGTAGTAGTGTGATAGGGATAATCATCGCCAGTGTTTCACCTGCTTCTTGCATATTTTTAAAGTCTCCAGCCCATGAGATGTAGTAGCCATCAGGTATGTTTACTTTTTCTTTTATCTTTGCATCGGCTTCTTCGACAAAGGTTGCGATGTCACGATTTTCAACTTCAAGTGAGAGAACCATGTAACGACTAAGGTCTGCACGTTTAATGAAAGCAGGGCCTTGAATGGTTGTGATGTCACAAATTTCTTCTAAGGTAACGACTTTACCAGAAGGTGAGCGTAAAATGAGTTTTTTAAGTGTCTCGATGTCTTGTTTCGCATCTTTTATCTTGGCTACGATACCAAAACGTTTGATACCCTCTATCTTTTGTGTGACAGGTTCTTCACCTACACCATAACGCAGTACTTGCATTACATTTTCAACCGTTAATCCATAACGAGAAAGTGCTAAGTAGTCTGGCTTGATGTTGATTTGGGCTTGTCCAAGCTGTGTTTCTACTTCAGCATGGTCTAGACCTTCAACAGTACGTAACACTTCAGAGATTTCAGTAGCGATGTCAGACATGACTTTTTGGTCTTCACCGTAAATCTTCACTGCAAGTTCAGCAGACACTCCTTCAAGCAACTCTTCTATGCGCATGGCGATAGGTTGGGTGGAGATGAACTGTAAAAAGTTAAACTTTTCTTTAAGTTTGGCTGTCATTTCCTTGTCGAGTCTTGGTATCTCTTCAAACTCAGGGTTGAGTGTGAGGAGTACTTCCATGTAGTTGGCTTGTGCTGTCTCACCTTTTTCACTACGTCCAATCATCGACAGTACTGAGAGTACTTCATTGGGGTAGGTTTCAAGTATGTAGTTTTCTATGGCTTGTGCATTTTCTACATTTTGAGTCAGTGCCGTACCGGGAATAGCTATGACTCTATACATGATGGTTTCTTCATTGAGTTTAGGCATAAACTCACGTCCTTGCTGTGAAAGTAGGGCTGCTAGGACAAAAAAGATGAGAAATGTGATAATGACAAGTTTTTTAGCGTGTTTGAGTGAAAGCACAAGTAAAGGCGTGTAAAAAGATTTAATGGCAGACATCAGTGGTGAGTTGCTGTGATTGCCTTGTTTGAGCATCATGTATGAAAGTACAGGTACAAGTAAAAGTGCCACTGCCAGTGACCCCAACATCACAAAAACAATGTCAAGTGCCATAGGTGTGTAAAGTTTACCTGCGAGTCCTTCTAGACTGAGTAAAGGTATAAACACCACGGCAATGATAAGCAAGGCAAAAAGTACAGGTTTGGCTACTTCTGCTGTGGCATCGGCTATGACCTCCGCACGTGAAGCGTTAGGGTTTTCTTGTAGAAGTCTAAAAGAGTTTTCGACTACTACGATAGTACCATCCACTATCATCCCTATGGCAATGGCGAGACCAGAGAGTGACATAAGGTTTGCCGAGATACCATACTCTTGCATGAGTAAAAATGCGATGAGCAATGACACAGGCAAAGAAAGAATAACAATAAACGCTGAACGTAACTCAAAAAGAAACAAAAAGAGGATAATCGCTACCAATATAGACCCAGTTAGTAAAGCAGAAGTCATAGTACTTACTGCCTTGTGTGTGATTTCTGTTCTGTCATAGATAATATCTATGCTTACACCTTCAGGAAGTGCCGCATCAACGATGTCCATTTTGGTTTTAAGGTTTTCTACTACTTTTGCTGCGTTGGTACCTGAGCGTTGCAGTACCATACCAAAGACACGCTCTTTGCCATCAACAGAAACGGCACCAAAACGAGGTGCTTGACCTTCTTGTACTGTTGCTACGTCTTGTATGGTTACGGCTTTTGCATCTTTTGTACGTATGACGGTGTTACGTATGTCATCTAAAGTTTGATAGAGTCCAGCACCACGTATAAGGTACTGTTCACGGTTAAACTCTAAGTACTGACCTCCTACAGATTGGTTAGATTTTTCCAATGCTTCTATAATTTCATTGTAAGTGACGTCAACATTTTGTAGTTTTTTAGTATCTATGAGTACTTCATAGTGCTTCTCAAAACCACCCCACGTGATGACTTCTTCCACCCCATCAACAGACTTAAACAAAGGAGTGACTGCATATTCATGCATTTCTCTTAAGGCTGATGGAGAATAAGCATTCTTTTCATCTTTAAGGGCATACCAAAGTACTTGTCCAAGTCCTGTAGTATTTGGTCCCATGACAGGTGCACCCCATCCTTTAGGAATATCTACCGTGTTTAGACGTTCAGTAACCAGTTGACGTAAAAGGTAAGTATCATAATCATCTTCAAAGAAAATAGAAACATATGAAAGCCCAAAAATAGAGTTAGAAAGTATCATTTTAACCCCAGGAAGCCCTGACATAGCTGCTTCTATAGGGTAGGTAATGAGTTTTTCTATGTCTTGTACTGAGTTACCAGAACTTTCTGTATAGATGACCACTTGTTTAGGTGTGATGTCAGGAAAAGCATCAACAGGGATGTCTTGGTAAGCTTTATAACCAAATCCTGAAATGGCTATAAAGAGTGCGAGTATTAAAAATTTGTACTGTATGAGTAAGGAGAAAAATTTATTCATAAGCTATTCCTAGTGACCGTGTTCGCCAAGAGAAGACTTGAGTATCATGGATTTTACAAAATACACACCATCACTTACATACTCAGCGTCTGCTTTAAGACCTTCTATGGCTACTTCATCACCTACATAGGCTATGACTTTAACCACATTTGCTTGATAAGGAGCAACTTCGCTCTCATGTTCATCATGTCCACCATGACCTTCTTTTTCATCATGTTCTTCATGTCCCGCTTCATCTTCGTTATGAGCTTCACCTTCGTGATTTTCATGTCCCTTATCTTCTGTATGTGCTTCATGAGCATGGTCATCATGTCCATGAGCCTCTTCTTCTTTATGTGTTGCATGATTATCGTTCGGGTGAGAGTCATGCCCTTTTTCTTCTACATCTGCATCATGACCGTGTTCATCATGTCCTGCATCTTCCTTCTCGTGGTCGTGGTCACTCTTTTCTTCATGATGTACTTTGTCTTTATGTTCTTTTTCTGTAAAAACGACCCAGTCACCTTTAAACAGTGTCAGTGCAGATTTTTTAACCATAACCACATTACGCGTAGGAGCTAAAGAGATATCTATTTCCGTAAATGCTCCTAATAATAGTTTTTCAGGACTGTTGGTAATACTGAAAAGCACTTTTGCCCGTTGTGTTGCTTTGTCTATATTTGGTAACAGTTGAACAAAAGTTGCATCATAGTTTTCGCCTGCAATGTTTATCCAGCCTTTTGTATCTTTATTGACATGCATGGCATGTTTTGTAGAGATGTATGCAGTTGCATAGTAAGCACTTTGGTTTACTAGCATCATTAGAAGTGTTTGTGCATCAACATTTGAGTGTAGGGGTGCTATAATCTTACCTACCACACCATCTGCATGTGCATAAATGATGAATTTATCTGTAGCTTCTGTGAGCTTCGTAGGGTTTAGTCCTAAAGATTTTAACTGTGAAGCCAAGGCATTTTGTTTTGAGCGTATGCCTTCTAATGCGATGATGGCATTACTTAAGTCATTTTGAGAGCTGAGACCCTTCTGGTGTAGCTTCATATTTGCATCTTTTTGAATCTGTGCTGCACCTTCTTGTTGGATAAGAGCTAGGTACTCTGCTGTCATCTTAGAAAGCTCAATAGACTCGATGAGAGCTACTTTTTCCCCACCTTTTACATACTCTCCTGCTTGGACATAGTAGCGTTCCAAGTGACCGGTAAGACGAGAAACTATCTCTTGTTTTTGGTTTGAGAGTTGTGTTATCTCTGCATTTGTTTTTATGATTTTACCTAAAGGTTTTAGCTGTGCATGTTCCACTTTTATAGCAGATGCAAAACCAAGTAAAGGTAAAAGAAGTAGTAAATATTTAGTCATTGTATTGTCCTTGTATAAAACGTAAGTCTATTTTTTGAGTGTTAATTGTTTTTTGTGTTTGTAGTAGAGATTTTTGCGTTTGTATGAGTTTATTTTTAGCATTCATCATCACAAATATTGAGCCTTGTGAAATCTTATACCCCTCTTGGAGTAAATCATTAAGTACTTGCTGCTCTTTTTTAAGACTCTTAAGGGCTTGATATTGCTGTGATAGTTCATTGATAGAAGATTGTATCATTTGTATTTGCGTATAGATGTCAATATCTAATTGTTCGTTGTCAAGTACAAGTTGCTCTTTTTGAAGTTTTGCTAACATCTTTTCTTCAGACTTGTTATTAAATATTGGAAGTGCAAGTGATACTCCCACACGTATGATGGATTGATCTGGTTCATCTTCAATACTTGTATAGACATTATAACTTTCAATACTGCTTTCATTCATACGCATTTGACTCTCAAGGAGTTTTGTTTTTGCAGTGAGTATTTGTTGTTTAGTGTTTAACTTTATAGTACTAGAGAGTTTTCCAAAAATAGGGTAGATAAATTGTTTTTCTAAAGCCACTTTCTTTTTAAGTCCTGCGATGGCTAGCAGTTGGTAGTAAAGGGTATTCATTTCTTGTTTGGTGGTAAACATTTGTGTTTTTAACGCGATTGTGTCTGTTTTTGCTTGCAAAAATGCCACCTTATTTTCCGAACCATTTTTATAGCGTGTTTCCACGATATTGGTTACCTTTTGTGAGAGCTTATACTCTTCTTGTAACAGTGAAAGTAGTTTACTTTGGTATACATAGGCAGTATAAAGTCTTTCTAATGCTCTTATGTAACCTGCTTTCCCATCTACAACATAGGCTTCTTGAAGTTGACTCATAGCATTTGCTTTGTCTTCTATCCCACCAT